>Ga0163162_10005416_pt1 | contig 12331 bp, 10 predicted proteins | sample S55metaG_FD_115310 | JGI IMG/M metagenome (GOLD analysis project Ga0163162, IMG submission 115310) | Switchgrass rhizosphere microbial communities from Kellogg Biological Station, Michigan, USA - S5-5 metaG | ecosystem: Host-associated > Plants > Roots > Rhizosphere > Soil | place: USA...
CGAGGACGCCGTGCGTCAGGCCGGCGTCGGGTACGCGGCCATCGGATATGGCTAGAGTCCTCGTCCTCGGCGGCGCGGGCTTCGTCGGCGCCCATCTGGCCGCGCGGCTGGCCGACGAGGGCCACGCGCTGACGCTGGTCGACGATCTCTCCCGCGGCCGGTCGGACGCGGTGCTGGCGGAGCTCTGTGCCCGGCCGGGCGTGCGATTCGTCCAGGCTGATCTCACGGCGCCCGGCACGCTGGACGGGCTGTCGCGGCAGTGGGATCAGGTCTACATGCTGGCGGCGGTGGTCGGCGTGCGCAACGTCGAGCGCGATCCCGCCCGCGTCATCCGCACCAACACGCTGGCCCTGATGGCGGTGCTCGACTGGCTGCCCGCCGCCGGCGAGACGCTCTTTTTCTCCTCGACCAGCGAGGTGTACGCGGGCTCGGTCGGGCTCGGCCTGGCGCCGGTGCCGACGCCCGAGGACGTGCCGCTGGCCATCGCGGACGCCGCCGCGCCGCGCGCCGCCTACGCCATCAGCAAGCTCCTCGGCGAGGCGGCGGTGATCCACGCGGGTCGCGCGCGCGGCCTGCGCTGGGTCATCGGGCGCTACCACAACGTGTACGGCCCGCGCATGGGCGCCGATCACGTGATCCCCGAGATGGCGCTGCGCGCGATCCGGCGCGAGGACCCCTTCCTCGTCTACGGGCCGGGCCAGCGGCGTGCGTTCTGCCACGTCGCCGACGCGGTGGAGGCCACGCTGCGGCTGGCCACGACCGAGAGCGCGGCCGGCCACGTCGTGAACATCGGCAACGACAGCGACGAGACGGTCATCGAGGATCTCGCCGTGCTCATGTGCCGGCGCGCCGGATACGCGCCCGCGCTCGAGCGGCGGTCGGCGCCGGTCGGCTCTCCCGAGCGGCGCTGTCCCGATCTTACGCGGCTGCACGCGCTGACCGGCCTGACGCCCAAGGTGTCGCTCGAGGCCGGCGTGGCCGAGACGCTCGACTGGTATCGCGCGTGGTGGCAACAGGAGGGCACGCGGTCGTGACGGCGCGACGCCAGATTCCCAACGCAGTCCCGCATCTCGGCGGCAACGAGTGGAAGTACGTCAAGGAGTGCCTGGACACCAACTGGGTGTCATCGGCCGGCCCCTTCGTCGAGCGGTTCGAGCGCGAGACGGCCGCCTACGTCGGCGTGCCCCACGCGGTCGCCATCGTCAACGGCAGCGCCGCCTTGCACCTGGCGCTGAGCGCGGCCGGTGTCCGCCCCGACGATGAGGTGCTGACACCCACGCTGACCTTCATTGCCACCGCCGGTGCCATCGTCCACGCGGGCGCCCATCCGGTGTTCCTCGATGTCGAGCCGGTCACGTGGGGCCTCGATCCCGAGAAGGTCGCCGACTTCCTGACGCGGGAGTGCGAGGTCCGCGCCGGCGTGGTGATCGATCGCGTCACCGGCCGCCGCGTGAGCGCCATGGTGCCGGTGCACCTCTACGGCCACCCGTGCGATCTCGATCCGCTGCTGGAGATCTGCACGCGCTGGCCGCTGGCCATGGTGGAGGACGCCACCGAGTCGCTGGGCGCCTTCTACCGGGGCCGGCGGGTCGGCGCCGACGGCTCGTCCGGCTGCCTGTCGTTCAACGGCAACAAGATCATCACGTGCGGCGGCGGCGGCATGGTGCTGACGCGCCACGCGGAGGTGGCCGCGCGGGTGCGCGCGCTCTCCACGCAGGCGCGCAGCGATCCGCTCGAGTGGGTGCACGACGAGGTGGGCTTTAACTACCGCCTGACGAATCTGCAGGCGGCGATCGGGGCGGCGCAGCTCGAGCAGCTGGAGGACTTCCTCGACCGCAAGCGCGCGACGGCCGTCGCCTATGCGCAGGCCCTCGAGCGCGTGGACGGCGTGACGCCGTTCCGCGAGGCGTCGTGGGCGCGGTCGAACTGGTGGCTGCCGACCGTGCTGGTCGACGCGCGGCGCGTTCCCGATCTGCGCGCGCTGATCCGCGACCTCAACGCCGCCGGCATCGGGGTCCGCCCGGTGTGGCACCCGCTGCACCGCCAGCCGCCGTTCCGCGACGCCCGCACGGGGCCGATCGAGATCGCCGACCGGCTGTGGGACCGCGGCCTGTGCCTGCCGTCCTCGGTCGGCATCACGCCCGAGGAGCGGCAGGCGGTGATCGACGCGCTGGTCGCCTGCCTGAAGTGAGCGCGGTGGTGGAGCTGCGCGAGCGGCTGCGCCGCTACTACACCGCGTACTACCGGGACACGCTCGGGATCCCCGGCTGGCCCACGCTGGTGGATCTCCGCCAGGAAGAAGAGGCCCAGGAGCGGGGGCACTTCGACCGGCTGCGGACCGTCCTCGGTCCCGACGCGCTGGCCGGACGGATCCTCAACGTCGGCTGCGGCACTGGCGGGTTCAACGCGGTGGCCGCCGCGGCGGGAGCGCGGATCGTCGGCATGGACGCCGACGCCGAGGCCATCGCCATCTGCGGCGCCAAGCACGGCAGCGACCGCAGCGCGTACGTGCGGGCCGAGGCCGAGCGGCTGCCGTTCCGTGAGGGCGTGTTCGACGTCGTGTACTGCTTCTCGGTGATCGAGCACGTCGCCTCGGTGGAGGCCACGGTGGCCGAGATGGTGCGCGTGACCCGCCCCGGCGGCGTCATCTACGTGCACACGCCGAACGCGTGGTCGTGGTGGGAGGGCCACTACAAGGTCTTCTGGGCCCCGTTCCTGCCGGGGCCGCTGGCCCGGGCCTATCTGACGCTGCGTGGCCGCCCCACCGCCTACCTGGCCACGCTGCGACGGCTGACCGTCGCGCGACTGCGCCGCGCGTTCGCCCGGGCCGGTGCAACCAGCGCCACGCTTCACGACGACACGCCGGCGCGCGAGTCGGTGGGACCGCTGCGGACGCTGACCGGCGCGTACTACCGCGTGACCGGCACGTCGCCGTTCATCGAGCTGGTGGTCCGCAAGCCGTGAGCGCGCCGTGATCAAGACGGTCCTGTTCGCCAGCGAGTACTATCCGCCCTTCGCGCCCGGTGGCGCGGAGTGGACGAATGCGGCGTGGGCCAGCGCGCTGGCCCGCCACGGGCGTCGGGTCGTCGTGGTGACGCCCAACTACGGCGCCGCGACGCGGGAAGACCGCGACGGCGTGACCATCCATCGCGTGCCGTCTCCCGTGCATATGTCGCCGGGCACCCGGGAGGCCGGCTGGCGGATCCGCAGCAACCCGCTCTTCCGGCGCTCCTTCGCTCGTCAGATCGAGCGGCTGGCGCGGCAGGAGGGCGCCGATCTGATCCACGCGCAGAGCAAAGGCGCGCTGGTGGCCGCCGTGGCGGCCGCGCAGCGGTGTCGGTTGCCCGCCTTCGTCACGGTGCGCGACGTGGGGCTGCTCTGCCCGCTCGGCGCCTGCACGCTGTTCGAGCCGTGGACGACGTTCGATTGCACGACCGAGCAGTACGTCGGTCGCTGCGTGCCGTTCTATCTCCGTCACTACGAGCCGGAGCAGCGGGGCCTGCGGCGCGCCATCCGTCGCCTGCGCCTGCGCTGGGCGTGGCGCGATCAGCAGGGGACGGGGCGAGCCTTGCAGAAAGTCGACGGAGTCATCGGCGTGAGCAAAGGCATCCTGTCGCTCTTCCCCGAGCGCCTGGTGCCGGCATCCCGGCGCCACGTCGTGTACACGCTGCCGCCGTCGGGACCTCGTCCCGACGCCGCCGCGGCCGCGCGCGTCCGTGAGCGGCTCCAGATCGGTCCCGGACCGCTGGTGCTCTACGCCGGCAAGCGGTCGTTCGGGAAAGGAACGCGCGTGCTGGTCGACGCGCTCGACGCTATCCGGGCCGCCGTGCCGGGCGCGCGCTTCGTCTTCGCCGGAAAGGGCGAGATGCCGCTGCCGTCCGCGCCCGATGTCCATGCCGTCGACTCGCTGACCCATGACATGCTCTTCCCCCTCTACCGAGAGGCTGACGTCGTCGTGGTGCCATCCATCTGGCCCGAGCCACTCAGTCGCGTGATCGTCGAGGCCATGTGGCTGGGTCGCCCGGTCGTGGCCACGGCCGTGGGCGGAAGCCCCGAAGCCGTCGAGGATGGCGTCAGCGGGCTCCTCGTGCCGCGCGGCGACGCGCCCGCGCTGGCCGCGGCCATCAGCGCGCTGCTGCGAGATCCCGAGCGTCGGGCGCAGATGGGCGCCGCCGCGGCCGCTCGCGCCGCCACCATGTTCGACGAGGAGCGCGTCGTGGCGTCGCTCCTCGAAGCCTACGAAAGCCCGACGACGAGGCCGGCATGACCTCCGCACTCGGGTACTACCTGGGTGTGTCGTACCGGCGCAAACGCGTGGACGCCGACCTGGAATCGCTGGCCCATCACTTTCGCGGCCGGGTTCTCGACGTCGGCGGCGCGCGTCTGCGCGGGCGCTTCCGGCCGCCGGCCGGGTCCCGTTGGGTGGTGGCCGACCTTGCCGGAGCCTGCGACGTGCGCGCCGACATCGTCGCCCTGCCGTTTCAATCCGGCGCCTTCGACGCGGTCAAGGCCACGGAGGTGCTCGAGCACGTGCCGGATCCCGCGGCCGCCCTCCGCGAGTGCGCGCGCGTGCTGCGGTCCGGCGGCCACCTGGTGGCGACGGCGCCGTTTCTCGAGCGACTGCACGGCGACCCCGGCGACTACGCGCGGTTCACCGAGACGATGTGGGCGCGCCTGCTGGCCGAGGCGGGACTCCGGCCGGTGCGCATCGCGCCCCAGGGCGGGTACTTCACCCACCTGGCCGGGCTGGTCCGCTTCCTCGTCCTGCGTGCGCCGGCCGGCGTCCGCCACCTCGGCTATGGCCTGTTTCCGCTCCTCGACCTCCTGGCGCGTCTCGACGCGACGCCCAGCGTGCAGCGCTCGGAGTTCGCGTCGTTCGTGGGGGGCTACCTGATCGTGGCGACGCGATGAACGCGCTCGCGCTCTGCTCTCCGCACTGCGGCGTGAGCCCGGAGACGACCTCGGGGGGCGAGACCTACGAGCGCGAGCTGCTCACGCGCCTGGGCCGCGACGGTGTGCACGTGGAGCTGATCCTGGCCCGCGGCAAGCTGCACCCGATCGGTGTGCCGAACTGGACGGTGCACCGGTTCTCGATCCGCCGCGGGCTCCGCTGGTGGGTGGCGCCGTTCGTGGTCCCGCCGGCCATCCATCGCGTCCACCGCCGGGTCGGCTTCGACCTGCTTCGCGTGCACTCGCTGCGCTTCATCGGGCCGGGCGCGCTGTGGGCCCGCCGCCGGTGGCGACTGGACGTGCCGATCGTGGCCCACCACCATCACCTCGATGCCGATCCGCTGAACCGGGTGATCGAAAAGCGCGTGGTCGAGGCGTGCGATCGTGTGATCGTCGGCAGCGAGTTCGCGCGCCGGCAGCTCGCGGAGAGCCTGGGCGTGCGCACCGATCATGTGGCGGTGGCGCCGTACGGTGTGGACGCGCAGTTCGCGCCGCGCCCGGCGCGCGCCGACTTGCTGGCGCGCTACGGCCTGGGCGACGGCCCGGTCGTGCTGTTCTTCGGCGGGCTCAAGCCGCGCAAGAACCTGACGCTGCTGCTCGACATCTGGGCCGACGTCCTGCGCGCGACCCCGGGCGCCCGCCTGCTGATCGCCGGCGGTGGGCCGCTGTTGCCCGAGCTGCGGCGCCGGGCGGCGAGGCTGGGGCTCGGCGACCGCGTGGGGTTCACCGGTTACGTGCCAGAGGCGGAGAAGGCCGAGCACTTCAACCTCGCCGATGTCTTCGTGTTCCCGTCGGCGCTGGAGGGCTTCGGCCTCGCGGTGGGCGAGGCCATGTCCTCGGGGCTGCCGGTGGTGGCGTCCGATCGCGGCTCGATCCCGGAGCTCCTCGTGGACGGCGAGGGCGGCTTTCTGTGCGATCCCGCGCGCCCGGCGCAGTTCGTCGAGGCGCTGCTGCGACTGCTGCGCGACGCGCCGCTGCGCGCCAAGCAGGGCGCGGCCAACGTCGAGCGCGTGGACCGCTGGTTTCGCTGGGAGCGCTGCGTGGCGACCACCCGCGCGCAGTACGAGAGCGCAGTGGAGGCGTGGCGGGCCCGGCCGGCGAGCGCCCCGTGAACGCGCTCTCGCGCCTGGTCGTCCGCGGCGTCGATCTGGTGAACCGCCGCGGCAAGTCCGTTGGCGTGCGGCTGGTCAAGCTCACCGGCAAGCGCCCGTACGCGATCCACCCCAAGCACCTGGTCGACCAGTCCTGGCACGACTGGTACATCCCGTACCTGTCGCGGACCGACCGGGTGCTGGACGTCGGCACCAGCAACGCCGCGCACCTGTTGCAGGCTGCGCCGCACTGCCAGTCGATCGTCGGCGTCGACTACGACGATGCGCAGCTGCAGATCGCCGACCGCGAGCTGCGCGAGCGCCGCGTGGACAACGCCCGGGTCTTTGCCTGTGACATCACCCGACCCCTGCCGTTCGCCGACCGCGCGTTCGACACGATCCTCTTCCTCGACGTCATCGAGCATCTGGTGCCGCGCGTCGCGGTGCTGCGCGAGATCCATCGGCTCCTCACCGACGACGGCCAGCTCCTCGTGTCGGCGCCGAACAGCCAGACGCGCTGGCGCGGCACGCTGCGCCGGGCCGGACTGTTCGCCTACTCCGATCCCGACCACAAGATCGAGTACACCGCCGGCGAGTTCGTGGCCGAGCTGCGGGCCGGGGGCTTCGAGCCGGACGGCGAGCTGATGCCGGTGGTGCTCGACACACCCTGGGCCGGCGCCATCGACGCGGTGGGCGGTGTCTCGCTCCGGCTCTATGACCGGCTCAGCCGCTGGAAGCGCGAGGCGGCGATGCGCCGGCCGGGCGACAGCACTGGCTTCCGCGCCCGGGCCCACAAGGCGCGGCGATGAGCGTCCTGGGGCTGCTGCCGGCCATCCGCGGCGGCCTCGGGGAGCTGGCGCGCACCGGACAGCACACACGGCTCGTCGATGGCTACCTGCGTCCGTACGCGCGCGCCTTCGACGCCGTCCGCTACTTCAGCTACCTGCCGGAGTCGCTCGACGCGTTCACCACCGACCCACAAGTGTTCGCGCGCGTCACGCTGCTGCGCGGGCGCGGGCACCCGTGGCTGCACACCCTGCTGTTGCCGCTGCGTCACCGCCAGGCCCTCGCCGGCTGCTCGGTCCTGCGCGTGTTCCAGATCACCGGCGCCGTTCCCGCCATCGTGGCGCGCCGGTGGCTCGGCGTGCCCTTCGTGGTCACCTATGGCTTCCGGTACTCGACCCTCACGCGCTCACCGCTGACGCGTACGCTCCGGCGGGTCGTCGAATCGAGCGCGCTGGCCGCGGCGGATGCGGTCATCGTCACCACGCCGGCGCTCGAGGCGTACGTGCGGAGTCGCCGCCCGCGCGGCGAGGTGCACCTCGTCCCCAACGGGGTGGACACGACGCTGTTCCGGCCGGTGGTCCGGCCCCCGCGGGACGTCCGCGAGGTGCTCTACGTGGGCCGGCTGTCGGAGGAGAAGAACCTCGGGGCCCTGGTCGAGGCGGCGGCCCGCGTGAAGCGGGCCCCCGTGCGGATCACGCTGGTCGGCGACGGCCCGGAGCGGGGGAGGCTCGAAAGCCGGGCGCGCGCGCTCGACGTGGCGCTGCAGGTCCGCCCGGTCGTCCCGCATCCCGAGGTGGCGGGGCTGATGGCGGCCGCCGACGCCTTCGTCCTGGCCTCCTTCACCGAAGGCCATCCCAAGGTGCTCCTGGAGGCGATGGCCGCGGGGACACCCTGCATCGCCTCCGACTGTGACGGCAATCGCTCGCTGGTCGCCGATGGCCGGACGGGCCTGCTGTTCGACGCGTATCGGCCGGATGAGCTGGCCGCCCAGCTGGACCGCGTACTGTCCGACGCCGACCTGGCCGCCGGCCTGGCGGCGGCCGCGCGGGAGCAGGTGACCTCTCGCTACGACCTGGGCGCCCTGGTGGCCACGGAAATCGCGCTGCTGAAACGGCTGGCCCGCCCCGGCTGAGCGCACCTGCCCGGCCGGGTCGGTGGCGTGATGACCGCGCGGGTTCCTTGATTGGTCTGAAGACAAGGTGCGGTAGGCTGGTTTGTAGCGCCTGATCATGATTACCCTGATTAACCCACCGGGAATCAAGACGTTTTCGGGCCTGCAGATGCACACCCCGAATCCTCCACTCGGGCTCGCGTACGTGGCGGCGGCGGTGCGAGACGCCGGATTCGACTACCGCGTGATCGACGCGACCGGCGAGGCGCTGGACGCCGTCTCTCCCTATCCGGATCGCGCCGACTTCATGGTGCAGGGGCTGACGCCCGACGAGATCGTGGGGCGGATCCACCCCGACAGTCGGGTCATCGGGATGACGTGCATGTTCAGCACTTTGTGGCCGCTCACCCACCGGGTGGCCCGGACGATCCGGGAGAAGTTTCCCGAGGCCCTCCTGGTGCTGGGCGGCGAGCACGGCACCGCCGTCCCCGAGCACGTGCTGGCTACCAGCCCGTTCGACGTCGTGGTGCTGGGCGAGGGGGAGGAGACCTTCGTCGAGCTGCTGCGCGCGCACCGACAGGGGCGTCCGCTGTCCGAGGTGAAGGGCATCGCCTTCCGGAGCGGGGACCGCGTGGTGGCCAACGGGTTGTCGGAGCGTCGGCGCGACGTGGACGCCATCCCGCTGCCGGACTGGGACGCATTCCCCATCACCGAGTACATCGACCGGCACCAGACGAACGGCATCAACCTGGGCCGCTCCATCCCGATCCTCGGTACGCGGGGCTGCCCGTTCCAGTGCACGTTCTGCTCGAACCCGGGCATGTGGACGCAGCGCTGGATCGCCCGCGATCCCGTCGCCCTCGCCGACGAGATGGAGCTCTACGCCCGCAAGTACCAGGTGACGAACTTCGACTTTCAGGACCTCACGGCCATCGTGAAGCGCCAGTGGATCGTGGACTTCTGTCGCGAGCTGATCGCCCGCGACCTCGACATCACCTGGCAGATGCCGAGCGGCACCCGGGCCGAGGTCTTCGACGCCGAGGTGGCCGACCTGCTCTATCGTTCGGGCTGCCGGGCCCTGGCCTTCGCGCCCGAGAGCGGCTCGCCGGAGATCCTCAAGGCCGTCAAGAAGCAGGTCGACCTCGGTCACATGATGGACGCGATGCGGTCGGCGGTGAAGCGCGGGCTCAAGCTGTCCTGCTTCATCGTCATCGGGTTCCCCGACGACACGCCGGCCACGCTCCGGCGCACGCTCTGGCTGATCCGCCGCATGGCGGTGCTCGGCGTCTGGGACGTGGCCGTGTCCAAGTTCGTGCCGTATCCTGGCTCGGCCCTCTTCCGCCGGCTGCAGCAGGAGGGCAAGATCGAGCTCGACGACCGGTTCTTCGTCTCCCCGATGGACTTCTACACGTCCCAGGCGCCGTCCTACGCCGACGCCGTCTCCACCCGGCGGCTGTACTGGACGATGCTGTGGATGTTCGTGAACTTCTACGTCATCTCGTTCACGCTGCGGCCCTGGCGGGTGACGCGCACGCTGCTGCGCGCCATGTTCACCGGGACGGAGGACAGCCGCTACGCCAAGTGGTTCGTCGACATCTTCTACACCCGCCGACGGTGGCGGAAGATCGCAGGCGAGGCCGCCCGATGAGCGACAAACGGAAAGCGCTGGCCGATCAGATCCGCGCGCTCGTCTCCGAGTACTTCGCCCAGGCGCAGCCGAAAGCGGCGGGGGCGCCGCGACTGCCGCTGCACGTGCCCTCCTACGGGCCCGACGAGGTCAACGAGGCGATCGCCTCGCTGCTGACCACCCAGATCACCATGGGCGAGAAGGTGCGGCGCTTCGAGACGCTGTGGGCCGAGTATCTCGGCGTGCGCCACGCGGTCATGGTGAACTCCGGCTCGTCGGCCAACCTGGTGGCGGCGGCTGTACTCGTCAACCCCGCGTTCCCCGACCGCCTGCGCCCCGGCGACGAGGTCATCGTGCCGGCGGTGGCGTGGTCCACGACCTACTACCCGCTCGTGAACGTGGGGCTGGTGCCCGTGCTGGTCGACGTGGACCTCGACACCTTCACGCTCGACCCCGCGGCCGTCGAGCGCGCCATCGGGCCGCGTACGCGGGCCATGATGCCAGTGCACCTGCTGGGCAACCCCTGCGACATGCGGGCGCTGGGCGACCTGGCGCGCCGCCACCGGCTGCACGTCATCGAGGACACCTGCGAGGCGCACGGCGCCCGCTTCGAGGGGTGCCCGGTCGGCACCTTCGGCGTCATGGGAACCTTCAGCTTCTACTTCTCGCACCACATCAGCACGATCGAGGGCGGCGTGGTCGTCACCAACGACGATCTGGTCGCCGACCTGTCCCGCATGCTGCGTGCGCACGGCTGGACGCGCGACGTCCGGAAGAAGCCCGACGTCCCGAACCCTGGTATCGACGAGCGCTTCCTGTTCGTGAACCTGGGCTACAACTTCCGGGCGACCGAGGTGCAGGGGGCGTTCGGCATCCACCAGGTGCCCAAGCTCGAGGGCTTCATCCGCCAGCGCCGCGAGAACGTCGAGGACCTCAACGCCGCGCTACGCAAGTACAGCGAGTGGCTCATGGAGTGCCCGGGCCGGGACGGCGGCGGCTCGCGGTCGGTGTGGTTCGGCTATCCGATCACCGTGCGGCCGGGCGCGCCGTTCAGCCGCGACGACCTGACGCGGTTCTTCGAGTCCCGCGGCATCGAGACACGGCCCATCATGGCCGGCAACTTCCAGGAGCAGCCGGCCATCAAGCTGTTCGAGCACCGCATCGCGGGACCGCTGCCCAACTCCGCGCTCATCATGCGCCAGTCGTTCTTCATCGGGAACCACCACGCCCTGGGCGAGAGCGAGCGGCGCTACGTCAAAGAGTGCGTCGACGAGTTCATGAGCCGATGGGCGTGAAGCTGCGGGAGGCCCGCGTGCTGGTGACCGGCGGCGCCGGTTTTCTCGGACGCCACGTGGTCGAGCAGCTGGAGGCCGCCGGCTGCCGGCAGCTGATCGCCCCGCGCCTGGCCGAGTACGATCTGACCCGCGACGCCGACGTGGCGCGGCTGTTCGCCAGCCACCCGGTCGACGTGGTGCTCCATCTGGCGGCCGAGGTCGGCGGCATCGGCTTCAACCTGGCCAATCCCGGGTGGATCTTCTACCGCAACGTCATGATGAACACGCTGGTGATGGAGCACGCGCACCGGACCGGCGTGGCCAAGTTCGTGGGCGTGGGTTCGGTGTGCGCCTATCCCGAGCACGCGCGGGTTCCGTTCCGCGAGGACGAGCTGTGGGACGGCTACCCGGAGCCCACCAACGGGCCTTACGGCCTGGCCAAGAAGATGATGCTGGTGCAGGGACAGGCCTACCGGGCCCAGTACGGATTCGACGCGATCCACCTGCTCATGATGAATCTCTACGGACCGGGCGATCACTTCGACGCCGAGCGCTCGCACGTCGTGCCCGCGCTCATCCGTCGGCTGCTCGAAGCCACGGCCGCCGGCGCCGAGGAGATCACCGTGTGGGGCGATGGGCGGGCGACGCGGGAGTTCCTCTACGTGGCAGACGCCGCGCGGGGCATCCTGCTGGCCGCCGAGCGCTACGACGACGCCCGGCCCGTGAACCTCGGCGCCGGGTTCGAGGTCTCCGTCCGCGAGCTGGCGACCCTGATCGCCGAGCTGACCGGATTTCGCGGCCGCCTGGTCTTCGACGCCTCCAAGCCGAGCGGGCAGCAGCGTCGCTCGGCCGACGTCTCGCGCGCGCGCGAGGCGTTCGGCTTCGAGGCCGGTATCTCGCTCCGCGAGGGCCTGAGCCGGACGATCGACTGGTACGTGCGGACGGGGCTGGCGGGGGCCGCGCGATGACGCCGTTCACCCTGGTGATCCTCACGCTCAACGAGATCGAGGGCGTGACCCACATCTTTCCCAAGCTGCCTCTGCACCTGGTGGACGAGGTGCTGGTGGTGGACGGCGGCTCCACCGACGGGACGATCGAGTTCTTCGAGGCTCGGGGCGTGCAGGTCATCCGGCAGCAGCGGCGGGGGCGCGGCGAGGCATTCCGGCTCGCCGTCCGTGACGCGCGTAACGACTTCCTGGTCTTCTTCAGCCCCGACGGCAACGAGGAGCCGGCCGACATTCCGCAGCTGGTGGAGGGGCTGTCCCTGGGCTACGACATGGTCATCGGCTCGCGCTTCATGGCGGGCGGCTGCTCGGAAGACGACGACAAGTTCCTGTTCGCCAGCCGCCGCTGGGGCAACCTCACGTTCACGTGGCTGGTGAGCCTGCTCTTCGCCCGCGGGGTGCGGCTCAGCGACAGCATCAACGGTTTCCGGGCGGTGACCCGGGCCGCCTTCGTGCGCCTGCGACCTGACGCCGAGGGCTACGCCATC
>Ga0163162_10005417_pt1 | contig 12331 bp, 8 predicted proteins | sample S55metaG_FD_115310 | JGI IMG/M metagenome (GOLD analysis project Ga0163162, IMG submission 115310) | Switchgrass rhizosphere microbial communities from Kellogg Biological Station, Michigan, USA - S5-5 metaG | ecosystem: Host-associated > Plants > Roots > Rhizosphere > Soil | place: USA: Michigan...
GCATTGCCAACAATTCGGTTGACGTGATCCTGAAAGACAAGAGCGGGAATATGTGGATCGGAGCTTTTGCCTCAGGCCTTAACTTCTATAAAAAAACAAGCGAAAACTTTGTCCATTACCAGCATAGCGCACAGCCCAATAGCCTGTCAAATAACTTTGTATCGAGCATTTACGAAGATAAAAAGAACAATATATGGGAAGGTACTGATGGTGGTGGCCTAAATCTTTTCAACCCAGAAAAAGGAGAGTTTAAAGTTTATAAAAATACTAACAGCAATATCTGCGGTAATTATGTTTTAACCATACAGGAAGATGCCAAAAATAACCTGTGGATAGGCACCTGGGGCGATGGGGTAAGTATGATGAACCCGCAAACGCGCAGTTTCAGGTCTTTTAAACATAACCCGGATGATAGTACCAGTATAAGCGGTAATAATATTTATGCTATAGCCAAAACGCTTGATGGCAAATTATGGTTTGGCACACTTGGTACCGGGCTTGATCTGTTTGATCCTAAAACTAATAAATTTATTCATTACCGCCATGATGCCAATAACCCCAAAAGTATCAGCAGCGATAATATCAACTCATTGCTTGGCGACTCGAAAGGCAACCTTTGGGTAGGCACCAACGATGGAGGCGTTAACCTGTATGATGCAGCAACTAATTCATTTAAACCGGTACAATACGAAAAACTGAACAGTGCGCTTGGCAACAACACAGCGCTTGATCTTTTTGAAGATCACCTGGGCAATATCTGGATCTGTACTTATGGCGGTATCTACCATTTAAACCCGGCTACCGGTAAGGTTACAAACTTTAAAGTAAAAGATGGGCTGCCCAATAATTATACCTATGCGGTTGAGGAAGACAACAGCGGTAATTTATGGATCAGCACCAATAAAGGTATTTCCAAATACAACCCTAAAACCAACAAATTCAGGAATTTCACCATTGAGGATGGCTTACAGGCCGATGAGTTTAAACCTCACTCGGCGGTAAAAAGCCATGATGGCATCATGTATTTCGGTGGTGTTAACGGGTTTAATATGTTCAATCCTGAAAATATCAGGGATAATATTTATGATCCGCCCCTGGTCCTTACCGATTTTCAGATCTATAATAAATCTGTCAGCGTAGCGCAAAACAGCGATGATCCTTCACCCCTGAAGGAAGATATTTCCGAAACAAAATCGATAACCTTAACATATGATCAATCAGTTATATCGTTTGAATATGTATCGATGGACTTTGCCTTAGGCAGCAAGGAATCATATGCCTACCAGCTTGAAGGCTTTGATAAAACATGGAACTATGTTGGTAATAAAAACACGGCCACTTATACCAACCTATCGGCCGGTAATTATGTGTTCAGGGTAAAAAGCCGTAGTGCTGATGGTAAATGGTCTGTAAGGCAGGTAAGCCTCAACGTCATTGTGCTCGCTCTCTTTTGGCTTACCTGGTGGTTTATCAGTTTGCTGATCTTGTTTACAGTGGCAGCCATTTATGCAATTTATCGATATAAAGTAAATGCCATAGTAAAGCAAAAGAACCTGCTTGAAAAGCAGGTTGGCGAACGTACGGCAGAGGTCATGCAGCAATCGGAAGAGTTAAAGGCCCAGTCCGAAAACCTGCAAAGCTTAAATATCGAGCTCCAAAATCAATCGGAAGAATTACAGGCTTTGAATGAAGAGCTGCTTTCGCAGTCGGAAGAGTTACAACTGCAAAAAGAACAGGAACGTGAAGCACGGGAAGAAGCAGATAAGGCCAACCAGGCCAAAAGTATATTCTTAGCCACGATGAGCCATGAGATCAGGACACCAATGAACGGCGTTATTGGCATGGCCTCGCTGTTAGGCGAAACTGAGCTGAATGCCGAACAGCGCGATTATACCGATACCATTATTTCGTGCGGTGATAGTCTGGTAAATGTGATCAACGATATTCTTGATTTCTCCAAAATCGAATCAGGAAAAATGGAAATGGAGCAGGAGGATTTTGACCTGCGCCAGTGTATTGAGGAAGTGATGGATATCTTTTCGCAAAATGCAGCCAAACGCGAGCTGGAGCTGGTTTACCAGATTGATCCTGCCCTGCCCCAGCAAGTAATTGGCGATAGTTTGAGGTTAAAGCAGGTCCTTACCAATTTAACAGGGAATGCCATCAAGTTTACCGAGCGCGGTGAAGTATTTATCAAAGTGTTTTTATCTAAAAAAATTGGCGACAAGGAAATTGAGATAGGCTTTAGTGTGATGGATACCGGCATTGGCATCCCTGAGGATAAGCTTACAACCTTGTTCAATGCTTTTTCGCAGGTCGATTCATCTACCACGCGCAAATATGGCGGCACAGGGCTTGGGCTTGTGATCAGCGAACGACTGGTTAAACTAATGGGGGGCGAAATCTGGGCTGAAAGCGTTTTTGGTGAGGGTTCGGTTTTTGTATTCACCATAAAAACAGCTATAAGCAACAAACAATCAAAACATATACCTATTGTTTTTAATGCCGAAGAGCTTGAAGGCAAAAAGGTGCTTATTATTGACGATAATAAAACGAACCGCTTTATCCTGCAAACACAACTTGAACAATGGGGAATCCAAACGGTGGCCGCAGCCTCTGGAAGGCTGGCGCTTGAGATCCTAACTGCCAACCATGGATTCAACCTGGTGATAACCGATATGGAAATGCCTGAAATGGATGGTGTTGGCCTGGCCCGGGAGATCAAGAACAGTTATAAAGAACTACCGGTAATTATGCTGAGTTCCATTGGCGATGGCTCGAAGAAGAAATATCCGGGCTTATTTTCTGCTATATTAACCAAACCGGTAAAACAATCGCAACTGGGCAAAAGCTTACAGGCCGAGTTCCAGGGAAAAATACAGGTACCTGTTCCTGAAACAAAGGCGGATAAACTGTTGGATGTAAATTTTGCCAAGGAACATCCCCTATATATCCTCGTTGCCGAAGATAATACGGTTAACCAAAAGCTTATTAGCCGGATGCTGGAGAAACTGGGCTATGAATTTGAACTGGCCCATAATGGGCACGAAACGCTTGATAAATTAAAAGCCAATCCCACTTTTGACGTCATATTTATGGATGTGCAGATGCCGGAAATGGATGGCTTTGAGGCAACCCGCCATATTCGTCAGTATGCTTTTAAGCAACCTTTTGTCATTGCTATGACCGCTAATGCCGGTCCCGACGACCGGGATATGTGCATAAGCGAAGGTATGGACGATTATATTGCCAAGCCCATGAAAACCGAAGCACTGATCGGCGTTTTAAAAGGAGCTTATAAAATGATGAAAAATATAAAGGGTAAATATGTTTAGTCGCTGAAAATCAAGGCAATTATCGTGATGCCACGCCCCAGTAACAGCTATTACGGATTTTTTTCAAAATGGCGGGTGTTATGCTTGACACCTCATGCTGATACTTATTCTGACTATTAAGCAGGTACATGGTGCCGCTGGTGTTATTATAAACATATGAGCATAACCGGGTAGCCTCCCCGTCTTCATCTTTCTTCACATCAACCCTTATACCGTTGGTTTTATGGCTTGTATCTGGCGTTAAGGCCGGGGCCGAAGCTTTTACCCAGTTAATTGTATAATTTATAATTTGCGGCGAGATACCGTTTGTATTCTCCTTGTAGCTTTTACTATCCTGTATAACCGCCAACAAACATTTCACGCAGGGATCGCTCACGGTTGCCCCGCTATACTTTTTTTGCGGATTATTGATCACACTATCCTTTTTACCAGCTACTGTTACTATTGTTTTCGAGGTGTCACTTGATGCGGGAACTGGCTTCGATTGTTTATTTAATTGTTTACAGGCTGATAATGTCATTGACAAAACACAAAAATAAATACATGGTTTAAACAGATTCATGGTTTATAAATTAGCACTTTATTTATATACATCATTTTAGCTGTTTTTGTGTTGATGTGTTTTAGATATACCCAATGCGATATTAATCTATAAATTAAGTTTAAACAATTTAAACATAGATTTATTGCATTTATTGGACAGGTAAAGGACAGTTTTTCTATAAAAATTTCTTAAAATTGCCTGATTTATTTTAACCCCTGCCGGTTAATTACTTGCAGGACTTAAACCATCATAACAATTTTTCAAAAACGGGGTTTACCTTGTTATAAATAACACTGCAGGCTTTGCAGGATATCATAATAAAATGACTAATAACGGTACAGGTTCAAATTTAACGGTTGATGTGGTTTTAATTGGCGCAGGTATTATGAGCGCCACCCTTGGTGTAATGCTTAAAGAGCTGCAGCCCGATCTGACGATTGAGATTTTTGAACGACTGGATGTCATCGCGGCCGAAAGCTCGGCCCCGATGAACAATGCAGGTACAGGGCACTCTGCTTTTTGTGAGTTAAATTATACTCCCCAGCTTCCTGATGGGAGTGTTGAAATAAAAAAAGCTATCAAAATTGCCGAACAATTTGAAATAAGCAAACAGTTTTGGACTTATCTTATTGACCAGGGCCTTGTAAACAATCCACAAAGTTTTATCCGCAAAGTGCCTCACATGAGCTTTGTTTGGGGAGCTGAGAATGTTGAGTACCTGAAAAAACGCCAGCAGGCCCTTACAAAACATCACTTTTTTAAAGGGATGGAATACTCGGAGGATAAAGCACAGATCAAAAAATGGATCCCGCTGGTTATGGAAGGCCGTGATGCTGATGAAAAGGTTTCGGCAACGTTCATGGATATTGGTACCGATGTAAACTTTGGTAGCTTGACCAGCGCGCTGATAGACGAGCTTAAACAAAAACCAAACGTAAACATAAGCCTTAACCATGATGTAAGGGATATTAAGCGTAATGCCGATGGTACCTGGAAGATAACTGTAAAAGATAAAACCACAGGAAATAAAAGAAAGCTGAATGCCAAATTTGTTTTTGTTGGTGCCGGCGGTGGCGCTTTGCCCCTGCTGCAAAAATCAGGCATTGCCGAAAGCAAAGGTTTTGGCGGCTTCCCGGTAAGCGGACAATGGCTGGTATGTAATAATCCCGATGTGGTAAAACAACATGAAGCTAAAGTTTATGGAAAAGCATCGGTTGGTTCGCCGCCAATGTCGGTGCCTCACCTGGATACCCGTATGATTGATGGCAAACGAGCTTTACTTTTCGGCCCATACGCTGGCTTTTCAACCCGTTTCCTTAAAAAAGGATCATTGCTCGATCTTTTTGGGTCTATTAAACTAAACAATATCCTTCCCCTGCTTGCTGTAGGGCGCGATAACTGGCCTCTGACCAAATATCTTATCTCGCAGGTGCTGCAATCGCCCGCCGACAGGCTTAATGCGCTTAAGGACTACATGCCAACAGCCAAAGCCGAAGAATGGGATTTGGATATAGCAGGTCAGCGTGTGCAGGTTATTAAAAAAGACGCAAAACATACCGGCGTACTGGAGTTTGGAACAGAAGTGGTAACCTCTGCCGATGGCAGTATCTCGGCTTTGCTGGGCGCATCACCGGGTGCATCAACTTCGGTACCTATTATGATCCAGCTTATTGAACGCTGCTTTAAAACTCAGGCTAAAACAGAAGCCTGGCAGCAAAAATTCAAAGAGATGATCCCTTCTTATGGTGAGTCATTGGCTAACAACGAAGCATTGAGCGACGAGACAAGAGCAAGGACAAGTAAGGCGCTGGGATTGGTTTAAATAGGAATTAGTATTCTCTGACTATTTGCGAAAGAAATATGTAATTATTATTTCGCAAATAGTTAAATATGTCTTTTTTTAATTTGCCTTTTTTATCCTTTTCAATAACGATTACATCCAGTTTATTTGGTGAGATTAACTGGTAAGTGATACGGATAGATTTATCCTTTAATTCAAAATCGGCTTTATCTTTTTCAATACCAACCAGATAAAACAAAAGAGGTTTGTCTTTCTCCTCCCAGCCCATGCTGCCACGGTTGTAATGTCGCATTTTAAAAACAGGCAGGTGGTTTTGTTCTTCAATAACTACAAACTCATAAAATGTAGCCTTGCCATCCTTAACCACCCTAAAGCTGCTGATCATGCTATCGCCCATCGGCTCGCCCCAAAACTCCTCCATATCGCCCCATTCCTGTTTTTGCGTCCAGGTTCCTGCCATAAATGCCAATTGGTTAACACTTACTTTGGTTACTTGTGCATAGCTGTTATCGCATGGTAAAACCAAGCTGGCAATTGCAAGGAGGATGTATCTATGGTTCATGATTTTAATTTAATAGTTCTTCAAATCAATATCAAAGTGGGTATGGGTAACTAATTTCTCGTTGTTTTTGTAATCAAAATTTATAACAAGTTGCTCTTGCTGCTGTTGCGTAGTAAATAGATTTTCAGTGTATAAGGTCTTTTTATATCTAAGGCCCTGTTCAATACTTCCTTTGGGTAATTTGATCAGGTGTTTCTTTCCTGTTTCAACATTGAGTACTATCAAAAAATCTCCCTTTGTATATATCACAACCGGTTTATCATATGCTTTGCTGAAATAAACCAGCGAGCCAAGTTCGGATTTGATCTTCCCTGTAATCTTATCATGTAAGTAGAATATCGGGGGATCGCAACAGCCGGAGATCACGTTATTTTGAGCCAGGAAAAATGACGAATATTCTGTAAAACTAACGTAGCCCAAACGGCCATGTAACCTAAAAAACTTGTGATTTAATGAAAAAATAATACGGCTTTTTCCGTGTGGGCTTTTGAAGGTTAGCCATGCTTTGCTACAGTTAAATTGCCAATAAAGCTTCGCTTTGTTTCTGAAAACTAAATCCTTACACGAAATTTGTTCATTTAATTCAGGATACAAGCTACATGAACATTGTTTTTGAGCTAAAACAACATTGGCGTAAAGAAATAAGATCAAGACAAATATTAGCTTCGGCATTTTGAAGCTAATATAACATTAACCTGCTACATCCCCTTCCACTCATAACTCTCACTCTCCAACCCAATCAGGTCGATCACGCGGTTTACTACTGTCATGGCCAACTCTTCAATGGTTTGGGGCTTACTATAATAAGATGGAATCGCCGGGCAGATAATGCCGCCGGCTTCCGTAACTGCTGCCATATTGCGGATATGGATTAGATTAAGCGGGGTATCGCGGGCTACCAATACCAGTTTACGACGTTCTTTAAGGATCACATCGGCGGCCCGGGTGATCAGATCGTCAGAAATCCCTCCTGCTATGCGGCCGAGTGTGCCCATAGAGCAGGGAACAATTACCATGGTATCAAACTTTGCCGAACCGGAGGCAAAGGGCGCCATGAAATCTTTTTTAGCATAAAATTTAAAGGGAAGCTGAGTATAATCCTCGTTGTCGAGTTCAAATTTCCAAACATCTTTGGCGTTGTCTGACATTACAACGCCTACTTCGGCAATCTGCCCCTGTAACTGGTTTAGTTTTTTTAGCAGCAGACTGGCATATATTGAACCACTGGCACCCGTAATAGCAACAACTATCTTTTTCTTCATAATTACTCCTTCAACAACCCAAACACACAAAAAGTTAGGGGCACAAAAAAGGGTCGAATAACTTGTACCCGACCCTACATCTACCTATGAAAAACATGCCCTTGAGAGGGCACTACAAATGTAATAACACTTTTTTAATTTTTAAACAATTTGTTAAAATAATTTTAACCTGTTTATTGCAGATTTTTCTCTATTAAAGTTTGGATAATTCCATCAACCATGCCTACCCTTGGTACATAGATGTTTTTAATGTTGGCATTTTTCATCACAGTAAGGTAAATTTCACATGCCGGAATGATAACATCGGCCCTGTCCTGGTTTAGGCCAAGCACGTTGATCCTATCTTTTAGTGAAAACGAGCTCAGATAGGTATATAAAGATCTTAGTTTGGCAAAAGTGAGCGGCATGTCTTCCTTTTCTTCAGATAGCCTGAATAGTTTATTGATATTTCCGCCGGTGCCTATACCTGATAATTGTTTGAAATTGCGGGTATTATCGCGTATAAAGTCCTTCATTTCATTCCAGGTTTCCTCTGTATCCTGGTTGTCAAGGATGCGGATGGTACCTATGTTGAACGAACGGGAAACGATCATTTCTCCGGCAGAGAACAACGATATTTCCGTACTGCCGCCGCCAACATCAACGTAAAGATAGTTTTTGCTTTTATCGATGTTTTGCTCGGCATGGCTGGCATAAATAATGCTGGCTTCTTTCGATCCATGTACAATTTCAATGTCGATGTTCGCCTCCTCTTTGATCAGCTTAACAACATCCTCGCCGTTTTTGGCCTCGCGCATGGCAGATGTTGCACAGGCTAAATAATGGGTAACCTTATATACATCCATCAGGTTGCGGAAAGCAACCATTGACTTAACCAGCTCCGTAGTTTTTTTCTCGGATATATGCTGCTGTATAAAAGCATCATCGCCCAAGCGCAACGGAACACGGATCAATGTGTTTTTTTTGAACGACACCGATCCGGTGTTTTGAATTATGTCGGCTATTAACAGCCTCACGGCGTTTGAACCTATATCAATGGCAGCGTATCTCAATGTTATTTTGTTTTATTTTTTAGATAATTATATATTTCAATTTGAGCCCTGTGGCTTTCGGGCGAATTTGTTTTGTGATATTTATTGGTATTCTGGCTGTTGATCTCCCGTGCTTTGGTATTATCGGCGAGTTGGATATCGATAATGTCCCGGATCTCCTCCTGCAACTTTTCATCATAGATCGGGAAGCCAACTTCAACGCGGTTATCAATATTACGGGTCATGAAATCGGCCGACGTCAGGTAAATAAGCTCCTTGCCACCGTTGCAATAAATATGCACCCGCGCGTGTTCAAGGTATTTATCTACGATACTGATCACCTCAATATTTTCGCTGTAACCCTTCACTCCTGCTATTAAACAGCACATCCCCCTGATGATCATCTTGATCTTCACGCCTGCATTGCTGGCCTGGTATAGCTTGTTAATGAGGTCCTCATCGGCAAGGCTATTCATTTTCAGGATCATATACGCCTGTTTACCAGCCTTTGCATTTTTGATCTCATTGTCGATCAAACGATAAATTGCAGGCCTTGAGTCAATTGGTGACACAATTAAACTTTTGAGTCCTTTAGGTAACAATCCTTTGTTGATCGCTTTAAAAACATTCACCAGGTCATCAGTGATCCTTTTGTTGGCCGTAAATAAGGTATGATCTGCGTAGATCTGCGCTGTTTTTTCGTTAAAGTTACCCGTTGAAAGGCAGGCATAATAAGCCAGCTTCCCTTTTTCGGTACGGCTAACCAAACATATTTTTGAGTGCACCTTATAACCCGGAACGCCATACAGCACGGTTACGCCCTCCTCCTCAAGCCTGTTACTCCAGTGAATATTATTTTGCTCATCAAAGCGGGCTCTTAATTCTACAAGGCAATTTACCTTTTTGCCGTTTTTAGCAGCATTGATCAATGCATGGATCACCCTTGAGTTTTCGGCCAAACGATATACAGCGATACTGATCTCTTTTACTTTAGGGTCGATAGCTGCCTCACGCAAAAAGTGGATCACGTAATCGTACGATTGATAAGGTGTGCTTACCAGGTAGTCCTTTTTGGCGATAAGCCCTATAAGGCTTTTACCGAATGAGAGGTCGGCAACAGGCAGCGGTATATATTTACTATACTCAAGCTCCGGGCCGCCAACATTGGGAAAGGAGATGAAATTCTTAAAATTATGGTACCTGTTACCCGGGATCAGGCTTTCACCATGCAGGCCCATTTTGCCTACCAAGTATTTCAGCATGTCCATAGGCATATCTGAATCATAAAGCAAACGCATCGGCTTACCTTTTTTACGTTTTAGCAGGCTCTTTGATAGGGAATCGATGAACTTTTCGCTCACTTCCTTATCCAGGTCAAGCTCCGCGTCGCGGGTAAGCTGAATGGAATATGCCTCGATACTATCATGCTCAAAAATAAAAAAGATGTCCTCTAAACTATACCTGATGATATCGTCAAGCAGGATAAGGAACTTCAGGTTATTGGTATCGGGCAGTTTAACAAAACGCGAAAGGTTATCCGGGAACTCGATAAGCGCAAATCTCGTTTTTTTATTGGTGGTAAGCTTTACGAAAAAGTAAACAGCCCTGTCCCTAAGTTCAGGTAGCGGTAAAGTATCATTAAGCATGATAGGCACCAATGTAGCCAGCAGCTTCTCCCTGAAATAGTTTTTCACGAAGGTACCCCGGGTTACGTTAAGCTGCTTATCATTCAGAATAAAGATCTTTTCTTCGGCCAGCTGCTTAACAATAATATTTTCATAAAGGTTATTGAACTTACGCTCCTGCCTTACTACGATATTCTTGATCTGGTTAAGTATCTTTTTAGGATTATAACCAAGTATCTCTTTCGATTTTTCGTTAAGGGCTGCTAAGCGGGTGAGTGTGGCAACCCTTACACGGTAAAACTCGTCCAGGTTGGATGAAAATATGGCTAAAAAACGAATCCTGTCAATCAGGGGAACTGTAGGGTCGGCAGCTTCCTGCAAAACCCGATCGTTAAAATATAACCAACTTATTTCTCTGTTAATTAAGGGAACCTGTTTATCCATAAGAATTTCTTGCTTTACAGCCAGATGTTACAAATCTGCTTATTTATTTGTTAACTTAATATTAACTCATGAGGAATTAACCTGTTTTTATTCATCATTATTTATTGCAGAAATTAAACAATTTGTTACAATATTGCGATGTGTGTTAACAATACATTAGTTTTGCAAAACATTTACCACCAATATACAACGTATGCCTACATTTGATATAGTTAGCAAGATAGACGGACAAACGCTTGATAACGCGATAAATACCGCAAAAAAAGAAATCCTGAACCGTTACGACTTTAACGATTCAAAAAGCACTATCGATTTGGATAAAAAAACCAACGAAGTAACAATTGTTACCGAAAACGATATGCGCCTTAAAGCCATACAAGACAGCATTATAAGCCGTATGGTTAAACAACACCTCGACCCCAAAGCACTTGATTTTGGCAAGGAGCAATACGCTTCAGGCAACATGATCCGCAAAGAGATCAAGATCAAAGAAGGAGTTGACAAGGAAGTTGCAAAAAAAATCGTTAAAAAGATAAAGGATAGCGGCCTTAAGGTACAAGCCTCCATTATGGACGACCAGGTACGTGTACAAGGTAAAAAGATCGACGATCTGCAGGCTGTTATCAGTCTTTGCCGCGCCGATGATTTTGGTCAGCCTTTGCAGTATATCAACATGAGAGACTAATAGGGATATCCAGATATCTTTAAAACAGAAGAAGCCGTAGCGTAATGCCCGGCTTCTTCTGTTTTTATTTCAACGCAGTTTTAACCTGCTACTTCAACTTCTTCTTTCTTAACCTCATTTGGGCGACCATTTTTAAATGCTTTACGCGGCGATAAGCCAAGCAATTCAAACATAGCCATATCGGTATCAAATGATGGGTTTGGCGTAGTAAGTAACTTCTCGCCAGCAAAAATAGAGTTAGCACCGGCCATAAAGCAGAACGCCTGTTCAACTGTACTCATCTCCGTACGCCCTGCAGATAAACGAACCACGGTTTTAGGCATGATGATACGCGTAGTAGCGATCATGCGTACCATATCCCAAACAGAAACACGCGGTTGATCAGCTAATGGAGTGCCTTCTACGGGTACCAAAGCATTAATTGGTACTGATTCGGGATGTTTAGGCAGGTTTGATAATGTTTTCAGCATGGATACCCTGTCTTCCACAGTTTCACCTAAACCTATGATACCACCGCTACATACGGTGATCTTAGCTTTGCGTACATGTTCAAGCGTTTTCAGGCGCTCATCATAAGTACGGGTAGTGATAATACGTTTGTAATCTTCTTCAGATGTATCCAGGTTGTGATTGTAGGCATATAAACCGGCGTCGGCTAAACGCTGTGCCTGACTTTCGGTAAGCATGCCAAGGGTACAGCAAACTTCCATATCAAGGCTATTTACCGCCTTTACCATATCAATCACCTTGTCGAAATCGCGGTTATCGCGTACTTCGCGCCAGGCAGCACCCATGCATAAACGTGATGCGCCACCCGCTTTTGCTTTTTCGGCAGCAGCAATAACTTCATCTTTCGGCATTATGGCGTGCACATTCACACCTGTGTTATAACGGGCAGCCTGTGGGCAGTAAGCACAATCTTCAGAACATCCGCCGGTTTTTATCGAGATCAATGAACTGATCTGCACCTCTGCATAGTCCTTATTTTCACGGTGTATAGTAGCTGCTTTGTATATCAGGTCAAGCAGCGGCGTATGGTATA
>Ga0163162_10005418_pt1 | contig 12331 bp, 10 predicted proteins | sample S55metaG_FD_115310 | JGI IMG/M metagenome (GOLD analysis project Ga0163162, IMG submission 115310) | Switchgrass rhizosphere microbial communities from Kellogg Biological Station, Michigan, USA - S5-5 metaG | ecosystem: Host-associated > Plants > Roots > Rhizosphere > Soil | place: USA...
AGCCAGCGGATAACGCGCGCGAGCCACGCGGCGCGGGACGACCAGCCTTCCGGAAGCCGCGACGCCAGCATCTTCACTCTGTCGGCGCCGAGCGGCAGTGGCCACAGTCTCTTCGCGCGAAACATTTTGTCTGTTCCGTCTACGGATCGGCTCGCGTAGCTGTAGCCAGTGGCGTTCTGAAAATCCGGATGCCAGGTTCCTTCCGAAGCTGCGAAAACGTGCAGATCCCAGCCACACCCGGCAATCTGATTGATCCAGCGCGCGGAGTGAACGCTCGACGGTCGCACGACGAATAAGATTCGTAAGCCAGTCATCGGTTGAGTATTAGTTACGCCGAAGGCGTAGGCTAATTTCAGCCCAGGGTTCGAGGAACGAGAACCCTGGGGTTACGATTTACAGAGCGATGGAACCCTGAAAGGGTTCGGCAATTGGCGAACCCTCTCAGGGTTTGAACACCTTTGTGATTGGACCCAGGGTTCTCGTTCCTCGAACCCTGGGCTGAAATTAGCCAACGCCTTCGGCGTATTTCAAACTGAAACACTGCTATCCGTTGAAACCCAGTAGCTGGAAAAGTGCCGCGCGCGATGCCGCAATATTGAAGTCTGTCCGCGCACGCTCGTACGCGTTTGCGATCAGGCGCTGACACAACTGGGCGTCGCTGAGTATAAGCTCGATGCCTTTGGCGAGTCGCGCTGGATCATCTTCATCTACGACCACGCCACATTCATGCTTGCGGAAATACCATGAGATGAACGAATCCCGTGGTGCGTGAACAAGCACGGGGCGACGCGACGCCAAATACTCACCGAGTTTCGTCGTTGCCGATGTCTTAACCAGATCCGGGTATGGCGAATCGAACGCGAGCGGCAGGAAAAGTATGTCGGCTTCCATCTGAACCCGCGGCATCTCCGTCATAGCCTGCTGCTGATGCAGGACGATGGGGCCACGCACGTTCTCGCGCTGCAGAGTCTCTTCTGGTTGATTCGTGTACAGATGCACGCGAACGCACCGTTGGTCCAGCATTTGGATGGCGGCCATCAAGTTTCTGAACGCGCCGAAGTGAGCCTCGTACACCGCGCCGGTGTAGACAATGTTGACCTCAGTGGAACGGCTCCCGGCCTCGACCGGAGCGCTCGTTTCGTAAGGCGAGATGTCAAACGAGTTGTGAATAACAGCGGCTTCCAAACCATACCGCTCACGCAGATCGTCACGCAGGATCTCGTTGGGTGCAATAACGCCCGCGGCGCCCTTCATTATGAAAGGCTCAAACCGGCGTGCCCAGAATGCTTTGACTGGATCATCCCACTCACGATACGAGTAGTGATCGAAGAGATATGCATAGAATGGGACGCCCGCCGCCCGGCTTGCCAGATAACCCGCGGGCAGAATCGTAACGTCTCCCGTGCAGGCCACCACCGCGTCACAGTGCTCGCGCCGCACGATGTCAGCTATACGGCATCGATAGTCGACGACGGCAACCTGGATGTTCACGCTCTCACGCAGCGTGCGCAGGCCCAGGCGATACCCTCTTTCAAACCGGAAGGCCGGCGGCAGGTAATAGTAACGGCACGGCAGCATCTGCGACGGGCCATCGGCCGGCTTGTTAACGTCGTGCTGTTCGGTCGAGATGAGACAGTAGTGCTCGGGATCAAGCTCACGCAGCATCCTGTAGATGACCAGCGACTGGCCCGTGCCCGATGGCGGCACGTTGTGTGAGATGAGGGCAAACTTCAACTCAGATTCGTCCTCGCCCAAGCCATGTATTCGGTGAGACCCTCGAGCAGATCGACGGCAGGTTGGTAGCGGAATGCGGCAGACGCTGCCGAGATATCGGCGCGGCTGTTGCGCACGTCACCTTGGCGCGGCGGCTCATACTTTATACTCCCCTCGATCCCGCTTGCTTCGCGCATCAATTGGACCAGACGGTTGACCGTGATCGCCTCTCCCGACGCGACATTGAACGCACCCGAGAGGTCGCGCGTCTGTGCGGCTTGAATGTTAGCGCGCGCGACGTCGCGGACATTAACGAAGTCGCGGGTCTGTTCGCCGTCGTCATAGATCGTTAAGGTTTCGCCGCGCAACATGCGGTGGGCGAAGATCGGAATGACATTGCCGTACGCGTCGTAGCGTTGATTCAGACCATAAACGTTGAAGTAGCGCAGGCAAACGGCTTCCAACTCATACAGTTTCGCGTAAGCGAGACAATGTTTCTCCTCGGCGAGCTTGCTGACACCGTAAGGCGTATCGGGCTCGCAGGGATGGTCTTCGCGGATTGGCAGATGTTTGAGCTCGCCGAAGATCGCTGCTGACGACGAGCAGACCACTTTTCGCACACCCGCACGACGCGCTGCTTCGAGCACGCGCAGCGTACCGAGCACATTGATCTCGGAATCGTCCAGCGGGTTCTCGATCGAGCGCGTATTGCCGACCGACGCAGCGAGGTGAAAGACGACCTCGGCGCCGTCGGTCGCCTGGTCAATAGCGCTCGCATCGCGCACGTCCGCCTCGACGAGACGCACGTTTTTCAACCCCTCAAGGTTCTCACGATAGCCGGTTGCCAAATTGTCGAGCACGACGACGTCGTACCCATCTTCTAAAAGGAGCCGTGCGACGTTGGAGCCGATGAAACCCGCCCCGCCGGTTACCAGGGCCTTGCTCATCTTAGATTGTAGACGCTGCGCATCCAGTCGGCCGTTATACGCATGCCCTCTTCAAGACTGTAGGTGTTCGTATGGCCCAGGTCGCGGACTGACTTCGAGATGTCGACGCGCTTGATCTTGGTGGTAAGAATTTCTGAGTCGCGATGTTCGACGATCGACGGGTTGGCGCCCGTGACTTTGATTACTACGTCCGAGAGCTCTTCGATCGAGTGATGATGCGCGCCGCCAATGTTGTAGGTCTCGCCTGGTTTGAAGTTTTCCGAAATGTTCGCCGCGGTGCGGACCGTATCGGCGAGAAAGGTCGATGTGCGGTGATGACCGCGAAAAACCGTGTACGGCTGGCCCGTGAGCGCGCAATAAAGAAAACGGCAGTTGACTGAGCGATACGGACTGTAATACTCGCCTGGTCCATAGGTATTGAAAAGCCTGACGACGACAGATTGCGTCCCGTACTGGATCGCCGAGTTTCGCACCTGCATTTCGTTGACCCACTTGGTCATCGCATAGTCGTTCATCTGCTTGATCTCGTACTCATCCATGACGGCTTCGGCCATCAGTTCAGGCCAGTCGCCATAAACTTCCGAGGACGAGAAGTGAATTAATTTAAATCCAAGTCGCTCCTGGAGCCGAATAATATTCTTGGTTCCGACTGCATTCGTGCGCCAAAGGGTTTCGTAAAAGTCTTCTCCATTCCAACGTCCGAATTCGGCGGCGCAATGGTAAACGTAATCGAATGGACCCATCCGCTCGAAGACGCGCTCGATCTGACGAAATTCGCCGACGTCGCAGCGAGCGTAAAGCGGCTTCTCTACATCGGTCCGTAAACTGAATCCGACTTCGTCCGGCTGATGATGCAGGTCGCATGAGACGACGTGGTGGTCACGCGAGCGCAACTCGTTGATAAGACCTGTCCCGACGATTCCCAGACCGCCGGTAACTAAAATATTCATTCATTCCTCCGGTTATGCCTTTTCGCTAAAAACTTTTACGCGACACGATCGAGAACTCGCTCGCCGTAACGCATCGCGCGCTTGAGCCATCGCGCTGCGCGCCCGACTAAAACCGGCACGTTCTTGTGCCCGGCAAGCTCTCTGATTTCCGCCTCGCGCTCGTTCGTCACTGTCCCCTGTGCTGCGTCTTTAAGCACGCGAGTGACCGTCTCTTCAAACTGTTGCACGGCACGCGCGGGATTTCCACGCGTGCGATGGATGTATTCCCGGCAATGCGCGCCGACACGGTTTCGAAATTCCACATCCTCGATCATCCGCGCAGCCATTCGTTTCAGCGCCGCGTAGTCGCCGCGCGCAACTACCATGTCACGGATGTCGAAGAGTTCGTCCGCAGGCGACCAGTAGACCTGATCGAAAAACTTCATGAAGTCCTGCTCGAACAGGATTGGCGGAATGCCGAGCGCCGCTGCGTCTTCGACGATCGTTCCGCCGCCCGATGGATGAGTGTCGATGTAGAAATCAGCGACACAAAGGTTCTTCAGGTAATCGTCACCGCGCCAGCCGAGAAAGCGCAATCGACTCCTCGTCTCCGGCGCAAGCATCGGGGTTACAAATGGTACTTGCGCTTCTTCTACACCCATCGCGAGGTAATAAAGCTCGGGATGTGCTTCGAGCAGATCGATCACGGCCCGCCAGAAGTCAGGGTCCTGAAATTTAACGTGGCGTCCTGCCGTCGCCGCGATTATTGCGTGCTCGGGAATGTCCAGCTCCTGCCGTGTGTGCACTGCGATGCGGTCGCGTTGCGGCAGCTCCAACTCCATATTTAGTAACGAGCAACTGACCGGACAATCGATCAAAGGGTGTGTGGACCACGCGATTCCCCAATCGAGAGTTGGAGGCGCAAACTGCGGCGGCGGTCCAACAACCCAGCCGACGATAAACGGCGCCGGACGCAGTGCGGTGATGTAGTAATGCTCGAAGTGTGCGAGTGCGGCAGACGTTACCAGCACGTCGGGCTTAGAGTCGTAAATCGAGCGCGCGAGAGCGAGCAGGCTCTCGTGAGGCGTGTTCATGTTTGGTGCAGTTACAACCTGGCAGCCACATTGTTCGAAGAGGGCAACGTTTTCGCGACCCACGTCAGACGCCATCACCTCGCGTTCCGGGTTCGGCACGAAGAATATCGGGTCCACGCGCGAACGGTCATGATAACGCGCGTAGAGCAGCATTATCTTGACCATTACGGAACCAAGCTCGTTTATGCCTTTCACGAGATAAGCGAGACGTAGCTTCCCATTCGGCGAGCGGGGTCTTGATCTTTTGAACAGGCGATGTGGCCTGGCGACGCGCTCAATACAGTCGAGAATTTCATAGTCGTACTCGAATCGATCGAGTCTGGAATACTGGTAATGAGCGTATTGCCAGAGATTGAAGTAATGAATCGCGAGGGAGACGTTGCCACGTTCGGCTGCGATTACGCCGGCGCGCTTGTACGCGCTTTTTATTTCCGTAACGTCACCAAACGCGCCGTGGATCTCCGTGTAGAGAGGAAGCAGATCGTTTGTGAACCCTCCCAGTAGCCAGGCGCGATCGATTGAAACTCTGGCGTGTTGGCGATAATCGTCGCGACCGGATCGCCAGAAGGCCTCGGCGAGCAGCCTGTTGACTTCAGATCGCCGCTCGTGTTGCTCGAGGCGCAGGTAGGGAAGCAGCTCTGCTTGAGCAACAGTTTCTCCCGCTACAATTCGCGATAAAATTCGCTCGAAACTCATCCAGGTTGATAATCAATGGAATTTCTCTGTGCTCTCTGTGTCTCTGTGGTGTGTTGTTGCTCGGAATTCATCAACCACAGAGACACAGAGAACACAGAGGCTGCACAGAGAAGAGCGCAACCGATACTCTTTGTGCAAAGCAATGCTTCGGCTCATGAGGCAACGGCTTCACGCTTTTGCAATTTCTCACGTACCTGTGAACCATGGGCGAGAGCGGTCCGGACGAGCTCGCAGATCCGTTTGACCTCCGCCGGCCCGATTGCCGTTCCTGTCGGTAACGCCAGCACGCGGCCAGTCAGCCGCTCAGTTTCCGGCAGCAACAACCCTGCATTTGGAAAATAAGATCGGTAGGGCTCGACGCGATGACAGCCCGGATAAAAGTACCGCCGCGCCAGCACATTCTCAGCCCACAACACCTGCTGCAATTCGTCGCGACTCAATCCGGCAGCGTCTTGATCGATCTCGAGAACGACGTACTGATAGTTGCACTTCTCAGTGTCGTCATACGTCATGAAACGAATGCCCGGCAGCATCCCCAATTCACTCCGGTATTGATCGTGATTTCGCCGGTTGATAGCGATGAACTCGTCCATGCTCTCGAGATTTGTGAGACCCATCGCTGCCGAGATCTCGTTCATCTTGCCGTTTGTGCCGATGTAATCGACGTGGTCATAGTAAGTGAAACCAAAGTTCTTCATCAACCGCATCTTTCGCGCGAGCTCATCGTCGTTAGTGACTACTGCGCCACCTTCGAGTGTGTTGATGAACTTCGTGGCATGAAAGCTGAACACTTCTGCGCCGCCGAACCCGCCGATCATTCGACCCTTGTAAGAACAGGCGAAAGCGTGTGCCGAATCGAAGAGAAGTTTCAAGCCACGTCGTCGCGCGATCTCTTCGAGCGCATCGACATCACACGTCTGTCCCCAAAGATGAACACCGAGAATGCCGGTAGTGTTTGGAGTGATCATGCGCTCGACACTGGCAGGATCGAGCGTGTGCGTACGTGGGTCGATATCACAGAAGACGGGTGTGATTTCCTGCCATTTGAGTGCGTGGGCCGACGCGACAAAAGTAAACGACGGAACGATGACCTCGCCTTTCATTCCGAGGGCGCGAATGGCAATCTCGAGTGCCACCGTCGCGTTGCACATAGCGATGCAGTGACGCACTCCCGTCAACTCGGCGATCCGCTTCTCGAGCTCCTGAACATAAGGGCCGGCGTTTGTTAGCCAGCGACGATCGAGTATGTCTGCGACACGTTGCTCAAATCTTTGCCGGTCACCGATGTTTGGCCGGCCGACGTGTAACGGTTCCGCAAACGCCGGATTGCTACCGAAGATCGCGAGTTCATTCAAAATAGATGTTTGTTGCATCACTGTTTCTTTGTGCACACCAGCAGGAACAGGTTGATTTGAACACCGTAAAAGTCGTCACAGCAGAGGCCGACTGAGAACGAATCGAAGTAAGGCGAAAACGCCTCAATTAGATCACTCTTCGACTGAAACCATCTGAAGACGTAACCGTTCCTCAAGCCCCACGGATCGTTGCGAATCTCGACATGTCCGTCCGGCAGCTCAGTGCAGCCTTCGAAGATACTGCTGCGCGCTTCCGGCAAGGTTGCCAGGAGCGTGGCGCCAGGTTTCATCACGCGACTGTACTCGGCAAGATTGTCACGAAAACTCGTATCCTTATCAACGTAGTAACAGGACGCAGACGCCAGCACGTAATCGAAGAAATTATCTGCAAACGGTATGGCTGAATTTGTTCCGAGCTTGAGCGTGGCGTTCATGCCAAGCGCGCTCGCTCGCTCCTTTCCCATCGCGATGATATCGTCCGTTATCTCTACCCCGTAAACATCAAACCCTGCGTTGAGAAGTAATGGCCAGTTGCGCCCATCGCCGAATCCAACATCGAGGATCTTCGCGCCGCGATACCTGCTCTTGTCGAGATTGAGCTGGGGATACTTACCGAGTAGCGTGCGAATCACCCACTCCGACGGATAAACGTGTGCCGGGTTGTGGCTGACGTGGAACGCAGTGTACGACTCTTTAACGTCCTGCATCCTCGTCCCCCCAATCCGCGATTGCGTAACCGAAACCCGAGGCGCCGAAGCCGTTACCGTTGTAGAACATCAAATAACGATCTCGAATTTTTTTCACGTAAGGATAAGTAATGACCGCGGAATCCCAGCCTTCTTCAGAAACATCGATTCCAGCGCGACTATCATCGCGGTCCCAGTTTATTCGATCAGTCGAGCTGGCGTAGCCGATGCGATAACTCTCTTTACCGCCGCGAAAATCTTTGGCGCCGCGATAGGCAAACCACATATGATACGTGTTGCCGATCTTGATCACTGTGGGTCGTGTATTGGATTCCAATTCAGATTTTGGTTCTATGCAAGCGATGTTCGGCCGCTGCCAGTCGATTCCATCCGATGACGTCGCATACTTGATGATGTACTGCGGCTCGTACCTTCCTTCCGTAAGGTGATAGCCAACTCCGGATCCATAAAAGGCATGCCACACGCCGTCCTCGCGAATGATCGCAGGCGCGATGGTCAGGAAAGGTTCCAGTTTATTGCGATCCAGTATCGGTCCCTGGAAAGCCTTGTGGAAAGTGCGGCCGCCATCGCGGCTGATCGCGAGGCCAGTTGAAAGCCGGTAGCTGACGGTAGTGCCCCGGTCCCAGCCAGTGTAATACAACCAGATCTCATCTTCCTGTTCAATGATCTCAATGGGCTGAATGCCAAACTCATCAAAAGTGCCGCGCACCCCGAGCTCCAAAAGCGGCGTTTCGTTAACGGCCAGAATACGCTTGGGATCGTCGATGTCTACGTCGATGAAAGTAGGAATGCTGATCCCCGGCTCGGGGCGGCTGGCAAAGTAAATTCGCAGGGAGTCTTCACGTACCAGCACGGTTGGCCCCTGGGCGTGCCCGTAGGGCCATCCCAAACTGGAATCCGTCACAAAAATCCTGCCCTGCTTAACCCATCGCATAAGCATAAGTTTCTCTGCGTCCTCGGCGTATCTCAGCGTTCTCGCGTTAAACGGCAACTCAAACGCAGAGAACGCTGAGATACGCCGAGAACCGCAGAGAAGACTACTCAATATTGCGGCGCAAACTGATTCCACGCGACAACGTGCTTCCACGCGGGCGAGAACCGTTCCATAAGCGCGTTGTGAGTGGACGGGCTGGTCCCGAAGACGATCGTGTCGTCCTCCGGATTCAACGCGCTCAGCTCAATTACTTCCTTGTCAAGAAAGCGTGGCTCGACGTCGTCCGCTTTGTCGACGACGCAGGCTGACACCATGGTCCAGTAACGCGGGCAATAAGCAGCGAGGATGGTACTCCAATAGCTCGCGCCGAAGTTAAAGACGCGGACGCGATTCTGTATGCGTGCGCACAGGTAATCATCGATGAGCTTAAAGGCGCCCAGATACTCGGACTTCGCCTTGTAGACTTCCTGCGGACTACTGTTGGGAACCGGCACGCCGCTGCGATCCGGTCTGATATTCGCGTCGCACGACAGAAACAGCATCTGCGCGGGCGGCACCGACGGCGACGGTGGAGACGGATACCAGCTAATTACCTCGAACCCCATCTCGTCGCACAAACGTGCGAGGTGCGCAGGCAGGAATGAGAAGTTTTGATCGGCCCAGAGGATTTCGATGTTTGGCTCAGAGCCGTCCGGGCAAGTGATAACGATAGCGCCGTAGGCGCCAACCAACTCTTTGAGCGAAGCAAGAAACTCGCGCGCATTCGTCACGTGTTGGATAACGTTGTTGCTGAAAACAAGATCGTAACCCGCGGGCGGCTTCTCGCCCTCACCGATTCGCGACTCGTAAACGACGAAACCTTTGTCGCGCGCGACACGACTGTTGAAGTGCGACGGTTCGAGACCTTCGATGTTGGCTTCAGGGTAAATGGATTTCATCGCTTCCATGGCCCATCCCTGCCCGCATCCCACGTCAAGAATTCGCTCGGGCTTCATCGGACCGAGAATCGAAGCCATCCATTCAGCCAGGACGCGATAACGCGCCGCGTGAAATTGCGCCGTGCCCGGCCGGTCGTAATACTTCGCGTAGTCTTGCTCGTAGTAATCGGTGTGGCCCAGGAAACGCGCCTGCACACGTTGTACGAACCCGCAGGCTACGCATTGCGACTTGCCGAGCGATTCGTTGACGATACGCCCAGCGGTCGTGACTGCCTGCGTCTCCACCGGGTTAGGCAACGGAAGCCACTCGGTCGAACCGCAAACCTGACATTTCTCTTGCATCCTTGAAGTCGTCCCTTCGTTCAAAATCACTTCATCTTCGTCAAACGCAGAAAGCTTGGCGAGTCGAGCCGAAACTTCGGCGTGTCAGGCGTTATGAACACACTTTGCGGCGCCACGTTCTTCGTTATCAATGACCCCGCGCCGACAAAGCTCTCAGCCCCAACCGTGACCTCGTGACCAATCGTAGCGCCGACGCCGAGAAAACAATACGGCTCGATCACCGTGTTACCCGAAATCACGACATTGCCCGCGATGTAACAATGGTCACGGACACTCGCGTGATGCCCGACGTGATTTCCGCTCCACAGAAACACGTTGTTGCCGATTTGCGAACACGGCTGGATCGTGACGAACTCGAGCACAAAACAGTTGTCGCCCACTTCAACGCCACCGAAGTTCGACGCTCGCGAGCTGATATAGCTCACGAGCTCGTAGCCGCGTGCTTTCGCCTCGTCGTACTTCCGGGCGCGGAACTTGTTCAACTCCTGGTATCCCACGGCGACGAACATCTTGAAATCACCAGGCGGATGGCTTTCGGTGATCTGCTCGAATGCAACAACAGGCAAGCCGAGTTTCTCAGTCGCCGTGATGTGCTCGGAATCGACAGTGAAAGCGACCACGTCGTGCGGGCTGTCATTTGTCAGGTAAAAAAACGCTTCGTCGGCAATCTTGCCGGCTCCGAAAATAACTACCTTACTCATAGCTTTTTATCACTTCGGCTGGAGATATTTTTCCGCCAGGCTCCGGCGATCGACTTTACCGTTGGCGTTCTTCGGCAACGTCTCTTCGCGATGGACGACCGACGGGATCATGTAACTCGGAATGAGCTGCTTGAGATCGCGGCGCATCTCGTCTTCAACAAAACTATCTGACGCTGCGATAACCGCGACAATGCGGCTCAGCCCCTTGTGATTCGTGTGCAGCGCGGCGGCTTCCGACACGTAGTGCAAACGATTGAGTGCCGCTTCGATCTCTTCCAGCTCGATGCGGTAACCCATGTGCTTGACCTGATTGTCGCGGCGGCCGTGAATGTAGAGCTTTCCGTCCGCACTGTCGAACCGCACCATGTCGCCGGTCTTGTACATGATCTCGCGGTAGCGATCCTGCGCAGGGTTCTGAACGAAACTGGCGGCCGTGCGTTCGGGATCGTTGTAATAACCTTTACCGACGTTTGGACCAAGCAGGCATAGCTCGCCGATCTCGCCCGCAGGCAGTGGCTGACCGGCTTCGTCGATGATTAGCCAGGAGAAGTTGGGTGCGATCTGGCCTAGCGGCGCCAGTCCCTGCATGTCGGCGAAGTCTGCGTCTGAAAGTTTGTAGCTCGAGCAGATGCAGGTGCATTCGGTTGGCCCATAGACGTTGAACAACTCGGCGGAGTGTTTGTATGCGTCGTACAGGCTCTTCAGTTTCGCTTTTGGGTAACCCTCACCGCCGAAGGCAAAGCGACGGATGGTTGCGAGATTCCTGCCGTCGGTCGCTCGCATGGTTTGCAGAAAGATGAGCAGCGACGGAACGGAGAACCACAGCGTGCAGCGCGCTGCGTCCACTTTGTCGACGAGTGTCTTCGGATTGCTTACCTCGTCTTTAGAGAAAGGCACGAGGCGAGCGCCGTTGAAGAGGGCGGAGTAAAAATCAAAAACCGAGTTGTCGAAGTAAAGGGCGTTGACGTTCGTCAGTCGATCGTCGGTAGTGATCTGGTAAGTACCGGCAGCCCAGTCGATGAGATTCAGGACGTTGGCGTGCGTCATGACCGCGCCTTTGGGTATGCCTGTCGAGCCCGACGTGAACATGATGTAGGCCGGGTTGTCGCCTGTGACGCTGCATGTCTGTGCAAGATTCGTATCGTCGAATGACGCAGCGTCGAAATCGTCAACACCCTTTTCGAGTATTTGTATTTGCGCTATGACTTCACTCACTCTTTCGTGGAAATCTTTTTCCGCAAGGAGCAATTTGGGTTCGCAGGTGTTGAGGATCTTGCGTAAACGCTCGACCGGAGTTGCCGGATCGAGAATGCAGTAAATCGCGCCGAGTTTCAGGCAGGCAAGCATCGCGGCAAAAGTGTGCAGCGACTTCTCACCCGTGATGCAGATCACGTCAGTTTTTGCGACGCCGCGTGAGTCTAGTAGCCGCGCGATGCGGTTTGCGTGCGCGTTGAGCGCGCGGTAGCTGACGGTCGTGTGCTCGTCAAACCAGATTGCCGTCTCGTCACGGCGCTCTTGGACGACCGCCTCAAAACGCCTCGCGAGGTTGTACTCGTACATATTAGCCACAAAAAGGCACAAAAAGCACAAAAATCAATCTGTGAGTTGGACCGAAGTCAGTACCACCTGCGGTAGCGGGTGGGTGCGCAGCTTTTTACACGATCAAGCCGCCGTCGAGCTCGAATACTTTGCCGTTGAAGAATTCGTTTTCGATGACGTGAATGATCCCGTCCGCGATCTCCTCAGGCTTGCCGAGCCGGCGCAACGGGACGCGCTTCACTGTCTCCTTTAACACCGCGTCGCTGAGCGCCGCGCGCGTTGAGTCCGTTTCGGTAAAGCCAGGCGCCACGGCCACCACCCGAATCCCCATCGGTCCCAACTCTTTGGCCCATGTAGCCGTCAACGCATTCACTCCCGCCTTTGCCGCCGAATAGGCAGACTGGCCCGCATTTCCCGGAGCGGCGACGGAACTGAT
>Ga0163162_10005420_pt1 | contig 12328 bp, 15 predicted proteins | sample S55metaG_FD_115310 | JGI IMG/M metagenome (GOLD analysis project Ga0163162, IMG submission 115310) | Switchgrass rhizosphere microbial communities from Kellogg Biological Station, Michigan, USA - S5-5 metaG | ecosystem: Host-associated > Plants > Roots > Rhizosphere > Soil | place: USA...
AGACCCGCACCGAAGCACTGCAGGCTGAGCGTAATGCGCGTTCCAAATCCATCGGTCAGGCCAAGCAGCGCGGCGAAGACATCGCGCCGTTGATGGCGGACGTCGAGCGCATGGCGGGCGAACTGAGTGCCGGTAAAGTCGAACTGGACGCGATCCAGACCGAACTGGACTCGATCCTGCTCGGCATCCCGAATCTGCCACACGAATCCGTTCCGGTCGGCAAAGACGAAGACGACAACGTCGAAGTGCGCCGCTGGGGCACCCCGACTGCCTTCGATTTCGAAGTGAAAGACCACGTTGCCCTCGGCGAAAAGTTCGGCTGGCTGGACTTTGAAACCGCCGCCAAGCTGTCCGGCGCGCGTTTCGCCCTGCTGCGTGGCCCGATCGCTCGTCTGCACCGCGCACTGGCGCAGTTCATGATCAACCTGCACGTCAACGAGCACGGCTACGAAGAGGCGTACACGCCTTATCTGGTTCAGGCGCCGGCGCTGCAAGGCACCGGTCAACTGCCGAAGTTCGAAGAAGACCTGTTCAAGATCGCCCGTGAAGGCGAAGCCGATCTGTACCTGATCCCGACCGCTGAAGTGTCGTTGACCAACATCGTCGCCGGTGAAATCGTCGACTCGAAACTGTTGCCGATCAAGTTCGTCGCGCACACCCCTTGCTTCCGCAGTGAAGCCGGCGCATCGGGTCGCGACACGCGTGGCATGATCCGTCAGCACCAGTTCGACAAAGTCGAAATGGTCCAGATCGTTGAGCCATCGACTTCGATGGAAGCGCTGGAAGGCCTGACCGCCAACGCCGAGAAAGTCCTGCAACTGCTCGGTCTGCCTTATCGCACCCTGGCGTTGTGCACTGGCGACATGGGCTTCAGCGCGGTCAAGACTTACGATCTGGAAGTGTGGATCCCGAGCCAGGACAAGTACCGCGAGATTTCGTCTTGCTCGAACTGCGGCGATTTCCAGGCCCGTCGCATGCAAGCGCGTTTCCGCAATCCGGAAACCGGCAAGCCTGAGTTGGTACACACCCTGAACGGTTCCGGTCTGGCCGTCGGCCGTACGCTGGTTGCCGTGCTGGAAAACTACCAGCAGGCCGATGGTTCGATCCGTGTGCCGGACGTACTCAAGCCGTACATGGGTGGCCTTGAGGTCATCGGCTAAATGAAATATCTGCCGCTGTTTCACAACCTGCGCGGCAGTCGTGTGTTGGTCGTCGGTGGGGGGGAAATTGCCTTGCGCAAATCCCGCCTGCTGGCCGATGCCGGTGCGCTGCTGCGGGTGGTCGCACCTGAAATCGAAACGCAACTGCGTGAGCTGGTCGCTGCTTCTGGCGGTGAATGCCTGTTACGCGGTTACGTTGAGGCGGATCTCGACGGTTGCGGGCTGATTATCGCCGCCACCGACGATGAGACGTTGAACGCACAAGTCTCCACCGATGCTCACAAGCGCTGCGTGCCGGTCAACGTGGTCGATGCGCCTGCCTTGTGCAGCGTGATCTTCCCGGCGATCGTCGATCGCTCGCCACTGATCATTGCCGTGTCCAGCGGCGGTGATGCGCCGGTGCTGGCGCGTTTGATCCGCGCCAAGATCGAAACCTGGATTCCATCAACCTACGGCCAATTGGCCGGACTCGCCGCGCGTTTCCGTAATCAGGTGAAAAGCCTGTTTCCGGATGTGCAGCAGCGTCGTGGTTTCTGGGAAGACGTCTTTCAGGGACCAATTGCCGATCGGCAACTGGCCGGGCAGGGCGCCGAGGCCGAACGTCTGCTGCAAGCCAAGATCGATGGTGAGGCCATGGTCACGACCGGTGAGGTGTATCTGGTCGGCGCCGGTCCGGGTGATCCGGATCTGCTGACCTTCAAGGCTTTGCGCCTGATGCAGCAAGCCGACGTGGTGCTGTACGACCGCTTGGTCGCGCCGGCGATTCTTGAACTGTGCCGCCGTGATGCCGAGCGCATCTATGTCGGCAAGCGTCGTGCCGATCACGCCGTGCCGCAGGATCAGATCAACCAGCAACTGGTCGATCTGGCCAAGGCCGGCAAGCGTGTGGTGCGGTTGAAGGGCGGTGATCCGTTTATCTTCGGCCGTGGCGGCGAAGAGATCGAAGAACTGGCGGCCCACGGCATTCCGTTTCAGGTGGTGCGGGGTATCACAGCTGCCAGCGGTTGTGCGGCGTATGCCGGGATTCCGCTGACGCATCGTGATTACGCGCAGTCGGTGCGCTTTGTCACCGGGCATTTGAAGGACGGTTCCACTGATCTGCCATGGGTCGACCTCGTCGCCCCGGCGCAGACGTTGGTCTTTTACATGGGCCTGGTCGGGTTGCCGGTTATCTGCGAACAACTGATCAAACACGGTCGTTCAGCAGATACCCCGGCGGCGTTGATTCAGCAGGGCACCACGGTCAATCAGCGGGTCTTTACCGGCACGCTGGCCGATCTGCCGCGATTGGTGGCGGAGCATGAAGTGCATGCGCCGACATTGGTGATCGTCGGGGAAGTGGTGCAACTGCGCGAGAAACTGGCGTGGTTCGAAGGGGCTCAGGCGCAGGTCTGAAAACCGAGTTGCCCCATTCGCGAGCAAGCTCGCTCCCACATTGGATCTGTGTCATTCACAAATCCAATGTGGGAGCGAGCCTGCTCGCGAAGAGGCCTTCAAAAACGCTGAGTAACTCAGCCCCGGCGCCAAACCCCTTTGCCAGCCAGCCGCGCCCGATCATGCGCCACGGTGAAATCCTGCTCCGGCCCCTTCGGCACAACCCCCGTCGGGTTGATCGTCTTGTGACTGCCGTAGTAGTGATTCTTGATGTGCTGAAAATCCACCGTCTCGCCAACCCCCGGCATCTGATACATCTCCCGCAGCCAGTTCGACAGGTTCGGATAATCGGCAATGCGCCGCAGATTGCACTTGAAGTGCCCGTGATACACCGCATCAAACCGGATGATCGTAGTGAACAGGCGCACGTCAGCTTCAGTGAGGTATTCGCCGCTCAGATAGCGGTTTGCGCTTAAAACACCTTCAAGGTGATCCAGTTCGGCAAACACCTCATCGAACGCTTCTTCATAAGCTTGTTGCGACGTAGCGAAACCAGCGCGGTACACGCCGTTGTTCACGGCCGGATAGATTCGCTCGTTCAACGCATCAATTTCACCGCGCAACGGCGCTGGGTAGAAATCCAGATCATTGCCGGTCAGATCATCAAACGCGCTGTTGAACATGCGGATGATCTCCGCTGATTCATTGCTGACGATGCGCTTCAGCTTCTTGTCCCACAGCACCGGCACAGTAACGCGGCCGGTGTAATCGGCCGTGTCGGCGGTATAGCGCTGGTGCATGAAGTCGAAGCCATCGAGCTTGTCGCCGGTTGAGCCGAGTGCCGTGTCGAAGGTCCAGCCGTTTTCCAGCATCAGCCAACTGACCACCGAGACGTCGATGAGACTTTCCAGGCCTTTTAGCTTGCGCAGGATCAGCGTGCGATGCGCCCATGGACAGGCGAGGGAAACGTAGAGGTGATAGCGCCCGGCTTCAGCGGCAAAACCGCCTTCACCGCTGGGGCCGGGTTCACCGTTGGCGGTAACCCAGTTGCGGCGTTTGGCCTGTTCGCGCTGGAACGCGCCGTCCTTGCTGCTTTCGTACCACTTGTCCTGCCAGTGGCCATCGACGAGTAAACCCATGATCAACACTCCGTAAACCAATAATCGTTGGAGTCGAGTCTATTCCGATGAGTTCGAACAAAAAGCGCAAAGATCGGGCGTGAATGATCGGTTAAATCGATTTGTTCCGCGCGGCCCAGTACTGCTCGGCGGTTGCGAAGGCTTGCTCACGGTTTTGACCAAGGCCGCGCAAGGCTAGGGCCATGGTCGCAATCAGGGCCATTTGTGGATAGCTGTCGACCACGTCGCCACGCCACACCGCTTTCAGATGTTCAAGGTCCAAAGTTGCCGGTTTGACGTGGCGCTGCGCCGACAATTGCGGCCATTCCTCGTCCCAGCTCTCGCCGCCAGTGGTGCCGTACAAGTGGCTGTCGGCATCCGGGTTGATCTCGATTTCGCCACCGTCACCCTTGACCACAATCGCCGTGTCGCCGAGCAAGCCGCTGGCATCGCGATGCACGGCCTGATAGCCAGGATGGAAAATACTCTGCAGCCCACAACGCGCGCCCAGCGGATTGAGAATCCGTGCCAGCGAATGAATCGGCGAGCGCAGGCCAAGGGTGTTGCGCAGGTCAATCATCTTCTGCAGTTGTGGCGCCCAGTCCACCAACGGCATGAGCGCCAGTCCACCGTTATCCAGCGCCGTACCGACCTGCTGCCAGGTGCGGCACAACGGGATGTTCAATTCGCCAAGCAATTGCTCGCTGTACAGCCGCCCGGCCGTGTGCGCGCCGCCGCCGTGCATGAAGATGCGCACGCCGTTCTGTGCCAGACACTTGGCCGCCAGTAGATACCACGGCAGATGGCGCTTTTTGCCGGCATAGGTCGGCCAGTCCAGATCGACGTTCAGCGCCGGTGCCTGCAAGCGTTCGCGCAGCGCTTCGGTGAAACCGGCCATCTCCTCGGCGCTTTCTTCCTTGTGCCGCAGCAACATCAGGAACGCGCCGAGCTGGGTGTCTTCGACCTTGTCGTCAAGGACCATGCCCATGGCTTCGCGGGCTTCTTCGCGGGTCAGGTCGCGAGCGCCACGTTTGCCTTTGCCGAGGATGCGCACGAACTGGGCGAAGGGATGCTCGGCGGGCGTTTCGAGAGTCAGCGCTGGAAAGTCGGTCATAAGCAATTCGTCGGTTTGGGCAGGCCCGCCAGTTTCGCGGCGAGTTTGGCGGGGGTGCCTTTGAACAGTCGGTTCAGGTGCAGGCTGTTGCCTTTGTCTGGGCCGAGTTTCAACGCGGTGTACTTGATCAGCGGCCGGGTGGCCGGGGACAGCTGGAATTCGGCGTAGAAGCTGCGCAGAAGTTCGAGGACTTCCCAGTGTTCGGGCGTCAACTCGATCTCTTCGGCAGCGGCGAGGGCGCTGGCGACATCAGCCGACCAGTCGCTGAGGTCGACGAGAAAGCCATCCTTGTCCAGTTCGATGGCGCGGGCGCCGACGGTCATGGAATTCATAGCCAGCTGTTGACCTTGTCATGATGGATCGACAGTTCGACGAAGGCCGGGTAATCGATCGCTTCGGCCCAGTCCGGGACGTCGATGGCGCGAGCCTGTGTATCTTCGGCCAGGACAAACAACTTGATCTGGCGGTTTTGCAGTGCGGTGAATGGCGCGGTGCCGGGTTGCAGCGCATAGACGGCATCGCCGGACAGCAGCAGGGCATCAGCACTGCCGATCAGGCGCAGGCAACTGGTGAGGCGATCGTCGCCAAAAGGGGAATGAGACAACACATGCAAAGTCGACATCAGAGGGTGATCACCTGGTCGTAACGGTCAATAAGGGCGGTGATTTGCTCGGCGGCCAGTGGCTGCGCTTCGGCCAGCGACAGATTGCCGAGACCACGTGTGCTGGCGCTGTCGGCGCAGTAAAACAGTTCTTCTACACCAAACATTGGCAGCGCCTGCAGGTTGGCGCTGAGGTCTTTCTGTTGCAGGACCTTGGCGCTCTGCCCGGCGGCGAGTTGCAGCACGCCATCATCGAGAAACAACAGGCCGATCGGCAGATCGAACGCGCCGCCGGCCAGCACGATGTCCAGCGCTTCACGGGCGCCGGGGCCTGACCACGGCGACTGGCGGCTGATGATCAACAGGGACTTGGCCATCTCACGCACCTCCGAAGCAGATCAAGCTGTCAGCGTCTTGCACTGCGTCATGCAACTGACCGAGGCCGGACAATTCCCACGGCGCGCTGACCGAAATCGCTTCACGCTGATAGCGCTTGGCTTCTTCAGCGTTCAGCGCACCACGGCGCAGGGCGGCGGCGATGCACACCACACCGTCCAGTTTCTGTTCGGTGATGAAGGTGCGCCATTGTTTGGGCAGGTCCAGTTCGTCCTGCGGGGTGACCACCGCATCCGAAGCGTTATAGACGCCGTCCTGATAGAAAAACAGCCGTACAATTTCATGCCCGCCGGCCAACGCGGCTTGTGCAAACAGCAGGGCGCGGCGCGAGGAGGGCGCATGGGCGGCGGAAAACAGCGCAATGGCGAACTTCATGACGGACTCGATCAGCAAAACTGCGGCCATGATAAAGCTTTATCGCTACAGCCGCGAAAACTTGTAGGAGTGAGCCTGCTCGCGATAGCGGTCTGTCAGTTGGTGAAGATGAAGAATGTGCCGGCGCCTTCGTCGGAACGCCGCCCGGAGCCGGCTCGCTCTTACAGAGATTTTTGTTGTCCTCGGTTAGCGAGGCATGTAACCCAACTGCCAGCGCCGCGGAATTTTCAGCGATAGCAGCCCGATCATCGCGGCCAGCAAACCGCTGACAAACATCGCCTTCAGTCCCAAATGATGTTCCAGTACCGCCCCCAGAATTGCGCCGATAAACATCCCGCTCCAGGGCACCAGTTGCACCCGCCAGCCGCTGCGCCGCTCGCCGAGCATCCAGCGGCCCAATCCACGGCCGAACCGCGACAATGCGCCCGTCACGTAAGTCAGCCCGACCGGCAAGCCGTTCACCTCTTCGACCGCCGCATTGAGCATGCCCATTGCAATAATTGCTGCCATCAACGCCGGCAGTTGCGTGTCGAATGGCCAGACCGCCGCCGCGCACAGCAGCGTGGCGATACACAGCAGCAGCGGCAGCGCCCGGCGTCCGCCCAAGCGTGCAACTACAACACCCAAAGCATTACCGACAACGAACGTTGCGACGAGAATCACCAGGCGCACGGTCAGCCCGACATCGCCATCGCTGATCGCCACGGCGAGTCGGGTGGTGTTGCCGCTCATGAACGAGACGAAGTCGCCGCTGGCCATAAAGCCGATTGCGTCGGTCATCCCGGCCAGCACCGAGAGGCTGGCCACCAGCGCCAAACCCACGCGCCCGCGCCACTTTTGCGTGTGCAGATGGCCGGGGCTGGCGCGGTGAGTCGAGGCGGATGGCAGCATGAGTGGCGGTGTCCTTTCGCGGCGTTTACGGTTCTATGCCGTATAGATCGCAATATTCCAGCCAATCCATACCGGCCATTTCTGCGACTTCACGGTGCACTTCCAGACGTTGCGCCTGATACTCCTCAGGCGAATCAGCGGTCAGTTGCAAGGTCAATTCCCAAGCGAACAGTCCGAGGCTTTCCGCTTCGGCCTCAAACGCTTCATGCAAGCGCTCTTCGCGATACTGCGCTTGAGTTTCGCCTTTGGCCTGGGCCAGTAACGGGTTGAGGTGGTCGAGGGTTTCGCGCAGTTCGGGATGCGCGTCGAGAAACAGTTTCAGGGCATGTTCATGTCGCTGGTCGGTAGGCGCCATGTGTTTTCCTTGTGAGGCTGATGAGCTTAGGTTGCCGCAGCGACCTGCGCGTGTCGCGCTATAAATGCAGTAAAGCAGAACGATTCCTGCTGCTGCGATGATACAGTCCGCTTTTTTCTGAATGAGCGAATGCAATGCGAATTCTGATGGTAGCGCTGGCCGCGACATTGCTGGCCGGTTGCGCAGGCTCGGTGATGGACGATGCTCGCACGAAAACCCCGTACAAGGTGTTGACGTCGGACAAGGCTGAAAAAGTCGTGGCGCAGTGTGTGCAGTTTGGTTGGCAGGACGAAGCGGTGTTCGGTGTGGATGCGGCGGCGTATCTGGAACCGCGCAAGTCCGGCGGTACGACGGTGTACACCCGTTCGGCAGAGTCGTTTGTCGACGTGATTACCCAGGCATCGGGCACGACGTTGAATTACTACGCGCAGAAGGATGACTTTGTCGCCAAGCGCCGGTTGGCGGCTTTAGCGACCTGCCTCTGATCATGCGCTGAAGCGGCTGCCACCTTCGTCGGAACGCCGCCCGGAGCAGGCGCGCTCCCACATTTTGCAATGCGTTCCAATGTGGGAGCGAGCCTGCTCGCGAAGGGGCCGCAACATTCAACCAATCAGTCGCTTCTGGAAGAAATGCCGTTTGTGCCCCGGCGGATAATCGACGATTTCCCCAAACTGGCTATACCCCAGCTTCTTGTAGAACTCAGGTGCCTGAAAGTCGAACGTGTCGAGCCATGCGCCGATGCAGCCTTTTTCCCGCGCCAGCTCTTCGGCCATGTGCATCAGCTTTGAGCCAATTCCCTGGCCCCGGCCTGCTTCAGGCACTGACAGTAAATCAATGAACAACCACTGGCAGACCAGTCGGCCATAAAGTCCGCCCAGAATCTTGTCGTGATCATCGCGCACCAGCAGGGTGAGCGGCTCTGATACCGCGATCCCGGCCTTGGCCACGTTATAGGCGTGCAGGGTGGCCAGAATGGCTTGGCGTTCTTCTTCGGTGGAATGCTGCGACAGCTCGATGCGCAAGTTCATGCATGACTTCCTTGTTGTTTGAATTCGCAGCCTATCCTGCCCTGCTGCCTTCTTCCAAGCCCTTCTTCAACCCGGTGGAACTGCCGCTCTCGCCTCGGGGTCTAGCCTTTACAGCGTCATTTCAGCACGCGGTTGATGAGGAACCCCCATGAATATTTTCGAAGCCCTTCGCGAAAGCCATGACCGCCAGCGTAGCTACGCCAAGACCCTGATCGAAACCAGCGGTGATACGCCGGAGCGGGTCGAAGCCTACAAACAGCTCAAGGCAGAACTCCAGGCCCATGAAACGGCTGAAGAGCGCCATTTCTACATTCCGTTGATGGAGCTTGATGACGGTGTCGATCTGAGCCGCCATGCCATCGCTGAACACCATGAAATGGACGAGATGATGGAAGAGCTCGACGAGACCGAGATGTCCAGTCCGGCGTGGTTGGCCATCGCGAAAAAGCTTTCTGACAAGGTTCATCACCATCTCAAGGAAGAAGAGCAGAAATTCTTCCAGATGGCCGGCAAATTGCTCAACGAAAAACAGAAAGAACAGCTCGCCGGGCAGTACGAAAAGGAGTTCAAGGCACAGTTGCCGTGAGTACTGAATGGCAGCCTTTGCAGCATTGGCGTGTAATCTTTTGGCGTCATCCAGGGTGGGTGTTATCGCAAAAGACTGTATATGCATCCAGTATTTGCGGTGTTTTCAGGGCTTAACGCAGTTGACTGCGACAAAACCGCCGATGGACAAAAAATCCGTCTCCGTTAGCTTGAAGGCCTCTCCTCGGAAAGGAGAGTTCTTAAATCAACGGAGTGAAAAACATGAATCAACCACAAACCCAACTGCGACACGGTCGTGTCATTTCCCCTGCAAGCCGCGGTGCGGTAGCGATCGAGCAAGGATTGCTCGGCGCCTGGCAGGTCAACGAAATGGAAGGCGGCAAGAACTTCCCGGCGCTGGCGGCGGGGCCATTTCCGGCGCCTTACCAGACCGACTCGGACAGCGTCACGCCACCGGCCGATGGCTACATCCTCAGCGGTGGCAAGACCGATGCCCGCGACTGTGTGAACTTCACCAATGACGAAATGAGCAAGAAGCTCGCCCGTCCATTCACCTGGCCGCTGCTCAATGTCACCCCGGGCCAGACCCTCGAAATCAAATGGGAATACACCGCGCCGCACACCACCCGCGGCTACCGCTGGCTGATCACCAAGGATGGCTGGGACCCGAAACAGCGTATTACCCGTGCTCAACTGGAAGCCCAACCGTTCTTCGAGGACTTCTACACTCAGGTGCCTTATTACAGCTACCCGAATGAGTTGAAGGCCAAGGTCAATCACGCGGTGAAACTGCCAGCCAACAAGAAGGGCCATCACGTCATCGTGCTGATGTGGATCGTCGCCAACACCGGTAACGCTTTCTATCAGGCGTTCGACGTCGACTTCAAATAACGGCATTACGTCGTCAACCCACACGTTCTGAAGGATTAGAACATGTCAAAAATCGATTTCTCTTTAATGCAAAACGCGGCGAGCGATGCCGCCTCGCTGATGCCGAGCATTGCCGGCAAAAAGATCCTCATGGGTTTCTGGCACAACTGGCCGGCGGGTCCGAGTGATGGTTATCGCCAGGGCCGCTTTGCCAGCCTTTCGCTGGAGGACGTACCCAAGGAGTACAACGTCGTTGCGGTAGCTTTTATGAAGGGTAGCGGGATTCCGACCTTCAAGCCGTTCAACGTTTCCGATGCCGAGTTCCGCCGTCAGGTCGGTGTGCTCAACAGCCAGGGGCGAGCAGTGTTGATTTCCCTCGGCGGCGCCGATGCGCACATCGAATTGCGCAGCGGTCAGGACCAACCGTTGGCCAATGAGATTATCCGTCTGGTGGAAACCTACGGCTTCGACGGTCTGGACATCGATCTTGAACAGAGCGCGATTGATTTCGCTGCCAACAAGACCGTCCTGCCGGCCGCACTGAAGCTGGTCAAGGATCACTACGCAGGCCAAGGCAAACATTTCATCATCAGCATGGCCCCGGAGTTTCCGTATTTGACCAGCACCGGTAAATACATCAGCTATTTGCAGGCACTGGAAGGCTACTACGACTTCATCGCCCCACAGTTCTACAACCAGGGCGGCGATGGGGTCTGGGTACCGGAAGCCAACAATGGCGCGGGTGCGTGGATTGCGCAGAACAACGACCCGCTGAAGGAGGATTTCCTTTACTACCTGACCGAAAGTCTGGTGACCGGCACACGTGGCTTCACGCGGATCCCGGCGGACAAGTTCGTCATCGGTCTGCCGGCCAACAACGATGCGGCGGCCACCGGTTATGTGATCGACAAAACCGTGGTCGGGAATGTCCTCAAGCGTCTGGCGATCAAGGGGATACCGATCAAAGGCTTGATGACCTGGTCGGTGAACTGGGACAACGGCACCAGCAAGGATGGCGTGCCGTACAACTGGGAGTTCAGCCGGCGTTATGGGCCGTTGATTCAGGGGGTGGGTTCCGTTGAGTCGGGGGTCGATGACAGGCTGTCGCACGTCGCTCGCTAGGCGAAAAAGACCCGAGTGAATTGCCGTTCATCAGTGACCCGAGGAATGAGGATCCGGCTCATTGATGGACGACGCGACGATGCAGTGAATGATTCGGATGAGGGGTATGCGTATGAGCTGTGACGGTTTTTTGTAGTGAGTTGAGAGTATGTATTTGGTTTTTCAGGGCCTGATTCAACAGGCCCTTTTTTGGTCGTGTCTAATCGGTTTCTGTTGAGTCAGCCAATACATACAGGTTACTTATGGCTGACATTTTTTTGATTTTTTTTAGCTTCAGATATTCTTCGAGTTCTTTTTTAATGGTTTCTTCATCGCAATATTTTCTATGTTTAGAGGGTCTGTCACGGGCGAAGTAGTATAAGCGCCGAGTATCAAACCCATTGATTTCACCGTTGGGGCCATAGTCAAAATCTACGCTTCCTGTCGATAAGTTGATGCGGCAGCCAATACCATGCAATACATATTTAACGCCTCGAGTAACTCTCCCGCATCGCTTGATTGCCTTGGTGTACCAAAGCCTTCGAATGTCTCGAGTGCCAAATTTGCGCTCAAATATCAGCGTGCTGGACTCCACCATGGAGATAAAGTCATTTATCAGGATGTCCAAATTTTCATTTTGATCGCTCATCTTCTTCTCCTGTGCTCCAATCTGTCCAGGCCTACATTGTTTGCTGACTCTAATACATCCTCAATACTTCTCAGAGCTCCGTTATACGTTTTGAGATCGGTTATAAGTTTGATTGTCACATTGGTCGAAGTTTGCCGTGCAGCCGCTGCGCGATGGTGTCCGTCCAAAATATATAGGTTACCGTCATGTTCTACGACTTCGATGGGATCTGTTAGGCCGTAGCCGTTGCGCATTTTATTTTTGTAATCATCGACTGTCTTGGTTGAGGTTTTGCCCTCTATTGTGTGTACTCGCTTCAAAGTTTTTGGATCTATATTGTGAGCAATGTTCGGTAGTTTCGGCTCACCTTCATCAACCTGAGCCCCATCACTTCCACCCGGCACCTCACACCCAGGCTTATTCGGCGGCGGACAGTTGGAGTTCAACCCCAACGGATCCACCCACCCCGTCGGATTCGGCACGTACTGGTACTGATTCAACCCCCCGGCCAACTTGATCGGATCCGGCGTCAAATACCGCCCCAACCTCGGGTCGTAATACCGGTGGCGGTTGTAGTGCAGGCCGCTTTCGCCGTCGAAGTATTGCCCCTGAAAACGCAGCGGCTGGTTCAGGTAATCCTCGCCGGCCAGGGTCAGTGCGGCGACTTTGCCGTAGGCGTCGTATTGCGCGGACCAGACGATGTCGCCGCTGTAGTCGGTGAGTTCCTGCGGGGTGCCGAGGTGGTCGAGCTGGTAGTAGAACGGGCAGGCT
>Ga0163162_10005422_pt1 | contig 12327 bp, 8 predicted proteins | sample S55metaG_FD_115310 | JGI IMG/M metagenome (GOLD analysis project Ga0163162, IMG submission 115310) | Switchgrass rhizosphere microbial communities from Kellogg Biological Station, Michigan, USA - S5-5 metaG | ecosystem: Host-associated > Plants > Roots > Rhizosphere > Soil | place: USA: Michigan...
GTCAGATCAGGGACCCTTGTCGAGGCAAGCGCGATAACGCTGCTCGACGCGATTGGCGAACCACTCGGTCGTCAGTTTGCGCGTGATCTTCGGACTCTCGAGCACAATGCGCGGCAGCAACGCTCGCGGCTGCGGCGAGCGGGCGGACTGGTCCGCAATGGCGAACACGCGCTGGTACAACTGCGTGCTTTCAAAGTCCTTGCTTTCACCTTGTTCCAGCGCGCGCCGAATATCGGCGTCGCTCAAGTCGATACGGCGCCCGAGTGTGCGAGCGGCACGCTCGGTTGCGCCAATTTCGCTGTCGTCGTAGCGGATCAGGTCGCCGTCGAGCGCAAGCGGGATGCCGGAGGTCAGGCTGACGGCTTTCTGAAATGCCGCATTGCGGCTCGCATAGAAACCAGCGTTGTAGTCGGCGAAGCGGAACAGCATCTGGTCGTAGCTCACCGGATAGCCGAGCAGGTGAGCGATGCCGAAGTACAGGCCGCCACGGCGCGTAAATACTTCGTCGCGAATCGAGTTGCCGACCGGGTAGGGATATCGATGGTCCTTCGCATGCTGCTCGGCAAACAGGATGCTGACCTGCATCGGGCCGCCGGTGCGTACCGGATTGGCATCGGCGAACAACTGCTTGCCGAGCGGCACCGAGCCGATAAGGTCTTCGTAGATCAGGCTCAGCTCGCGCTCGGTGCGCACGCCGTCGAGACGATCGCCGTAACTCCTGCCGCTCGGCGATTTGAGCAACAGCGCACCGTTCACCAGCAGTAGCGGTATGTGGTGGCGCTCGGCGCGGCGAGCGATCTCCTCGCGCGCGATCCTGCCGAGTCCGGGCACGACCGGGTCGGCGTCGAACGAGGACTCCTGCGCGGCGACAGCGAGCGCCGCGCAGATGTTGCGCACCGAGGTGTCGATCTGGAGCGCGGCGAACGCCGCGTCGATGTCGCTGGCCCAGCCTTCGCGGTCGCCCGCCGATGCGGGAATGTTGCGCAGGATCTGGTTGCGCACCTCGGCCGGCCGGCGCTGCGACGGCCGCACCGCTTCGGGTTTTGCGCAACCGCCGAGGAACACGGCCGCGGCGAGTGCAATTGTCGAGGCGAACCGGCAGCGAGCATGCATGGCGCGCGATATGTGTTACGCAACCCGCGGACGAAGGGCACTGGCCATGACCGGAATGCTAGCGCATCGGCTGCGTCGGCGCGCAGTATCCTATTCGGGAGTCGCCAGCACGAGGCGGCCCCTTTCCGCTTTTCGTCGTCGCGCATAACGGCGCGTTCATCCAGAAGCGGCGATACTCGCCGCAGGCGTCATGGCTGGAACCGTCGTGAAAACAATCGTGGCCTTGCTTTGTATACTTGTGCTGACTCCCGCGCATGCCGATCCGCGCACGAGCGTGCAGCGCGCGTTCGAGTCCGTTCTGGCCGCCGGCGGTTTCCGCGGCTACGCGCAGGGCCAGGTGTTCGGCCCCGGATTGCCGGCGATGTCCGGCGAAGTCGAAGTCGTTTTCCCGGACCGTATACATGTGAACACCGGCGAACTCGAATTCGTCGCGTTGCCGCAGGCCGCCTGGATCAAGACGTTCGGCGTCTGGACCCAGACCGATCGCTCGTTGCTGCCGGTGACGGCTTTCGACCTCGCCGCGATGCGCCAGGCGATCGCCTCGATAAGGGACGTCGTCGTCGAGGGCGCGGCCAGCACGACCCAGTGCGCGGCGCACGTCTACCGGTTTCGCAGCAGCGGCCGCCTGCCAGGTGGAGGCGGCGACGGCAAGCTGCGCACATGGCTGTGCGACGACAGCGGCCGGCCTGCCCGGCTCGAAGCAAGCGACACGCACAGCGCCGAGCGCGTGATCTTCGATTTCGACTGGTCGCGCCGCGCCAATGTGCGCGCACCGCGCGACTGACGATGTTGCATCGCAAGCGAACCAATCTCCCGTTCGCGCTGAGCGTAGCTTGCGCAGCAAGCGAAGTCGAAGCGTCCCCTCGACGTCGGTCCTGCGGACCTACGCTCGGGGCGAACGAAAACTCTGCGCCGCAGACCTCCGAATCCGGCAGCAGGTTAACGGCTTGTGTTGGTGGTCATTCGCCCACATGATAGTTTGAGACCACCAAATTTTCAGGAGTCCGCCATGGCTACCGGCTGGGCAGGCGACGGCGCCGTGCAAGACCAGATCGACGCGACGATCAAGGACGCGATCAAGCGTGTGCGCGACCAATCCCCGAAGGGTCCGAGTCTGAGGCGCTGCGAGGAATGCGACGCGAAGATTCCCGAAGCACGGCGCAAGGCCGTACCGGGTGTGCGCTTGTGCGTGGCCTGCCAGACCGACAAGGACAAGGAACAAGCCGCGTTCGCCGGCTACAACCGCCGCGGCAGCAAGGACAGCCAATTGCGCTGAGCGGCGGCGCTGGACCATTTCGGGCGTATGCCCAAGAATGCGCGCTCCTCTTCGCATGGCGCACACGACGCATGTCTTTCGATTGTCCCGCTTACCCGCTCGTTCGACGAGCCATCCAGCTGTTGTCCGCTGTATCACTGGGTATCGTTATCGTTGCATCGATTCCAGTAGCACTCGCGGCCGGGTCCGAGCCGCCGGTGCCCCTGGCGCGTGAGATTCTTGCGCAGCTGATCGGCATCAACACGACGCACGCGCACGGCACCACGCCTGCGGCGGCCGCGCTGGCCGAGCGCTTTCGCGCTGCCGGTTTCGCGCCGGCCGACGTCGTCGAGGTCGCGCCGCCGGATCATCCGGAGCAGGGCAACCTGGTCGTGCGGTTGCACGGCAAGGGCAAGGCCAAACCGGTGCTCTACATAGGCCACCTCGATGTCGTGGAGGCCAGGCGCGAAGACTGGAACTACGATCCGTTCGCCTTGACGCAGAACGATGGCTGGCTTTACGGCCGCGGCACGATCGACATGAAGGGCCAGGACGCGGCAGTCGCCGCAACCCTGCTCGACATGAAGCGCACCGGCTTCGTGCCGGACCGCGACGTCATCGCGGCGTTCACCGCGGACGAGGAGAGTACCGGTTCGAACGGCGTTGATTTCCTGCTGCGTGAGCATCGCTTGCTGATCGACGCCGAGTTCGCAATCAATCCCGACGGCGGCGAGGCCGGCATGAAGAAAGGCCGCCGGCTCTACGTCGGCATGCAGACCAGCGAAAAGGTGTTCTACACGCTCAAGCTCACGGTTACCGACAAGGGCGGACACAGCTCGCGTCCGACGGCGGGCAATCCGATCTATCGCCTCGCCGCGGACCTGACACGGCTGGCCGACTTCCGCTTTCCAGCGCATCTGACCGACACGGCGCGCGCATACTTCGCGGCGCGCGCGAAGCTCGAAAGCGGGCAGGTGCGCGCCGACATGCTGTCGGTCAGCGGCGCCAACGCGGACCCGGCCGCAATCGAGCGCCTGTCGCAACAGGTCGAAACGAACATCCTGTTGCACTCGACCTGCACGGTGACGCAGGTTGCCGGTGGACATGCCGAAAACGCGCTGCCGCAGCGCGCCGAGGCGATGCTGCAATGCCGGATCCTGCCCGGCGAATCGCTCGACGGCGTGCGCGAGCAGATTGCCGCGCGCATCGCCGATCCGGATCTGCAGATCGGCGTGCAGACGCCGGGCAAGCCGAGCCCCGAGTCGCCGCTGACGCCGCGCATCGTCACTGCTGTCGAACGGGTCACGCGCTCGATCTGGCCCGATGTCATCGTGCTGCCGTCGATGTCGCCCGGCGCGACGGACAGCCTGTATCTGCGCGGCGCCGGCATTCCGAGCTACGGTGTCGACGGCATGTTCGACGATCTCGACGACGGCCGCGCACACGGTCGCGACGAACGCATCGGCGTAAGCGTGTTCGCAGACGAGGTGAAGTTCACCGGAGCACTGATGCGCGAAGTGTCGGGGGCGAAGTAGTGGTCTGAAAGTTGATTCAGAAGCAGCCTTTAAGTCTCTAGCCACGATTGCCCCCATCCGCCTTCGGCACCTTCCCCCGCTTCGCAGGGGAAGGAAAAGCGCAAGGCATCGATCTGGAATCCTTCCCCCGCTTGCGGGGGAAGGTGGCGGCAGCCGGAAGGGGGCGATCCACGCGACGACCTGAATGTAATGCTGATTCAAGCATTGCAGGTCACTGGATTCCGCTGGGCTGCCGAAGGGTTAGCGCCGCCATCGGCGCGATCGCCCATGACTCCCGCCACAGGCCGCGGCGGCGGAAATGGTTCAGTCTCAACCCATCGGATTCAGATGCCAAACTTGGGGACACAATGAAATCAATTTTTGCGTTGGGTATCGGATTGCTTGCTGTTACGCTGCACGTGCGCGCGGACGAAACCGTCCGCTACGTCGCCCTAGTCAACGGGGGCACGGCGAAGGCCGGGCACCAGTGGGTGACCCAGAGCAGCGACGGCACGACGAAAGTCGACTTCGATTTCAAGGACAACGGCCGCGGCCCGACCTTGAAGGAGGAATACAAGCTCGGCGCCGATGGCACGTTCGTCACGTATCACGTGACTGGAACGTCTGAAATCGGTGCGCCGGTCGACGAATCGTTCGCGCGCGAAGGTGACAAGGTGCACTGGAAGTCGACCAGCGACAAGGGCGAGCAGCCGGTGCAGGGCAGCGCTCTATACACGCCGCTCGGCGGCACGCCGCAAGGTTTGTCCGTGGCGATCGCGGCGCTCGCCAAGCGCGTCGACGGCAAGCTGCCGCTGATACCGAGCGGAACGCTGAGCTTTCGCAAGCTCGGCGATGCCGAAGTGTCGAACGGCGGCGCCACGCGCCAGGTGCAACTCGTCGCGATCACCGGCATCGGCTTCACGCCGACGACGGCCTGGGTGACCAAGGATGCGTCGCCGCGCCTGTTCGCCTTCATCTTTCCCGGTTTCCTGCAGCTGATCGAGGAAGGCTACGAGAAAGATGGCGCAGCGCTGGAAACGCAGCAGAAGGCGGCCGAGAAACAGCTGCTCGGCGCGATGCAGGAGCGACTTGCGCATCCGCTCGCAGGCACGACGCTGATCCGCAACGCGCGCATTTTCGACAGCGAGAAAGCGACGCTCGGCACGCCGAGCGACGTCCTGATCCGGGACAGCCGCATCATCGCGATAAGCGACGCACAGGGAAGTGCTAGTGCCGCGGAAGGCAGGACGCCGAGAGCGGCCGATGCAGGCGCCGAGAAGCGTAAGGCCGACCACGTGATCGACGCGGGCGGGCGCGTGCTGCTGCCGGGCCTGTTCGACATGCACGCGCATTTCGGCCCATGGGACGGCGGGCTGCATCTGGCCGCCGGCGTGACCAGCATTCGCGACATGGGCAACAACAACGAAACGCTGCAGCAGTTCATTGCGCAGGAACAGTCCGGCGCCTTGCTGGCGCCGCACGTCATCCCGGCCGGTTTCATCGAAGGCGACAGTCCGAATGCCGCGCAGGGTGGATTCGTAATCAAGAATCTCGACGAGGCCAAGCATGCCGTCGACTGGTACCACGAGCACGGCTATCCGCAGGTCAAGATCTACAACTCGTTCCCGAAGGCGATCCTGCCTGACGTCACCGCCTACGCGCACAGCAAGGGCATGCGCGTCAGCGGTCACATCCCGGTATTCCTGCGCGCGCAGGACGCGGTGGAGGAAGGCTACGATGAAATCCAGCACATCAACCAGGTGCTGCTGAATTTCCTCGTCGACGACAAGACCGACACGCGCACGCCGGAACGTTTCTACCTGCCGGCGGAAAAAGTCGCCGGCCTGGATTTCGACAGCAAACCCGTGCAGGACTTCCTTGCGCTGCTGGTGCGGCACAAGACCGTGATCGATCCGACCCTGACGACATTCGATTTCATCCGCCAGCGTGACGGCGACATGTCGGAAGCTTACGCATCCGTTGCCGACCACGTCCCGCCCGACATCCAGCGCAACTGGCACGTCGGCACGATGAAGATTCCCGACGACGCAGCCTACGCGCGCTACCAGAAGTCGTACGAGAAGATGATCGACTTCACCGGCCGCATGTACAAGGCGGGTATTCCGCTGGTTGCCGGAACCGACGCCGTCGCCGGATTCACGCTGCAGCGTGAACTGGAACTCTACGTGCAGGCCGGCATCACGCCGGCGCAGGCGTTGCAGATCGCGACCTACAACGGCGCAAAGTACGCCCGCGTGCTCGACGATCGTGGCGTCATCATGCAGGGCAAGCGCGCCGATCTGATTCTCGTCGATGGCGATCCGACAAGCAAAATCGCCGACATCCGCAAGGTCGCGCTGGTCGTGAAGGGTGACAAGGCGTATTACCCGAGCGAGATCGACGAAGCGCTCGGTATCAAGCCGTTCGCGCAGCCGGTCCCAGTGAAGTAGGGCGCACGATTACCGCAGTCCTCTCCCGCTTGGCGGGAGAGGACGCATTTGCCCGGGTCGCCGACCGGGGTCGGCGCTGGCCGCTACTTGATCTTGACGTCGGCGCTGTTGGAATACGCCGACAGGCTGCCGACGCTGTAGGCCTGCACGCGATACAGATACGAGCCGGTGGTGATCCCCGATTGCGAAAACGACGTGCTGGTCGGCGACGTCTGTCCAACGCGCACGAAGTCGCCACCGGCGGCTGGCGCGCGCTCGACGTAGATCCCCTGCGCGCCGGAGGCGTTGTCGGTCCAGCGCAGCGTCACGGTGCCGCGTTTCCCCGAAGAGGCCGACAGACTCGACGGCGCGATGATCGAGGTGTTGCTGGCGCTGACGCTGATCGTCAGGCTTTGCGAAGCGCTCGCACCGCTGTTGTCGGTGACGGTAAGTTTGGCGTTGTAAGTTCCGGCAGCCGTATAGGTGTGCGCTGCGGTTGCGCCCGCTGCGGTCGAGCCATCACCGAACGACCACGCGTAGCTCGCGATGGAGCCATCCGGATCGCTCGAACCCGAGCCATTGAAAGAGACGGCCAGCGGCGCGACGCCAGCGGTTATCGTTGCGCTTGCGACCGCGGTTGGCGGCTGGTTCGGAATCGGCCCGCCGCCGGAGCCCGAAGGCTGGAATTCCATCGCCCCGATGTCGTAGCCGTTCAGTGCCGGGCGCGGAAGGTTGAGGAAATCCGTTGCCAGAGTGGGTACCGATGTCGATGCCGCGTCGATCAGCGGACTCGTGGCAAGCGGCAGTGCATTGAAACTGGACAGGCTGGCGTCGGTCAGTTGCGGATCGGCGTCGCAGCGGTTGCCCGTGCCCGATGGACACGTATTGTTCTTCGTCTGCCAGACCAGGTTGCCGGTGTAGCTCACGGGCCATGTCGCCGGCCCGCTGTCCCAGTAGAACAGGCATGACTGCGGCTGCGGGCTCTGGTTAGCCTTGACCCAGTCGGGTTTGCCGATCAGCGCGTTGTTCTGGATCGCGACGCTCGACGACGCGTCGCCATTGATTGCCAGTATCAGGCAGTCGCCTTCGCTGACGATCGTGTTGTATTGCACGAGCGCCTTCAGGGTCGGCTGCACCGAGAGCACCAGCGCGTTGCCCATCGCGCGGCACAAGTCGCCGGACGTGTTCGCGCCGCCTGAATTGTCGCCGGACATGTCGTACTTGCCCTGGAAGTACGAGCAGTTGCCGACGATTATCGAATTCTGCACGGTCGGCGAACCGGCAAGTTTCATCTGGTTGCCGGCGTTGCCTTCGGCGTGCGACTGCCTGACGGTGATCGTTGCGGTCGTATTCGCGTAAAGAAGATCCAGTCCGTCCTGCGTATTGTGATGAAAATAGGAGTTTTCGAAAATCCAGTTGCCGCCGGTCGTGGTCGTGCCGAGACCGTCGCCATAGCCGCCTTCCTGCTGGCCCCAGCAGCCGATGATCTGCTTGTCGGGATAGCTCTCGCCGCAACCGTTGAAACCGACTTCCACCGACTGGAACAGCATCTGCCCGGAATCCGAAGAGCCGGCCGAGTCTGCGAGGTCGCCATCCCAGCCGCCCCAGCCGTTTGCGATGATCTTCACCCGGTTGACGGTCCAGTTGCTGAGCCGGCCGGCGAGGATGCCCCTGTTGGCCATGCCGTGGATGTTGAGATCCTGCAATGTCACGTTGGTCGCATCTTTTGCGTAGATGCCTCGCGATGCCCACGGGCCGAATGGTGGAGTCGACCTGTTGCACGCGAGCGGACTGTTGCCGCCGAGGTGCGACTCGATGCACGAGCTGTGATCGGTAATCTCGAGGCAACCCACGGTAACGTTGCTGCTGCCGTTGAGTGCGATCACCTGCGCTGAATGCTCGCTGCCCCACAGTTGCGGCGGCGCCGCGCAACCTTGGTCCCAGCCGGCGCCGAGGATGCGCGTGGGTTGGCTGGCCGTGCCGCTCGGCACCGACGCCATGAAGCAGTCCCATGACCAATTCTGGTTGCACGCCGGATAAGCTTTCGCGCCCGGCGCGTTCGCACCCATCTCGTAACTGCCGGCGCCGATGATCAGCGTATCGCCACCGTGCAACGCGACGGCCGGGTTTGCGCCGTCGCCTTGCGGGGGGAGCGCATCGAATGGATGGTGCCAGGCGCAACTCTGCCCGGTCCCGGTTCCGGGGTAGGGCGTATTGCCGAGCCCGGTGCACTGCGAAACTGAACCGCCATCAGCGCGAACGTAATACGTGGTTGCGAAGGCTGCCGGACTCAGGAGAAGGAAAAACAGGACAGTGAGTAAAATTTTCATAGGCCGCGCAAAATGTTCTACACAAAAAGGGCGGCGCAATAATAGCTCCTGTTGATATTAATATTTTGCGAAAATGATCACGGTAATGGAAAATATTATTGTATAAAAATTACAAAAATGCACATTACTCGGGACGAAACGAGGCTAAATAATTATTGTCAGGTAAATATTTCCCTCTCGGCCATTCAGCTTGGTTGGCTCGTCAAATCTCTCGGTTGGCCTTTCTTGCTCGAAATCGGGAAATATTTTCCGGTTGAGCTCGTCATGCAGTCTGCGACGCGCAATTATTCAGTAATATGAATGGATATTTGTTTCGCGCGGTTTGAATTAATAACTCCGCGGGCGCTAAAAATGCGTGCCAGCGGTCACTGTTCGCGGAAGCCGCGGAAAATCCGAGCAAATGTGAGTGCGCATCAAGCCGCAGCACGAGGCTGCGGCGCGGGCCAAGTCGGAGTGACGGAATTTCGCTGCTAGCGCTCGACGAGTCGATCCAGCAATGGCAACTGGCCCGGCAGGATTTTCGCGCGCGCCGTCTCCAGCGTCATCCATTCGACCCTGTCGATTTCGGGGAACGCTGCAACGCGACCGCTTCGCGGCGGCCATTCGAGCTCGAAGGTATTGCTGCGCAGGACCGAAACGTCGAAGTCGCCCTCGAGCGCAAAAGCGGTCACGTGCTTGCCGCCTTTCTGCGCGACTTCGCCGAGCGGCTGAAGAGGTCCGATCGCATCCGCGCCGAGTTCCTCGCGGAACTCGCGGCGTGCTGCGTCCTCCGGCAATTCGCCGGGCTCATACTCGCCTTTCGGAATCGTCCAGGCGCCAAGGTCGCGCTTCTGCCAGAACGGACCGCCGGGATGCGCGAGCAGCACCAGCAAGGCGCCGCCGCTGCGCTTGTACAACAGGATTCCCGCGCTGCGCTTGGCCATACGCGCGCCATTATGCGTCAGCGCATGTCATCCGGAGTCAGGGTCTACGATTCTTCGATCCGCGGCGCAATTCAGCGTCGAGCCGGTCGCCGCATTCGTAGCCTCGAGCGGCGCCGGCTTCGAAGACAGGAACGCCACCGCGAACAGCGAAGCTGGCCCGGAGGGCTAGCTACGTGAATAGCGAGCAAGGGAGAATTTTCAGTGCGCTGCGTAACCCGCGCCGCGCAAGACCTTGCCAGGCAGCTTGCCGGTCATCTTGCCATCCTCGATCACCGCGACGCCGTTGACGATCACGTGCTGCATGCCGACCGAAAACTTGTTCGGGTCCGCGTAGGTCGCCTCGTCGCGCACCTTCGCCGGATCGAACACGACGAGATCGGCCCACATGCCCTGCTTGATGACGCCGCGATCGGCGAGATGCTCGCGCTGTGCCGGCAGCGACGTGAACTTGCGTATCGCGTCGGCCAACGTGAGCTTGCGTTCGTCGCGCACGTACTTGGCCAGAATGCGTGGGAACGTTCCGTAGGCGCGCGGGTGCGGATGGTCCTTGCCGAGCAGGCCTTCGGGCGATGCGCCGGACGCATCGTTGTCGACCGACATCCAGGGCTGCTGCAGTGCGAGCGCGACATCGGGTTCGTGCATGCCGAACACGGTCACGTAGGTACCGGCCTTGTCCTTGATCAGGAAGTCGAAGATCGTGTCGATGGCATCGCTGTTCCATTCGGCTGCGATCTCGCTGACGCGCTTGCCCTGGTACTTGACGAGCTCCGGATTGTTGACCGAGCAGATCAGGATGTCCTGCGGGCCCTTGATCGCCAGCCACTCGTTGTCCCAGTCGGTCGTTGGCGTGGTCATGTCCTTGCGCATGCGCGCACGCATGGCCGGGTCCTTGAGCCGTTCGACGAGTTTCTCGCTGCCGCCATCGTTCGCCCATGGCGGCGTGAAGGCGGCCATGTCGTTGTTCCAAGCCGTGTAAGCGTACGTGTCGGCAGCCACGTCGATGCCTTCGGCGCGTGCCTTGTCGATGCGCTCGATGACGTGCGGCATCTTGCCCCAGTTTTCCTGGCCGGAAGTCTTCAGGTGGAAGATCTCGACGCCGATGTCTGCTTCGCGGCCGATGCGGAAGGTCTCGTCGAGCGCTGCATCTTCGGCGTTGCCCTCGCTGCGCATGTGCGTGGCGTAGATGCCGCCGTGGCGCGAGGCAACTTTCGCCAGGGCGATCAATTCCTCGGTGCTCGCGTACGGCGCAGGCGGATATTGCAGCGCCGTCGACAGACCCAATGCGCCGTCCTTCATGCCCTGGTCGACGAGCGTTTCCATCTGCTTGAGTTCGTCCGGCGTCGGCGCGCGATTGCCATAACCGATCACCATCGCGCGCACCGACGCCGCGCCGATGTACGTGCCCATGTTGATGCCGATGCCCTGTTTCTCCAGCCGGGCAAAATACTGCGCGAGAGTGCGCCAGTCGGCCTTCAACTGGTAATGGTCGTAGCCCGGCTGGTTTTCCTTGATCATCGCGTCGTTCAACGGCGCGACCGACTGGCCCTCGCCGGTGATCTCGGTCGTGATGCCCTGGTAGATCTTCGACGGCGCGCGCGGATCGACAAGCAATGTGAGTTCGGACTGGCCGAGCATGTCGATAAACCCGGGCGCGACGACCATGCCGCGCGCATCGATGGTCCGCGCCGCCTTCGCGTTGGCCAACCCGCCGATCGCAGCGATGTGGCCGTTCTTCACGCCGACGTCGGCCGCGTACCACGGCGATCCGGTGCCGTCGACTATGTGTCCGTTGCGAATGATGACGTCGTAGCCGGAATCGGCAGCGGAGCACACTGATACGCCCGCGAACAAAATGGCGGACACGGCAAGCACAAGACCATTGTGACCAGACATAGGTGAACTCCCCAGGGTGAATGCAGCGATTGTACTTTGCCGCGCGCCGGTAATGCGTTCCGCGCCGAGATGGCCTTGGCAATGCGCTCCGGGTTTGGCACGGTGGCGATTGCAGCCAAGCGAAAGAGCGCTCAAGCTGGGGCCAATGACCAAGGCCGGCTTCATCATCGCGAACCTGTTCCGGCGCAAGCTGCGCACGGCGCTCACGTTGCTGTCGGTGACATGCGCGTTCCTGCTATTCGGTCTGCTCCAGGCGGTCAACGTGCTGCTGCAGGCCGACGTCAGCTTCGTCGGTGCGACGCGGCTGATCACGCAGGCGAAGGTTTCGTTCACGCAACCGTTGCCGATTCGCCTGCTGCCGCAGATCGAGGCGATCCCGGGTGTGCAGGCGGTCGCGCACTCGCTCTGGTTCGGCGGCGTGGTCGGCGACAACACGCAGATTGCCGCGTTTGCCGTCGACGGCGACCGCCTGCGCAGCGTCTCGCCGCAGTGGGTCATGGCCGAAGAGCAATGGCGCGCTTTCGAGGCGACGCGCACCAGCATGATCGCCGGCCGCCTGCTGGCCGACCAGCAGGGTTGGAAGGTCGGCAGCAGAATCCCGATCAAGTCGAACATCTTTCCGCAGCGCAACGGCAGCAGGGACTGGGCGTTCGATCTGGTCGGCATCTTCGACGGCAAGGACGAGGCCGCGCAGAAGCAGACCCTGCGCGCGTATCTGAACTATGCGTATTTCGACGAGGCCAACCAGTATGGCCGCGGCAATGCCGGATTCTTCATCCTGCGCCTGGCCAGTGCGGATCAGGCACAGGCTGTGGCTCAGGCGGTCGATGCGCTGTTCGAGAACTCGCCCGATGAAACCAAGACGCAGAC
>Ga0163162_10005423_pt1 | contig 12326 bp, 9 predicted proteins | sample S55metaG_FD_115310 | JGI IMG/M metagenome (GOLD analysis project Ga0163162, IMG submission 115310) | Switchgrass rhizosphere microbial communities from Kellogg Biological Station, Michigan, USA - S5-5 metaG | ecosystem: Host-associated > Plants > Roots > Rhizosphere > Soil | place: USA: Michigan...
GATTTTGATTGGGATCAAAACTGGTTTGAATTCAAAGTTTCCTGTCAACTTGTATCTAACTTTATGTCCTCAATTTTTTCGATATGGACTCGGATCAATTTATCCCGATCATTTCAAAGATCAAATTCACGATCTACAACACTTCTCCTCCCGTTGAACGGGTATGACAGCTGAACAGATAGCTCACATCATCTGTTCAATGCGCGAAACTTTTTAGATGTACTTTGAAAAACACTAGTTTCATTATATCGTACTAAACCACCTTTTTAAAAATAAAACTTTAAGTCACCATGGCAAACTCTGAACTACTTCGTTGGGGAATGATCATTGGCATTCCCATTTTCGTGTTGCTATTTTACAAATTCATTCTTCGTGTCTTTTTCGGACTGGTTATCGTGCCGCAAGACAAGATCGGGTTGGTCACCAAAAAATTTGTGCTGTTTGGTAAACAACAACTTCCCGAAGGTCACATCATTGCTACAAGTGGGGAAGCTGGTTACCAGGCACAGACTCTTCCACCGGGTGTTTATTTCTGGAAATGGATCTGGCAATACCAGATCAGTTTTCAACCTTTTATCGTGATTCCCACCGGTAAAATAGGATTGGTACTGGCCAAAGACGGAGCCGAGTTGGAAACAGGTGCCATTCTTGGTCGCAAAGTGAATTGCGATTCATTCCAGGATGCTGTGGCATTTTTGCAAAACGGCGGAAGAAAAGGGCGACAAACAGATATGATCACGCCGGGTTCATTCCGTATCAACACGCTGTTGTTTGATGTAGAGATAACCGATATGATAAGTATCCCGGATAATACTGTAGGTATTGTTACTACGTTGGAAGGCAAACCGCTTGATGAAGGACAAATTGCCGGAAAGATTATTGATAGTCACAATAAATTTCAGGATGCAGATGCTTTTCTTGATAGCGGCGGATATAAAGGATTACAGGAACAAGTGATATTGGCTGGCTCTTATTTCCTTAATCCATGGTTTGTAAAACTGGACCTGGTAAACATGACCGAGATCCCGATCGGTCATGTCGGTGTTGTCATCTCCTATGTAGGTGACGAAGGAAAAGATGTGAGCGGCATTGAATTCAAGCATGGCAATATTGTTACAAAAGGTTTCAAAGGTGTATGGGCCGAACCTTTGGGGCCCGGGAAATATCCCATCAACCCCTATATCATGAAAGTGGAGCTCGTGCCCACGACAAATCTTGTATTGAACTGGGCCTCTGCAAGAAGCGAATCACATCAATTAGACAAAAATCTTTCAACGATCACGGTGCGCAGTAAAGATGGTTTCCCATTTAATCTCGATGTATCGCAGATCATTCATATCCCCACCACTGAAGCGCCTAAAGTGATCGCACGGTTTGGGAATATGACCAATCTGGTAAGCCAGGTGTTGGAGCCAACCATCGGTAACTACTTCCGCAACTCTGCACAGGATAGTGACGTGATCGCTTTCCTGGGCACCCGTAAAGAGAGACAACAATCGGCAAAGGAACATATCGGGAAAGTTCTTGATCAATATAATGTATTCGGAGTAGACACCTTGATCGGTGACATTGTGCCTCCTGAAAGCCTGATGAAAACATTAACTGATCGTAAGCTTGCAGAAGAACAAAAGATCACTTACGAAACACAAAAGAAAGCACAGGAAACAAGGCAAACCCTGGAAAAAGAAACAGCTGTGGCTGATATGCAAAAGGAAATTGTTAAGGCAGACCAGGGTGTCTTGATCGCTGAGCGCATTGCCGATGCTTCTGTAAAAAAAGCTACCGGTGATGCTAATAGCGTACGGCTCCAGGCCAATGCTGAGGGCGACCGTTTGAAACTACTCGCAAGTGGTGAAGCGGAAAAGACAAGACTTCTTGCTAAAGCCGATTCTGAAAAAATTGAATTGCTGGCAAAAGCTGAAGCTGAAAAAATTTCCCTCACCGGTAATGCAGAAGCTGAGAAGATTCTGGCTATTGGTAAATCAAATGCTCAGTCATACAAACTTTCAGTGGAAGCCATGGGTGGTGATAATTTTACCCAATTAAAAGTAATGGAATCGATTGCCCAGCAAAATGTAAAAATAATGCCTGACGTTTTGATCGGAAACGGCGAGGGAGGCAACGGCGCTATCAATGGTCTGCTGGGTTTGCAAATATTGCAGCAGCTCGGAAAGAAAGTTGACAATGGCAACGGCGCCAACGGTCATCAGAAAGAATAGGCTTTATATTTCAAAACACTATTTCATTAGCCCATGTTAAACGTGGGCTAATTTTATTCGGGCGGTCTTATCTACTTGCCAAATAGCTGCTATATTCGCCGAATAAATCTTGCCGATGAGACGAAACCTGCTTCTGTTCATTTGCATCTTATTTCTTATACCTCGTACATTTTCGCAACCTCCTGTTACCTGGACCTCCGCCGACATGTACCTCGCGATCCGTAAATTGAATGTTCTTGGATCAGTTCTGTATGTGGCGGCACACCCCGACGACGAGAATACGAGGTTGCTCGCTTATTTTTCAAAGGACAAGATGTACCGTACAGGCTATTTATCATTGACAAGAGGCGATGGCGGACAAAACCTGATCGGCAATGAGCAGGGAGTTGAGTTGGGATTAATAAGGACACAGGAACTGCTTGCCGCACGAAGAGTTGATGGCGCTGAACAATTTTTTACGAGAGCCTTTGATTTCGGATTTTCAAAAAATCCGCAGGAAACATTTACAAAATGGGACAAGGAAAAGATATTGAGCGATGTGGTGTGGATCATCAGAAAATTCCAACCGGACATTATCATTACACGTTTCCCAACAACTGGCGAGGGGGGACATGGTCATCATACGGCTTCCGCTATTCTTGCTAACGAAGCATTTAATGCCGCCGCAGACCCCAATCGTTTTCCGGAACAATTAAAATATGTAAAGACGTGGCAGGCGAAAAGAATTTTGTGGAACACTTTCAATTTCGGAAATACGAATACAACCAGCGCTGATCAATTCAGATTCGATGTAGGCGGTTACAACCCTCTTCTTGGAAAAAGCTATGGAGAGATTGCAGCTATCAGCCGGAGCAATCATAAAAGCCAGGGCTTTGGAGCTTCGGCATCACGCGGTGAAACCTTTGAGTATTTTAAACCTACAGGAGGAACAGCGCCTGTAAACGATCTGGCGGATGGCGTGGATCTAACCTGGAAGAAAGTGGAGGGAGGGGAAGTAATTTCAAAAATGATCGACAAACTTACCACCTCATTCGACCTTCTTCACCCCGAAAACTCGGTGAAGGGATTGGTAGAGCTGTACCAGGCCATCAATAAATTGAGTGATGGATATTGGAGGAATCAAAAATTAAAAGAAGTGCAACAACTGATCGAGCAATGCAGCGGCTTATTCCTTGACGCGACAACAGCTGATCAATTTGCCGTTCAAACAGACTCTATAAAGATCAACTTTTTGTTGAATAACCGAATGGGAGTAAATGCGACACTTAAAAGTATTACCATTGATGCGCTGGATTCTACCATTAACCTGCCTCTTGCGAAAAACAAGAATGTAACTTTCGGAAAGACGTTCTACGTACCCGCAATAAAAGCTATTACCCAGCCCTACTGGTTACAAAACAAAATGGAGGAAGGATATTTTAATATCAAGGACCAGCAAAAGATAGGGCAACCGGATGTTGATCCGGCCTATACAACCCATTTCACCATTAACATCGAAGGCCAGGATCTCAATTTTGTAAAACCTGTAAAATATAAATTTACTGACCCGGTAAAAGGCGAAATGTATGAGCCGTTAGTGGTAATCCCTCCCGTAACCTTCAGGGATTTTGATCCCTTATATTTAAAAACGGAAAAACAAACCGGCGTTGAAGTTTCTCTTTTTGCAAATAAATCGGTGACGATCCCCTCTCCTGCTACGACTGCTTCTCAAACCTCGGCAATAAAGAGCGATACATTACCTCTATTGATCGGGAGCGTTTCTTTAAATAAAAATCAACTCTACACGGAAACGATAGCCGACAAAGAATTGAACGCAAAGGTTTACAAAATAAATACGGCACCCGATTCCAATCATGGCGGCTCCATACAAAAGTCTATCAGTTACGATCACATCCCTTACATTACATACTTTAAAGAGGCATTATTAACCGTAAAGAAATTCGATCTGAAAATTGTAGGCAAAAAGGTCGGTTACATCGTCGGGGCGGGTGATAAAGTGCCTGAAGACCTGGAGCAGATGGGATATGAAGTGACACTGCTCGGTGACAAGGAGCTTGCACGAAATAATCTGCACCAATTTGACGCGATCATCACCGGCGTAAGAGCGTACAATACTGATGTATGGCTGAATAATTATTATGACAAACTGATCAAATATGTGAATGAAGGAGGAAATCTCATCGTGCAATACAATACCATTAACTTCGTCAGTAGCGTACCCACCAAAATCGGACCCTACAATTTCGATATTGCGAGGACGAGAGTGACTGACGAAAATGCTGAGGTGAAATTTCTAAAACCCGATCATTCTGTTCTTCATTTCCCAAATGAGATCACGCAAAATGATTTTAAAGGATGGGTCCAGGAACGCAGTATTTATCACGCCACAAATTTTGACAAAAACAATTTCGAAACTATTTTTTCCATGCATGATCCGGGAGAGAACGATGACGATGGCAGCCTGATCATTGCCAAATATGGAAAGGGGACTTTTGTTTACACTGGACTGGTTTTCTTTCGCGAACTGCCGGCGGGTGTCCCCGGTGCTTATCGCTTAATGGCAAATCTCATTGCTTTAAATAAACAAAAGGCCTTTTGATCACATACATTTTCCATTAAATCACGTAAATGAATAAAGAACAGCAGGCTGATATCACCAGAAGAAATATAGCGGGTGTGGTAGCCATTTTATTAGGCCTGGCCATTGGCCTTTTTATAAAAAGAGTAAAAATTGGTTTACTGATAGGGATCGTGCTGGGCTTTATTGCCATTTCTTTGTTCCGAAGGAATAATCGCTGAAAGGATATCAGCCCTGGTCCGATTTCATTTTCCATTTTTATTTTTCACTTTTTTTTGGGATTTGTGATTTGTATTTTGAGATTCAAATGAACATGGATAACGATAAAATTCCTGTATTTAAAACCTGGAATCAGTGGTATTGGTTTGTCATTATTTTTTTAATCCTGCTCATCATTCTTTTTAATCTTTTCACTAAATATTTTTCATGAATTCACTGGATTGGATAGTTCTGATCCTTACGCTGGCCGCAACGATTGCTTATGGACTTTATAAAAGTCGTACTGCGCATAGTCTCGACGGTTATATTCTATCCAATCGCAGCATGAACTGGGGCCTTATCTTACTCAGCATTATGGGTACCCAGGCAAGTGCCATTACTTTTCTTTCCGCGCCTGGCCAGGCCTATACAGATGGCATGCGGTTCGTGCAATATTATTTTGGCTTACCATTGGCGGCCGTTGTCGTATGCATTTTTTTTGTTCCCATCTTCTCCCGGTTAAAAGTTTATACGGCTTATGAATACCTCGAAACAAGATTTGACGTAAAAACAAGGACACTGACCTCTTTTCTTTTTCTATTAAATCGCGGCTTGTCCACCGGTATCAGTGTATTTGCTCCTTCCATTATCCTTTCTTCCCTGTTCGGATGGAATATTTACTGGACGAATCTTTTCATGGGAGGATTGCTGATCATTTACACAGTCACCGGCGGAGCTAAAGCCGTTGCTTATACTCAGAAATTGCAGCTTATCATCATATTCATCGGGATGTTTCTGGCCGCTTACCTGGTCGTTAGGATGTTGCCGGGCGATATTGGGTTCTTTGATGCGCTGCATGTAAGTGGCAAGTTGGGGAAGCTAAACGTAATAACTACCGGGATAAAAGATGGAAAATTCAACTGGAGCGACCGGTATACCCTTTTGAGCGGGCTCATTGGCGGATTTTTCCTCTCGCTATCTTATTTCGGCGCTGACCAGTCACAGGTAGGGAGGTATTTGACCGGCAGCTCCATAAAAGAGAGCAGGCTGGGTCTTTTGATGAATGGGATTGTAAAAGTACCCATGCAATTTTTGATCCTGTTGATCGGTGCTTTGGTTTTTACGTTTTACCAGTTTCACAACGCCCCGATATTTTTTAATGATACACAGATCACAAGGCTTGAGAAATCCGCATACAAAGACTCTTTCAATGTAGCCCAGGCGCAATACCTCGTGATCGCAAAAGAAAAAAGAGAAGCCATCGCAAAATTTTCCACTGCTTTAGAAAGTAAAGCAAAAACGGAGGTCAATGAAAGAACAAATGAATTGCGAAGGTTGCAGCAAAGTTCGGATAGCCTTCGGGGCAAAGTGACAAAGTGGATCAAAGCGTCAGGTGGTGATGATAATGACACGAATTACATTTTCCTTCGCTTTGTAGTGGATTATTTACCGGCCGGGTTAGTAGGATTATTGATCGCAATAATTTTTCTCGCTTCGTGGGGAAGCATTGCCGCTGCCCTTCACTCACTATCTTCCTGCACCATGATCGATTTTCATAAACGTTTTTCAAAACGGGCTCTTGAACCCGCGAAGGAATACCAGTGGTCGAGGTGGTATACGTTGGGATGGGGAGTGTTTTGTATTGTCGTAGCGATGTTCACTTACAATTTTGGCAACAGCCTCATCGAAGCCGTGAATGTTCTTGGTTCATTATTTTATGGTGTGATACTCGGTGTTTTTTTGGTAGCATTCTTTCTTAAGAAAATAAAAAACGGTTTCGCCGTATTCCTGGGTGCACTGTTAGCTGAATGCCTCGTGCTAACCGTCTTCACACTTGTTAAGCTTGGCTATTTCGAGTTGGGTTTTCTTTGGTTAAATCCGATTGGCGCATTGGGTGTCATCTTTTTTACCCTGATCTTTCATTTCATACTTCGAAATGGAAAAAGAGCATTGTAAGTAAATAGCCACGCCTCAGGGTGGCCGAATGTTGCAAGACGTTAGGTCGAAAAATTTTAAACTTTCTCAAAAACAATTCTGAAGTGATCCATTAGTCCACGCTCAAAGCAAACTTTTATCGGGCTGATCCTGAATACCGGTATTAAATGTCTGAATTCCTTATTTTTTGCAAGCTGGAATAAGACCTTAAGATATAAGCTGTATTTTTTGAGATCAAATCTCCTCAGCATTTTTCTCCATACCCTGATAGTTTCTATATAATCCAGCCTGCCACTACTAATAAAGATTACCTTAAAAAAGGGTTCTGCATTTTTTGTGATCATTTCAGCTCCATACGGAAGCCATGAACCGGGAAGATGCTTTGCTGTCAAGGCCAGGATGTAAGCATCAGAGTTTTTATCGGCCTTTATGTCCACATCATCTGCATTGATCATTTTTTCAGCGAAGGTCATTGTCTGTAAAAAAAATCTTCCCCCCTTTTGCAGAAGATCGGATACGGTTTTAAAAAAATCATGGTAAACCTTATCCTGCTTCCCAGCCTTATATTCTTCCAGGGAGCAAAAATGTTCAAATGCACCCACGGAGACCACAGCATCAAATGTTCCGAAATCTTCCGGCTTTACAGTGCGACAATCTTTGATCCTGACATCAAATCCCTTTCTGATACATGCATTATATTGTCCGTCAGATAATGTGAGACCGATTATTTTAGCACCTCTTTGTTTGGTGGCATATTGTAAGAAAGGTCCCCAGCCCGAGCCCATTTCTAAAACCCTGGTACCATTGTGAATTCTGAGCTGGTCAGCAATGAAGTCATGTTTTTTTCTTTGGGCTTGCTCCAATGTCATTGAAAAATCGCCATTGTACATTGCGCCACTAAAGTCTGCGGTCTCTCCAATACTTATGCGAAAAATTTTATCAAGAGTAGTATACGTAAAATCAATGTCTTTTTTATCGGCCATAAATTAATAAGATTAGCTGGCAAAAGATTATTTTAATACGATTCATTCTGGCTTTCGGACCAAAAAAAAGGGTATTTGGAATACACCATCTGTTGAATAGACTTGCTATTTTCGAAGTGTGCGACGCAACGGAAGTTTAATAGTAATTCAACTGTCCGTTACAACAACTTATTTCAATTGTTCCAGTAATTTTTCATTGAGGCGAACGTAGTCATCATTCTTGGCGTCCTTAGCCAACTCGATCGATTTCTGTGCCGTTGCTTTTGCTTCATCTTTCTTTCCGAGTTTGGCTAATGCATTTGCTTTTTGGTGATAAATCCAGTAACCATCAGGTTGCTGCGCGATAGCCTTGTCGAACCAGGTGATAGCCTGGTTAAGATCCTTACCATTATTAAGATAATAAAGAGCAGCCTGGAAATAAGGGCGATTGTCTTTATTCATCGCATCATCGATCTCCTTCATCACCACAGTTTCAACATCCGAGGAAATAGGTAACACGACCGCTGTGTTTTCCCACATGATTTGCAATTCGCACGTAGAAGATTTTACATTAGCAAATTGCATGGTAAAGGTTTCCATTTTATCTTTCATGGTCATGGGCTTCGCATTTACTCTCACCATGTCGCTTTCCTGCTTGTAAGAAGCGGGATTTGTCACATCCAGCTGTTTGCTGATGATAATTGTCCAATTTTCTTTATCGGGGATGGTAAGTAAGCCATACTTACCAGCAGGAACCTTTGTTTGACCAACTGTCACATCATCGGCAAACTCAATGGTGGTTGCACTATTGGCACCCGTGCGCCAAACCGCTCCGTAAGGAACAAGATCGCCAAAAACTTTACGTCCTTTTACACCTGGACGCGAATAAGAAAGTTCGATGGAAGAAATACCAAAATCCTGCTTAATCGTTTGTGGGGGACTTGGAGGTGGCATTTTGATCGACTGGGAACTTACCGAAAATGTGGCGACAACACTGATGATACCAAAAATAATTTTTCTCATAGCAAACAAATTTTTAGATGATTTTGAATAAAATTAAGGGAAAATCAATTAGTCGGGCTATATCCAGCCGCGATGGCTCCATTCTTTATGTCCTATGGCCAACGCTTCTTTTATCTGTGAAAAGATTTCCTGGTCAAATTTTTTTATGTAGAAACAGGACTTCCCTTTTAGACATTTAAGCAATTCGGGTTTGATTAACTTCTTTATTGAAGGGTTTGTATATACGGGCATATAATAGAATCCAACGTAGCCCTTTTGTACCAATGCCCCGGCAAACCAAACGTCATCTCTTTTCCGGCCAAGGATTTCAACAGGCTTTTTGCTCACAAGAGCCACCTTGCCATCGAAGCCACCCGATAGTTTCATTGCACCCTTTTTATAAAGGGCTAACATCTTTTTTATCTCTTTGAATATAGGAACGAGCTGTGGCTGACCCGGTGATTTGTCGGAATAGTTGATCTTTATTTCATCCTTCGATCGACCCGATTTCTTTGATGACTTGCTGGTGGAAGATCTTTTGGTAGCTGCTTTTGAACTTGCCGGCATGATGGTCGCTTTTACCAAAAATAATAAACTCACTCTTGTGTATCAAATGGGACTGATATAGTGATGCGTTTTGCTTTTTTGTTTTTCTTTTTCCATTTTGGGCCCTGTTTCACAGCCCTGATTGCTTCTTCATCGCACTTCGCGCACAAAGACTTTTCAACCCTGATATTAATCGGGTCGCCTTGTTGGTTGACTTCAAATGAAAGTTGCACCTGTCGCTTTACATCGCTTTGTCCTTTTAGATCGTCAGGTACGTTTATATTGTTGGCCAAATAGGTGCTGTAGTTGCTCCACCCATCAGCGGGCTCCAGTTCCTCGAATTTAATATTTGCCATCCGTGAATGACTGGTGTCAGGCTTTTGCAAACTGAGGACTTTATCAGGTGTGGTTTTGTTTTCCTGCAATACCACATCATTATTCGTGACATTATTTTTTAATTGCGCCGTACTATTTTCAAAACCAACGGAACGCACCTGCACATTAAGTACTGAATCGGGAGATACCAATGTAAATCTGCCTTGCGCATCGGCATAGGTTCCCACATTGTCACGGGTATTGGTAATGTTGGCAAATGGAAGTGGATTATTATTTGCATCTTTTATGCGACCATTAAAATAATTTGCCTGTTGCTCATTTCGTATATTTTCTTTTTTAGGCGAAGCATATCCTTGTGGCCATTTGCTATCATCAGTAGCGAGGGCTTTTCTCTCCATGGCAGCGGGAGTCTTTACTCGTGACGACCGGTCAACATGTATCGAGTCTATTTGCTCGTTACCATTTGAAACAGGTTGAGAAGGTTGCGTTATTTCTGCTGCTAAATCACTTTTAGTGGTCTCAGGCTCCGGTAATTTGTTTGAAGTCGATTTGTCTTTTGGGGTTTTTGCCTTTACTAATTCTTTTTCAGCCGGCTTTAAATGCGTGGAGTTTAGATTTGAGGTTGAATCAGAGGATGAGTCTTTAAGTTTGTTAGAATCACTAATAGGTGCCTGGGCCTTACCCGGTGTCTTGTTCACCGTAGCAACTTCTTTATTTTTAGTATCGGTTGAAATTTGAAAGATAAAATATCCCAATCCGCCTAAGATAACTGCAGCTGCAGCCACTTTCCACCATTTGAACGAACTTCCGGATGGAGCGATACTGATGACTTTCTTGTCAGAAACTCTTTCTTCTAATTTTTTTTTCAACTCAGAAAGGTCTGATGAAACATTTTCCGCACTTGCTTTATAGCCCTCTAAAGCGTCCGCCAAAAATGGATCGTCAAGAGCCGCTTTCTCGAGTTCATTCATTTCCCCGGGAGATAATAAACCCTTGTGATATTTTTCAATATCAGCCGCTGAATAATTTTTATATTTTTTTTCTTCGGACAATCTTGTTGCTTGTTACTATTACTGGTTACTCGTTACTGGTTTCTGTTTCTTGTGCCTTGTATATTGTGCCTTGCTCCTATGCCTTCGATTCTTACTTCTGATTTTTTACTTCTAACTCTTTTTTGTCCATACATATCTTCAAATTTCTTCTTCCGTTTTGTATATAGCTGCGGACCTGGCCCCACTCCTGCCCCATCAGTTCAACTATCTCGTTATAACATTTGCCCTCAATATAAAAAAGTTGGACGGCCTTTCGCTGATCCTCTGATAAAGTAGCCAGGCAAAATTCAAGCCGTTGAAAATTCTCTTCCTTCTCCAGCGTCGAAGCCGTCCCGTCGAACACACCATCCAGATGCACATTTTCTTCGCTTTGCATAAGAGATCCTGGAAGTTCTATGGTCTTTAAATTCCGGGGACTCCTGAGTTGCATAAGACAATGATTTTTTGCTAACTGGTACAACCAGCTTTTGAAATTCTCAACCTCATGTTTTTTCAGCTTTACGATCAACTCCTCGAAAATATGCATCACGGCATCCTTCGCTCTTTCGGATTCATGAAGGTATTTTAAACATACGCCGTATACGAGATCCATATAGCGTTGGTACAATTGTCCAAGTACTTTCAGATCGTTTGTCTTCTTATATAAAGAAACAAGTTCGCTATCGGTCGCTGAATTGCCTGATATGTCCTTCAAAAAAGTCACTGCGCTAAAATTAGCAAATAAATTTCCAGGGATGACTTATGTAATTCTTAAAACGGTTGCATCTCTTTTTAAAATTGTCTTATGAAAAGATAGTCCTCATACTCTTTTCGCTGCTTGTAACAATGATGGTATTTAGTCGTTATATAGCTGGCGCAGGGATTTTATTTTAAAAACATATTGATGCCACTAAGGCACTGAAGCCCAGAGGTCTCCGTGTTTCTGTAATTCCCTGCCTACGTTGCGGCAGGTGTGGCAATTATCAAGAGTTTCAGTCACGATACCATTAACAGCCGGTTAATGAAAAACGGAGCCGGTTTTTACCGGCTCCTATTTTTAATACTGCTTTTAAAAACACATTATGGCTAAAAAACTACAATTGCAAGTTCCCACACCCTGCCATGAGAATTGGGATAACATGACACAAACAGAAAAAGGGCGATTCTGTGCTTCATGTCAAAAGCATGTGATTGATTTCAGCAACAAGAGTGACCGGGAAATTGCTATATTTTTCAAGAAACCCTCGACCGGCTCTGTATGCGGAAGATTTATGGAAGACCAATTGAACCGGGATATGGAAATGCCCAAAAAAAGAATTCCATGGCTGAAATATTTTTTCCAATTTTTAATTCCAGCATTCTTTATTTCATATAGAGCAACAGCACAAGGAAAGGTGAAAGTTGTTTCAAATGTTACAACCCAACCCTCAAAACCTTCAAACAACTGGCAAAGCAAATACCTAACAGAAAAAATTGGAAAAGAAGTTTGCACGAAAGTCATCGGCGATACCAGCCAAAA
>Ga0163162_10005426_pt1 | contig 12323 bp, 17 predicted proteins | sample S55metaG_FD_115310 | JGI IMG/M metagenome (GOLD analysis project Ga0163162, IMG submission 115310) | Switchgrass rhizosphere microbial communities from Kellogg Biological Station, Michigan, USA - S5-5 metaG | ecosystem: Host-associated > Plants > Roots > Rhizosphere > Soil | place: USA...
AGGACTCCGGGAACCTTCGGGGGCCTTGACGGGGCGCCGCTGAGTGCCCACGACGTTGAACCCGGTTAAGCGCTTATACGTTGGGGCTACCGTGTCGCAGTGACGAGCCTAGGGAGAAAAGGAGCGATGCGATGCATATCCTGGAACATCTGTTTCTTGTCGGCGAGTTCCCCGCGCGAGCCCACCTGCTGTCCGGGCTAACGCTCGAGCAAGTCACGCTATGCCCGGACGGCGCGTCGCACTCTATTTACGAGGAGCTGTGGCACGTTGTGGGGTACCAGCAGAGTATCATCGAGCCGGGCGAGCCGGCCGGTGACGCGTACCCGAGCGCGGCGCCGGAGCACGAGCACCAATGGCACGACCTGGTGCGAGTGTTCCTGGACGGCGCTCGCGCTGCGGCGGCGTTGGGGAAGGCGCCTGAGCGGTTGGCGCTCGAGGTAGAGCCGGGCGTGACACTGGCCGACGAGCTGAACAGTGTGGCGGTACATAACGCATATCACCTTGGCAAAATCGTTGCATTGCGGCAACGGATCGGCGCGTGGCCACCCACGGCGGTGTCGGACGAGTCGTAACCGCAGGCGCGGTGCGACGCCGCCCAACAACCGCTTGCACCGTACTCGCTTCGCTCGCCGGTCATGCGTAGGGTTATGCGCTAGTTTTTAGAGGAAAGCATGAAAAGCATTCGCTGCATCCTAGCTCTTTGCTTTATCTTGTTGCTCGCCAACATTCAAGCACAAACAACCAACGCCCAATCGGTTGCCAATCCGACTCTTCGTCAGGAACTACTGCAACGTGTCGAACAGGACCAGGCAATTAGGAACGAGTTAATCAAGAAAGGCATCGAACACCCGGATGAATCCGTCTTGACGCGCATGAAAGCCATCGATGCTGCTAATACTGAACGCATGAGGGCAATCGTCCGCCAGTATGGATGGCCCGGCCCAGAACTCGTCGGGCAAGATGGGACAGACGGCGCTTTCCTTCTGGTGCAACACGCTAATCTGGCTTTCCAAAAAGAGATGCTGCCATTAGTCGAGAAGAGTTATAAGAACGGGAAGCTCTCTGGGCAGAGTTATGCGCTGTTGCTGGACCGGGTGCTGGTTGGCGAAGGCAAGCCACAGGTGTATGGAACGCAGGTGAAGGAGTGGAAAGGTAAAGAGCCTGTGCTACAGCCAATCGAAGACGAGGCGAACGTGGATAAACGTCGAGCGGAGGTCGGGCTGTTTCCTCTGTCCGAATACCGAGAGCTCCTGAAAAAGATGTACTTTCCACAAGAGAAGGGGAAGCCGTAACCCGGCATAATAAATCGTCGGACGCGAGCGGCGGGGGCGTGCTTCGCAACTTGCTTCGTCCGGCGATGCTTGATTGAATTCGCGTCCGCGTCAACTCCACAATTCGGCTCTTTCCATTCTAATGAGAACTCTCGTACTCGTGTTTGCGATGTTTCTTCTGACGGCCTTTGTGGTCCAGACGGCCGTGAGAATCGAAGTTCTGAATTTTCAGGCTGGCAGTTATCTTCCCCGTAAAGATCGCAATCCGGATGGTACTCTTGCCTATGGAAAGTGGCGGGTATCGTTGGAGAATGGTCCGCGCGATCGACTTCGTGCTCTCGTGGAGACATTCGGCTTGCTCCAGTATCTCCTGGCCCCTCTCCTCTTGATCTTCGCGATCTTTGTGCTTTTGAAATCGCGCAGATCCTGGGTCAAGATTGGAGCGACGCTCAGTTTAGTTGTATCAACGATTGCGATGTCGCTCACCTTGTACCGCGAGTACTATCAAAGCTTGGGCTGGTGAATCCGACGAGAGCCGATCAAGCGCAGCGTTCGGCGCTACTTGAGGTCTTATTAACGTGATCTTTAGTCATCTCTTCTTCATATCATTGATTGCCGCAATTCTTTCTTTTTCTGCTCCGCTGAGCAGTCGCATCCCGAAGAAGTGCGTAAACGTTACGAGAGCGAAGATACAAGAAACACTTGGTAAACCTGTCAAATGCTTGAAAGACTCTAAAGATGTCGAATGCTTTGGGCGTGAGTTAGAGCCTTTAAGAGTGCAGTTCAATTCGTCTGATGTTGTGACAAGGTTAGATATCAGCACCGGATGCGGGGGTCTAAACTCTCTTAAAAAAGTGCTAGATGAGATTGTTCCGAAAGACGATCGCGGCAAGTATCGCCAGCAGTTTCAAAAATCGCTTACTGGCTCGTGTCACATGGTGTCTGAAGAAGAATATGAATGCTTAAGGATCACGTATTCTCAAGAACTGTGTATGGGATGTGCACCAGCTTCAATAGAGGTAATCTGGAAATGACGACTTCAGTCTCTAGCGCCGCACCGAACAGGCGCCCGGAGCGGACTCGCCGGTGACTAGCCTTTATTCGTAGTTGCATGGGCTACTTGTCTCTGCCAACCAGCGCCTTGCTGTGGGACCATGAGACCTGGTCCGCAGACCGGCTAAGGGTAATGGTTACTTGATGTACAGCGAGACCGGGCGTATGTGCGCAGTGCTTGCGAATCCGGACCGACCCAGATGGAAATCAAAGACCGCTCCGGAGGATGCGGAACTGCGGAGCGCCTTCGACGGCTTGGTTGCCTACTGCGGCACCTACGAAATCAACGAAGCCGAGGGATATGTTGTACATCACATCGAAATGGACAAAGTACCAAACCTTGCGGGTACAGACGTAAGCGATATTTCACGTTTTCGAAGAGCCGTCTGGTCTTGCGTCCTGCCCTGCCCTTGCCCGCAGGCGTTCAAGATTGGACCATAGAGTGGGAGCGGGTCGAGAAATGAAATACCCTGACAACTAACAATGCGTTGCAGTGGAGCGAAGCACAGCTCACATGGGGTTTATCGGAATGCGGTTCGCAAACCCGCTCAACGAGGGCGCTAGACGTCGGAAGCACTACCTAGGAAATTTCAGCCAACATCGGAGGTTCAATATGCGAAGAGTCACAGGCATCGGCGGTATCTTCATGAGCGCCAAGGATCCCAAGGCGCTATGCGATTGGTACAAGAAGCACCTCGGGATCGACGTTCAGGACTGGGGCGGAGCAACCTTCGACTGGACTGACTCCGAAGGCAACCCGACCAAAGGAACTACGGCGTGGTTGATCGGTCCAGCGGACGGTAAGCACTTTGCACCAAGCAACTCGACCTTCATGGTCAACTATCGCGTCGAAGACTTGGCCGCTCTACTTCAGTTGCTTCGGGACGAAGGATGCAATGTGTTGGAGAAGACTGACGACTCTGAGTACGGGAAGTTCGGTTGGGTCATGGATCCTGAGGGCAACAAAGTCGAACTTTGGCAGCCACCTCCGGGACAGTGAAGTCCATGCGGAAAAACCAAATTCCGCCAATAGCTGATTGAAAGATCGCTGTTACGAGCCGCGTGATTTCAACGGCAACATCGAACAACTTATAAGCCCCCTGGAGTGGACTCGTTATACGGTATCTTGATTCGCAGTTTCATGGGCTAGTCGCTTAACCGCAGCGTTGGGCGTAAAGCACGGAGGAGTCCACATGACACAATCACAGATTTCCGGCATCTCACCTTTTTTTATCGTGAGCCACGTACCGACATCGCTTTCGTTTTACCAAGACCTACTTGGATTTGAGATCACCTTCCAGGGACCTGCTCCTGACGACATCTTCTTCGGCATCGTTCGCAGGGGCGGTGCGCAGATCCTCCTCAAAGACGTTGGTGTAGCTCCACTGCCGAACTACAAGCGAGACGTCAAAAAAGGTATCGCGCGCTGGGACGCATTCGTTAGCGTCCAAGATCCTGACGCGCTGGCGGCCGAATTTGTTTCGCGCAAGGTCGAGTTTTCCGAGCCACTGAAAGACACTGATGACGGTTTGCGTGGTTTCGAGCTCAAGGACGCCGACGGGTATGTCTTGTTTTTCGGTCGGCCTCGGTGATGGTAGTAACCTGGGTGAGCCGCTGTAGCGCCGTTGGTTCCCCGAATGTGAGTTCATCGTGAGTGATCCCGAAATACTTCATATCAGTTTCGTGGATGCCGAGAGTCAAACTGTCGCCGTTACCCTTCTTAGGCCAAATGTGTATCGCCTTGAATGGACACCATTAATCATCTGGGGCGATGAAGAGCCAGGTCTTGAGTTGTACTTGGGCGACATTATCGAAACTCAAATGCAGGCTGATGGCACCCTTCGCTTCTTGCGTGTGCTCGAACGCTCCCAGTTTCGGCATTATGATTGGCTAGTGCCGAAAGGATTCTTTGATTCAGTGCAGTGCACTGAGTTTGGCGACGCGGTAGAAGTTGCAGGCGGCAGGTGGGAAGGGCTCATGGGAGGATGGTTACTGGTGCACGTTCCCTTCGCAAGCCGTTTCGACGTCGAAACTGAACTCGACCGCTGCATTGCGACAGCTATGAATCTCGCGGCGCTTAACGAAGCAATAATGTAATGAGGTATTTCAATGTCAGTGAATGCTGACCACATGACGGCGCGATTGGCGATTGTCAAGCAACACATCCAGTGCGAGAACCGGCACGACCTAAACGAACTGATGACAACGTTCGGTCAGAACGCTCATTACGACGATGTACCCTGGGGCGATTATCGCAAAGGTCTGGAAGGAGTGCGTGCGTATTACAACGAAATGATCAACGCGTTGCCGGATTTATCTATCGAGGTAGAACACCAACACATCGCGTCTGATACCGTGGTAGTTGAAGTGATTATTCAAGGCACACACCAGGGCGCGTGGCGTGGACTTCCAGCAACAGGCCGGTCACTCAAGTTCCAACTCTGCGGAATCTACACGTTCGACAACGCTGATCGTATTTCAGGGGAGCGCATCTACTACGACCGGTCAGCGGTACTTGGTCAACTCGGATTATTTCATGAGCCAGTGCGAGGGTTGGGCCGTGTTGTGACAGCCCTTAGTCATCCAATTACAATTTCGCGTGCTTATCTGCGACGTTCACATCTCCACTGAAGCGGAGGCGTGCGACAGTATCGTTGCTATCTTTTGCAGTCTCGCCTTGAGCGGCGCTTTCTTTGTTGAGTAACCTGGGCGAGCCAATCAAACGCAACGTTCGGTTGCTTCTCGCATTGATGGCATGCTTATTTTCCTATGTTGAATTCCTTTATGAAGACACACCCTGGCTACATTCTGGCCGTTTTGATGCAGTTCGTTGTCTCGACCTCTATGACTTTGGCCCACCCCGGCTCCGGTATTGTCGTTGATTCAAAGGGTTGGGTTTATTTCAGCGAGGCAGGCGATCCGGCGCAGCGATTGCCCGGTTCGATTTGGCAGATTAATGCGCAGGGCAAGTTCACTCGATTGAAGATAGGCGGCGCTCATTATCTTGCTCTGGACACGAAGCGGAGTTTTGCACAATCCAACCTCTCCGCCTGGTTCGGAGAGCGAGTCACTCCCTGGTTGCAGCTCGCGGATACGCCGGACGCAACGCTGATTCAAGCCGATGGCCAGCCGCTGGCGTCGCATCGCGATGGCAGTTTGTATTACGCGAAGCGAAACGTGGAGGTGGTCCGCCTGACGCCCGACGGAAAGCAGGAGACGATTGTCCCCAAGCTGGAAGCAGCCGTCGAAAAACTCGGTGGCATCAAGGGACTGGCATTTGGACTGGACGACAATCTCTATCTCGCGTGTCCTGGTGCCATCGTGAGGGTGAAGGCTGACAGGACATTCTCCATCGTGGCCCATCCGATTGCAGTGCCTGATTGTGACGCGGAGTTTCCGCCGGAGACACCGCAGAGTCATTCCCCTTTCCTGCGCGGTCTAGCAGTCGATGCGAGCGGCACGATCTTCGCGGCCGCGACCGGCTGCCGCGCCGTCGTGAAGATTTCCCCGGATGGGAAATCCTCGATCGTCATGCGAGCCGAGGCGCCGTGGTCGCCGACAGGTGTGGCCGTGCGTGGAGACGACGTTTACGTACTGGAATACGAGCACCCGCACTCGCAGAACAAAGTGGATTGGCGACCGCGAGTGAGGAAGCTCGCGCGAGACGGCAAAGTGACGACACTAGTGACACTGCCGACCGCGCAAAGTCGACCTGTGACGCCACAGCCGAACTAGTCAGAGCTGACTAGGCGAAGTTTCAACCTCTACTCGACGCAAGAACCGCCAAATATTTTTTAGAGGCACCGACGGCCGATGAAAAGCTTGATCGCGCAGCAACCATTCGACCAGCGCTTCCAGCGACCTCGTCATGAGCGGGGTTTTTGTTGAGTTGCGTGGGCGAACCGCTGACGAACCGCTGGCGCGCTGGGTTGGATGATTCGAGCCAAAAATTGCGCTAGCTGGTTAGGTCCAATGCATTTTCAACGGAGGGGCTATGATGATAAGAAGCTTGTTGATGTTAGCGGCAGCGTGTCTTTCAACCGCGGTGTTCGCTTTTCAAGGAGCAAGACAGACCCTCCCGAAGAAAGGTAGCAACGTGCCGCTAATGCTTTCGTTCACAGACCTGAAGTGGACCGACCTTCCTGAGAGAAAGGGGATGCAGTTCGCTTTGATCTCAGGCGACCCGAAGAAGGAAGCATACACACAAATGCGTAAGGTCCCGGCTGGCTCTGACAATGGGCTACATACGCATAGTAGCGAGATTAAGAACGTGATCATCAGTGGCGTTTGGTACACCGGAACTAATGAGGCGGCGGCTAAAGATTTTGGTCCTGGCTCGGTCGTGATGATGCCAGCCAACTGGGTGCACGTGAGCGGCTGCCGTGTTGGAAGCGATTGCCTGCTTTACCAGGAAGGCAAAGGGAAATTCGACTTCAAGCCCGTTACGGCTCAGGCTTCTGAGGCAATGCCGGACAAATAAGGAGATCGCAAATTAGACAAAGGACACAGAACTGGAGCGCCGTGATTAAACGAGTCTTTATCCAAATGGGTTTCGCAATCGTGCTGGCATGTGCGGTAGTTAGCGGTCTCTTAAGGTGCGATGTCTTAGGGGATGAAGCGCAAGCAGTTTCTTTGTTCCCTGCCGATCAGGCGACGATGGTCAATCCCGATGTGCAGCTGAAGCTCACATTCAAGGACACACCTCGCGTCGGTACGTCGGGAAAGATCCGCATCTATGATGCTGCTAGCAACCAACCTGTTGATACGCTCGATATGAGCATTCCGCCTGGGCCAACGAAGCCGGTCGATCCGGCAGTGCGAGCTAAGAACTACCTGGCCTTCCCGTACCCTTATGCACGTGGGTCGCGGCCGACGAACGCGAACACGAAACCTGGGACGCCGTCGGCGGGCGCGGTGCCGACCTCTAACGAATATCAACTCACGATCATCGGCGGCTTCACCGATGGGTTCCACTTCTATCCGATCACAGTCAACGGAAACACAGCCACGATCCATCCGCATCACGACCTGCTCGAGTATGGAAAGACTTATTACATCGAGATTGACAAGGAAGTGTTAAGCGTTCCGAACGATGATTTCCAAGGCATCGCAGGCAAGCTTTGGCGCTTCAGTACCAAACCAAAGTTGAAGGCTCCCGGTCCAAATAGCACACAGTTGATTGTCAGCGCCGATGGCACAGGAGATTTCAACACCGTGCAAGCCGCGCTGGACTTTGTGCCTGATCATTCCCGGAACCGCATCACGATTAGAGTTCGCAACGGGCTTTACGAAGAGATCGTGTACGCCCGCAACAAGGACAATGTGACACTGTTAGGTGATAGCCAGGACAAAACTATGGTTCGTTACCTTAACAACGAAGTGTTCAATCCGCATCCGGGAAACATTCGTACAAATCCCGAACCAGGTACTTTTCCTTCGCGTCGCGCCGCCGTGGCTATCGACAATTGCAACGACATCCACATCGTCAACATGACGTTGCAGACCACCGCATTCGGACAAGCCGAAGGGCTCTTGATCACGGGCGATCGCAACATCCTCTCGCATGTGACTGTGATTGGCAGTGGTGATGCACTACAAGCGAATGGGCGCATTTACATGATCGATAGCACCGTAATTGGCGGAGGCGATACGATTCTGGGTCGCGGTACATTGTTCTGCGAACGCTGCACGATCAAATCGAACAGTGTGATGATGTGGCCGCGTAATCCTAAGGAAGTTCACGGCAATGTTTTTCTTGACAGCACGTTTATTGGAACCAGAGAACCGACGACGTTTGCGCGTTCACCACAGAACGAGGCGTTCAGTTACCCTTACGCGGAAGTCGTGCTACTCAACACCACATTGACCAACATCGCTCCCGAAGGTTGGAGCAATGCCGATAAGGGCGGCAATGTTCACTTCTGGGAGTACAACAGCCGCAATGCAGACGGTTCGTCAGTTGACGTCAGTAAGCGTGTTTCCTGGTCGCGGCAGCTCGATAAGATTAAAGATGCAAAGTTGATCGCCGATTACAGTCGACCTGAGTTTGTGTTGGCAGGTTGGAAGCCGAGCCTCGAAGTCGGGCTGAAGTGATCTTGGATTAAGGAGTTTGAGATGAAGTTACTCTCATTGTCGGTGCTAATTCTTTTCTCAATACCCTTCCGCGCGCCCGAGTGTGTTTGTGTTAAAGAGACTCATCCATCCGAAGAGAAGATCAAAGCAGATCGACGGCAAGCCTTTGATAAAGCAACAGCGGTGTTTGAGGGTAAGGTGGTCGCTCTGAATCCCTATGCTGTGACACTCAGATTACAGAAGCGTTGGAAAGGCCCAAGTCAAAACGAAATAGTATTAAGCACTGGAGCGGTGCCCGGCTTCGACGGGACACCTCTGCCAGAGGAGTGCAGTTATCAGTTCCAACTCGGCGAAGAGTACCTTGTTTATGCCTATGGTCCAGCCGAGAAATTAAAAACCTCTTCTTGCGATACACTCACGATCAAGAATGCCGCAGAAGAAGAGAAAGGATTGGATCAAATAGAGCGCCACCAAACACTTTCCGAGAAATCAAACGAACAGGCATGGTGATGTTTCTCGTCGATGTGATGCGAACAAAGAGTGTACCCAGTGCTGGGAGCGCAGGCGTCCTCGCCTGCTGGTTGCCGTTGACTTACCCTCGTGAAGTCTGTGTCTGGTGGAGCCTTTGCATGGTTATATGGAACTTGACCGCGCTCAGCTGATGCGTTGGATTACACACTTGGTGTTGCTGAGTGTATTCGTTAAACTCTCTTGCAATTAGTAGGAGATCCTCATGATGAACAACGAAGAATTCGAAACAAAAAAGGCTTTCATCGTCGAGCAGCAAGCCCAGTTCGCTGCGCACACTCAGCAGCTTCAAGAGACTCAGGCACAAACTGAAAAAGTTGTGGCCCGGCTCGCTAACGCGACACTTGCTGGCTTCAATAATGTAGACGTCAAGCCAGATGCATTGGTCGATTCGCAAATGCGGACCGACGAGACGCTACGCAATCTGATCGCTGTCGTTGATCGCTATTTTAGTGGGGTCCGCAATGATAAGTATCACTCCCTTAACGACACAGCCCAACAAGCGAGTGAAGCGGACTCGCTATGAATGGACTTGTTTAATTGCGAGTGCATGCGCTGATGACGGGCGACAGCCAGCAAAGGAGAGGTAATGGATCGAGCGGAAGCCATGGCCCTATACCAGAAGCTTGTAGCTACTCATCCCAAGGCTGAACTCAAGGGAGCGACCGTTCCCTACACATCGCTGAACGGGCATATGTTTAGCGCACTTCACAAGGACGGCACCGTCGCGCTCCGCCTGCCAACGCCGCAGCGCGAGAGTTTCCTTAAGAAGTACAAGACGACATTGGCAGCGCATTACGGTGTCGTGCAGCCAGAGTACGTGGTAGTACCAGATCAACTCCTCGCCAACACGCCAGCATTGAAAACCTACTTTGCAGCGAGTATCGCTTATGTCAGTTCGCTGAAACCGAAGGCGGCTGCGAAACAAAAAGTTAGAACCACGAAGCGCACGCGCTGAAGCTGCGGGTTAGGCTTTGAATTTCGGAAGGACAACTCCAAAATGGACGTCAAGCAGTTGACGGATTTCGCGACGAGGTACACGGCTGCATGGTGCAGTCAAAATCCAGAGAGTGTTGCAGCATTTTATGAGGAAGGCGGCTCGCTGAAGATAAATGCCGGCGTTCCTTCCGTTGGCCCGACCGCTATCGCCGCCGCTGCCCAGAATTTCATGGCGACATTCCCAGACATGGTAGTAACAATGGATGGAATCAATCTCGACGGAAGTCATGCCGTTTATCGTTGGACTCTCGACGGCACGCACACTGGTCCAGGTGGCACAGGCAATACTGTTCGTATCAGCGGGTATGAGGAATGGATTATCGGCGCGGACGGTCTGATAGCAGAGTCGAAGGGACATTTCGATGAAGCCGAATACCAGCGTCAGTTGAAAAAGTGTACGAATGAACTTGGCTGACTGGGCTCTGCCGGCTAATAGTCGGAGTTGCTGCGGGACAGAGCCACGCCGCGAAGCCAAGTCAGGCGGCAAAACCGATCATAAACTACCTGAGAGTATTCGACGCATCAGCGTCGAGTGAATTTAGCCCAGCTTTTTAAAGCTGGGTAAGCGGCGCTCCAAAATAGCGAAGCGCAGCGACGTATGAATTCAGTCGTCGCTACGCGACTCAGGTTGTCACCTGGCTTTACCCGGCGTTGAAACGCCGGGCTAATTTCATGTGACGCTATGCGTCACACGCTTTCCTTCCAGATGAGGTGCGAAAGCAGAACGGCTTCTCACCAAGCCCTTGCTTGTCGACTGGCTACGCAATCCATGCTTTACTAATCCGATCCTCTGCATCGCGCGCGGAACTTCAACGTTTCGCATAAACCAGCGCCACACATTTCCCGTGCGGGCGTTCTCAGCGCTAAGCAGGATTATCCCCACGTTAATCCCAATCACATCGCGGTCGTACCAACTGGAGGTGGGATTGAACGCGTCGATAAAACCATAGGGACCGTAGATCTTTTCTCCATACTTCTCGCGCATCGCACGCAGCGCAGCGATTGAAAGTTCAGGAGTAAACATTAACGAACCACCTGCCGCTGAAGGGACCACGGTCCCGTCGATTGCAGGATCTCGCGGTGGGCCACCCCACGCGAGATAGCCTTTCGCACTATCCGAAGCTGTGATTCCCCAAATGTTTGGCCCGTAGACTGGAAACTCGTACGCGAGATCCATGCAGAACTTGCGATGTGCCAATGTGGCATTCACCGAATTTTCAAAATAATCAATCTTGTCGCCTCGTAATTCGCGCCGCTCCCGATAATCGATCCACGCGTGCGAATACTGATGCATGAAGAGTGGAACTCCGATGGTTGTGAAGTAAGCATAGCCGGCATAGCGATAACGATCGCGCCACAGCGCGTACCAGGAGCTTGATGTGATCGGGTGTGTGGGCGAAGCGATTGCTAGTAGATAGAGGATTGTGTCTTCGCTGTATGTGTCCCAACGCGCTTTCAGAAAACCTGACTCCGGTTTCCAGCCGTGCGACAGAAGCAACGGATCGCCATTCAGCATCCAGCGAAAATCAACGCGTTCGTAAATACGAGTTGCGAGTTCCCTGATTTCCTGATCGTCGCGGAAGTACTGGCGGACGGTGAGAACACCAGCCAACAACAACGCTGTATCGATAGATGAAACTTCGCTGTTCCATCGACGCTGACCGGTCTTCCCATCAATCCAATGATAAAACCACCCGCGCTGATGAATTGCATTGTTCGCAAAAAAACGGAGCGTGTTTCGAACACGTTCGCGCGCCTCACTGCCGCTGATCCAGTGGCGCTCGGTTGCAATGCAGATTGCAGTCAGCCCGAAACCTGTAGCAGCTGTGCTCGCGACATCACGATGATTGTCGTCCAATGATGATCCATCGACGCGTGCACGATCCGGGACCAGACCTGTTTGCGGATTAGGTTCATCAAGGAAGTATTGAACTGATCGATGCTGCAGATCGTCGAGAAATGATTGATCTTGAGGAGTGAACGACTGCGCCGACAGGTATCCAGCGCATACCAGCAAGAGTAGAAGTTGAGTTGCGAATTTCCGTAAGGAGGAGCTTTTCACAAAAATCTCGCTTTGCAGTCCGCGATCAGCGGACGAATGCTAATAGCCCAGCACTTCAGTGCTGGGACACGGGAGTGAGCAAGTGTAGTCCGGGAGGCGGACGGCTGAACGATGGGCTATAGCGGGATTTTTCAATTATGTTTCGGTTCAGCCGTCCGTTTCACGAACTGAAAAAGCAATTAACTCTGTCCCAGCGATAAATCGCTGGACTATTGTCATTCGTCCGCTGCGCGGACTAGAAACCAACTTTGTGTGCAAAGCCGACGCAGGCGCATTTCAGTAGAGAATGAGAAACGCTAACATCGAGAGATTTCTTTTCTGCTGATCGGTGAAAACGA
>Ga0163162_10005429_pt1 | contig 12321 bp, 10 predicted proteins | sample S55metaG_FD_115310 | JGI IMG/M metagenome (GOLD analysis project Ga0163162, IMG submission 115310) | Switchgrass rhizosphere microbial communities from Kellogg Biological Station, Michigan, USA - S5-5 metaG | ecosystem: Host-associated > Plants > Roots > Rhizosphere > Soil | place: USA...
AGCAGCAAGCTGCATACACAAAGCCAGGTTGACCACCGATGACATATTGGTAATAGATAACGGCAGCACCGATGATACGTTGGATATAGCCGGAACATATGGTTGCAGGGTGTTCAAAAAAAATTGGGATGGTTATGGTGCCAATAAAAACAAAGGAATAGAAGCGGCTAAATATAACTGGATATTAAGTATCGATGCTGACGAGGTGCCTGATGAAGAACTTATAAAATCGTTGCATCAGTTGGATTTTAGTAACCCCGGCATCGTCTACGACATTAAATTCAAATCTTACTTCGGAAAAAAATTAATTCAATTCGGCAGTTGGGGCAGGGATCATCACATTCGCCTGTTTAACAGGGAACTGGTAAAATGGTCGGAAACAATGGTGCATGAAACCTTGCTGTTACCAGAAAATATTGAAATAAAAAAAATAAACGGACACCTGCATCATTATTCGGTAAAAGACATTGGCGAGTACGACAAAAAAGGCAATTACTACGCAAAATTAAGCGCAAAAAAATACTTCCGGACAGGAAAAAAGGCCAACATCATTAAACTGTACCTATCCCCTCTCTTCGGCTTTATCAAAAACTACGTTGTGTATTTAGGATTTTTGGATGGCCGCGAAGGCTGGAGCATAGCGAAAACTACTGTTAAAAACACGCATCGCAAATATTACTATTTAAGTCAACTGGAAAACCAGCGGAATAAAAACCAACCGGTTAAGGATAATTTTGCTGTGGAATACAACCATTAAATTTTATTCAGCACCTTATTGTAGAATTGAATGTTCTGCGCCGCTACCTGTCGGATATCAAAACGCTCTTTCACTTTCTTATTTCCGTTAACGGCCAATATTTTACAGGTATCCGGATCATTAAGGAGACTTAAGATAGCTGATGCTATTTGAGTAATGTCATCGGGGTCTATAAGCAGCCCGTTTATATGATCGTCAATAAGTTCAGGGCCTGAGGAGCGATTTGTATATATCACTGCTGCGCCGCAGGCCATTGCTTCAAGCGGTGCGAGTGAAAAAGACTCGGTATATGACGGGAATACGCTAACAGATGAAGCAGCCAAATAATTGTACAACTCCCCGCTGGTTACATGACCTTTAAATGAAACGGTACTTCCCGCTGCTTTGCTTAAATAACGGGCGGCCTTTTGTCGTGAACCTTTCCCCAAGATTATCAACCGGGCATCGGGCATTTGTTCATTTACGATGTTCCATGCCTTAAGCAATTGATATATGCCTTTCTGCCGGACCAGTGTACCGGTAAAAATTACCTGTTTCGGATCCCTATTGCCTGTGTTAACAGTAAGGTTTGTGTTGATGCCGTTATACAAAACCTCAATTTCATGCGGGTACGAAAAATAGAAAGCACTTTTGATAGCCGTGTACCTGCTTACGCTGGAAACCGCCGCGGCCTGGTTTATAATTGCCTGCTCCATTTTCAATATATACCCTGCTACAGGTTTATTTGCCTCATTGGTGATATAAGTCACGGAGCCATGCAGTTTCACGATCACCAGGGCGGATAATACGGGAAATGGCACGTACGACTTGCAAAATCTGACATAGTCGTTGTAATCCGGCATCTCAATAATATCTATCTTGTAATCTGTTATAAGCTTTTCAAGTTGTCTGGCATAGACCGCAAGGCTATTTTTTATATCGCGTTCCGTTAATCCAGAAAGCTTCAATATACGATTGATAGCCTTAACGGGGATAGATTGCTCATTCTTAAACAAGTTATCGTCAAACCTTCTCCTGAACCGGAAAACTTTAACGCCTTCATCATCGAATTCATCTTCACCCCCATATCCCGGTGCATACAATCCGGCTACCACCACGCTGTGACCCAGTTTTACCATTTCGCGGGCCAGCAACCTTACGGATGTACCTATTCCGCCATGTTTGCCGGGTGGGTATTCATCACATAAGTATAATATATTCATCAGGATAAAAATTGCCTAAAGTTAAGGAACTGCCGCCTGGTTAACTGACCCGACAACACAGCGATCAGTAAATACAAAACTACTGCGATAGCTAATTGAATAAGAAAGTTGGCGGTTATCCGCATAGCGATAAAATAAACAACCGCAGCGCCGATCAATAATAATAGTGGCCGAAGTGATATGCGCATAATTTCCTTTGACACCAGTTTGTAATGTAAATAACCCTGTAACAGGGTAGTAATAAAAAACGCTGCCGCAGCGCCCAGTCCATTGAATTTAGAAATCAAAATTAAGTTTAGTATAATATTGGTAACGGCACAAACCACCGTTATTAACGAAACCGATTTATATTTTTTTGCACTGAAAGTTAGCGACCAAAGCAGGTTGATAAAAAATTGAAATGGAATACATAATGACAAAACCAAAAACTGTAACGAATTTGTATTTCCATACTTTCCGTTTGTTATTGAAGTAACTACAGGAACCCACAATATATTCAATATCAAGAGAATTAATACTGCAACCGATACTTCAACGGTAATAAACGAGTTAATTTCCTGCTGCTGCATAACGCCCGGCTTATTATTTGACGACATTAAGCGCGCCATACGGGGCAACAGCATAGGCCCTATGATAAAAACTGGCAATCTCGCCAGTTCAAAAGCGCGGTAAGCAAAGCTGTAATCAGCCAAAACAACGTTGCTGGTAATTATTCCCACCAATATCCAATCCATTCGCGATAAGCTCATATCAAAAATTACAGAGAGGTATTGCGCGGATGACTCCCTAAGCAGTTTGGTATAGGCCTTAAAATGAAGCTTAAAACTGAAGGTAGTTTTTGTAAGGATATAAATAACAAGGCAAACTATTTCGAATCCGGCTGCACAAATTAAGGTGATGATAACTGTGCGTATGTTAAGGTTATGATTCTGCTGCAGCAGGAACGCTATTACTATTTTAGCAGCATTGCTCACGGCTGCAATTATACCGTAGGGCGTAAACTGTTCTTTTGCATTTAAAAACTGCTTTAAGGGAACTCCCATATAAATAAGCCCCTGGGCCACAAAGAACCAGGGTAAAAACTTGAAGACGCTTGCCTGATCTTTTATGAAGATGCTTAGCGTCAGTAACAACAAAAACGCTATTAAAAATCCAATTATTGAGTGGGCAAAGAAAGCGGCGGCGGCCCAGTCGGATCTTTGGGATGCGGCTATTCTTCGGGTAACAACCTGCTCCAGGCCGAAGCCAAGAAAAGTGATCAAAAACAAACATACCGCATTCATCCAGTTAATTAGCCCAAAAATTTCTTTCGACAGGTAAATCGAAATAATATAAAAGAAGATGCTGCCAAGCACCTGGACAGCAATTGCCTGCAAACCGGAAGAAAAAAAATTTAGCAGTAATTTGTTTTTCAGCAATTCAATTGTTTTTGAGTGGTTGTCAAAATTAATACTAAGTTTTTTGTAAAGGGGTTGCTTTTAAATATTGATTCGGCCGACAGGCCAAATCCTCCTTCTTAAGCCGCCAATTGTTCTTACCGCCGAAGGCAACCATTTTAATTTTTACCCCGTAACCCCTACAGAAACCGGCATTTCTGCTGCCTGTTTCTGAAAGCTTAATATCATTAGAATTTTTTAACAGAAGAACCCCGAATGATTTTTAGTGCGGCTGATTTCAATTTTAAGAAGATAATAAATTATGTAGACTGGAAACTGCTACTGTTTTTATTGCTCTTTTTAGATGTTAAACTGGCTATAAAAATCCCTGCTATTATTATCATTTATTTACTTCAATTCAACTTTAAGCTGGGGTTCAGTCTAAAAAATTCACGGTTGCCGCTTTTTTACCTGGCGGTTGTAACTATAGCTTTTGCTAACCTGTTAATAACCGGGAGCTACCGGGAGCCCGGTTACCTTTTAGCATTCTTCACAGGAATTGGTTTTTGGGCGCTATGCATACTTGCTATTCATCAAATTAAGCTATGCATTGAAAATAACAATGCAGAAACAATCCACCATACCATCCTGGTTTTTTTTGTATTGAACGCCGTTTTCTCATTTTATAATATAGCTCATATTATGTGGGATACAGGCAGCATCAATCCTTACCGGTACCAGGGGGAATATCAAAAATATTTTATTGGTACCGGCGATTTTATAAAAGGGGTGACGTTTGATTCCTCAACTACAAACGCGGTTTTAAATGCCTTTGGCGTTATTTATTTCCTAACCCGAAAAAATCCTGTTTTTGCGCTCATCTGTATGATTGTTCTGTTGCTTACGGGCAGCAATTTCATCAACCTGGCATTAATAATTGTACTTGGTCTTTTGTTTGCCTTTAAAAGCAGCAGAGATCAAAAAAGCCTTATCGCTATTTGCTTAGCACTATTGGTTGTGTTTATGGCGAAAATATCGCCCGAAAACAACCAGTATGTTGTTGAAACCATTAAAAACACCTTCCATACAAAACCGCCGGCTTTTTTAAACACAATGGTGGTCGACAAAAAACCGACTAACGAAGCCACCCCTGAAGAAATAAAACGGAATTACGCAAAAAACTACCTTGACAGTCTGGGAGCAATAGAAACCAGGAAAAGGACTCAACCGGTGACTTCACAGGCGGTAATAAACTTGCCTAAAACTGGTGCAGGTCGCATATTTATAAAAAGTCCTAAATGCACGCTACCTGTTTTTCAGGCATCCACGGCCATTACTCCGGAACAAAAAAAACTGTTGAGCTTTATTGACGGTCATAAAACGAGTCTTCCTGCTTCTGGCGAAGGGAATTTTAACACCCATCTACCCGGAAAAGTAATTGCATTCATCCAAACTTTAAACTTTATGCGGCTGCATCCTGCTAAGTTAATCGCAGGCGATGGGATGGGTAATTTTTCGTCAAAACTTTCATTCCGTGCTACCGGCTTGGGATTTTCAGGGAGCTATCCAACGGGTCGCAGCTACATCAGCGGCGAATTCCTTTCAAATCACCTGGATATTTATCTTAAATTTTTCAGTAGGCGTTCCGATTCGCACTCTTTAATTAACAGTCCCAATTCTGTTTACGATCAGTTACTGGTTGAATACGGCTTATTGGGCTTATTCGCTTTCGGAATGTACTATGTATGGTTCTTCCTGCAACACTATAAAAGGCTCACTTATGGCGTGCCATTGCTACTGCTGCTGTTGGGTATCTTTTTTATCGACTATTGGTTTGAGCAATTATCGGTAATTGTATTTTTTGAACTGCTTTTATTTCTCGACATAAAACAAACCGCTAACAAAATGCCTGTAAGCTATGCATATCAATGATCCAAAGGTAACCGTTTTAATGCCGGCATATAACGCGGAAAAGTACATAAGGGAAGCTGTTACTTCTGTACTGCAGCAATCTTTCACCGAATTTGAATTATTAATTGTTAATGACGGCTCGACAGATGGAACGGAGAAGGTTATTAATTCGTTTAACGATCCACGCATAATTCTTATTAACCAGGATAACAAGGGCATTGCATCTGCCCTTAATGTTGGTTTAGCCCATGCAAGGGCTGCTTATATTGCAAGGTTCGACGCCGACGATATATGCTGCCCCAACCGGTTAAAAATACAGTACGAATTTATAACCTCCTACCCCGACTATAGTGTGATCGGCTCTGCAGCCGACTACATAGATGCCGAGGGCCATTTCATCTTTACGCATCATCCATATGGCCACCTTAACGAGGAGATACAACAGCTAAAGTACTCTACATGTCCATTCATACACTCAAGTGTGTTTTATAAAAAAGATGTGGTTGTTAAAAATGGCGGTTATAATGAGTTTGCCTACACCTATGAAGATCATTTTTTATGGGTAAATATTTTAAGGAACGAAAAGGCATGTAACCTTTCGCAGCCGCTAATTAAAGTGAGACTAAATCCAGAATCTTTAACTATTGATGAAAAATGGCATACACGTAAATTCCGTTCCATAAAATATTCAACGCTCAAAAAACGCAGCATTACGGCATCCGAAGGAAACGAGCTATACGAAATTGGCTGGAAACAATTTTCACCGAAGAAAAAAGAAAGTGCGTATCACGCTTTGTGCGGTAAAAAGTTCCTGCTTAATAATTATCAGCCCGAAAAAGCCCGGTTAAATATGGCCAGGGCTATAACATTGCATCCGCTTCGTATTGATAATTACCTGCTTTACACAGTGAGTTACCTCCCTGAAAGATTCATTAACTGGCTTCATAACATACATCCCAACAAATGGTAACAGAACCCAAAAAATGAAAAAGATGAAGGTAGCATTCATAACCAGGTCCACTTTGTACAGTATTCCCGGTGGGGACACGGTGCAGGTCGTACAAACTGCCCGGCTGCTGGCGGAGATGGGGGTGTGCGCCGATGTGCTATTATCGGACCAGGACATATCTTATGATCAATATGACTTGCTTCATTTTTTTAATATTATCCGGCCGGCGGATATTCTTTACCATAGCAAAAAGGCCAGGATACCCTTCGTTGTCTCTACCATTTTGTGTAATTACAGCGAATATGATAAACATCACCGCAAAGGAATAGGTGTAGTATTTGGCTTTCTTCCGGCAGATAGTATCGAATACCTTAAAACTATGGCACGATGGCTCCTTCGCAGGGACAGGTTGGGAAGCCTGGAATATACCTGGAAAGGACAACGAAAAAGCATCCGCGAAATTTTGAGCAATGCTGTAATGATACTTCCTAATTCCGAATCGGAATACAGGCGGGTTATGCAAAATTACCCGTGCGACGTTGATTGCATGGTAATACCCAATGGCATTAATCCGGGTTTATTTAAATGCGATGACGACGTTGAAAAAGATGAACGGCTGGTAATTTGTGTTGCCAGGATAGAGGGAATCAAAAACCAGCTTAACCTGATAAAAGCGCTTAATAACACCCGTTTCCGGCTATTAATTATAGGAGCACCGGCACCCAACCAAATGAGCTACTATCGGGAATGCCGCAGCATGGCAGCCACCAATATTAGCTTTATAGATCATGTGCCGCAGCACGAGCTGGTAAAATATTACCGGCAGGCAAAAGTTCACATATTACCAAGTTGGTTCGAGACGACAGGGTTAAGCTCGATTGAAGCTGCTGCGATGCGTTGCAACATAGTAATAACGGATAAGGGCGATACGAGGGAATATTTTGGCGACGACGCCTTTTATTGCGATCCATCGACACCCAAAAGCATCTTCGACGCCGTCGAAAAAGCAAGCACCGCTTCGTTTAATGACGATTTTCGCAAAAAGATACTAAAACAGTACACCTGGGAACAGGCTGCGCAACAAACATTAAAAGCATATAAATTAACGGCTATAGCATGAAATTAAAAGTAGCAATTTTAGGAACAAGAGGGATTCCGAACCATTACGGGGGCTTTGAGCATATTTCAGAATATGTTTCGGAAGGATTGGTTAAGAGGGGGCATTCTGTAACTGTTTATAATTCGCACAATCACCCTTATGCAGCAGATAACTGGAACGGTGTGCAAATACAGCACTGTTACGACCCGGAATACGCTATTGGGACAGCCGGGCAATTCATTTACGACTTTAACTGCCTGTTCGACGCGAGAAAAAAGAAGTTCGACGTGGTTTTATTAATGGGATACACCAGTTGCTCCATCTGGGGTAAGCTGTATCCATCCAACAGCACAATCATCACTAATATGGATGGCTTGGAATGGAAGCGATCGAAATATTCAAAATCGGTGCAGCAATTTTTAAAATATGCCGAAAAACTGGCGGTAAAATACAGCCAGTTCTATATTTCCGACTCCCGGGTCATCAAATCATACCTCGGCGAAAAATACAATATCGATAGTAAATATATCCCTTATGGCGCCGACCTGTTCTCGGAAGAGGAAAGGGAACAGCTTGATAACAACGATGCCCTGAAAGAAGATTATTTTTTACTGATGGCCAGGATGGAACCTGAAAACAACATAGAAACCATTCTGGAAGGGTTTAATAATAGCAGTTCGCACAGAAAATTCAAAGTACTGGGCGACACCGGGAACAGGTTCGGCAAATTCATCACCAATAAATTTAATAACGACCCGCGTATCCAGTTTAAAGGGGCCATTTTCAATACAGCAAAGGTGCGTGCTTTACAAAATAACTCATACCTGTACTTTCACGGGCATAGTGTAGGGGGCACTAATCCCTCACTACTGGAGGCCATGGCGAGCGAGGCCCTGATAGCGGCGCACAATAATCCTTTTAATAAATCGGTATTAAATACCGACGCCTTCTATTTTTCGACGGCAAATGATGTACGGTCTCTGGTTGAAACCGTTCAACGAAAGGAAACTGAAAAGACCATGGTAAGCAACAACCTTTTTAAAATAAAATACCAGTTTAACTGGGAAAAGATTATCGATCAGTATGAGGAATTCATTTTAGAATGCTACGCCACAAACCATGACCGAACTATTGCTCATTAAGGACAGCCTTGCCAATAAGATAAGCTATTACCATTTCCTTTTGTTAATGGCCAGCCTGCCTTTTGACATGTTTTACAGCCATCTTATTTTAATAAGCCTCATTATCCACACCTTAATCCAGCTAAAAAAAAATACTATCAAACCAGTATTTAAGTTAAGAACCATAGCACTGCAATCAGTATTTTTTGTGACGGTATTGAGTACCATTTATACCAGAAATCCAAACAAGGCATTCGCGGAATGGGGCACACAAATCACTATCCTGCTGATTCCAATCGTATTTTGCCTTAATCCGCTGGACATCAAAAAATACAGGCCTAATTTGCTGATGGTTTTCGCTTGGGTAAGTACGGCAACCATCGTTTACCTGTATGCCGACCCATTGTTGACTATCAGACATTACCATCTCCCATTTTCAGTGCTTTTTTCAAGCTATTTTACCAATCATAATTTTTCGCAGCCAATCGCTATCCACGCAACTTTTTTTTCGATGCAGGTTGCCCTGGCTTTGCTTTACTTATTATCTGTATTTATAAAAGAGCGGTTATTTTACCACAAGCTTTTTTATTTATGCTGCTGTGGAATACTGTTAGCGGGGTTGTTGCAGCTAAGCTCCAAATCTATTTTTATAGCAACAATGGTAATTATAAACCTGGCGCTTCCATATTTCTTACTACGGGGCGCAAGCAGGCGACGGTTTTTGATTATTTCGGCTTCGCTCACTATTTTGGTAATAGCCGGTATATTGAGTTTCGGGCCTTTCAAACAGCGTTACATAAATGGATTAAGGAACGACCTGTCAAAATCAGTGGCCGGAGAGACGGATGACACACGTTTAGCAAGGTGGAATGTCTCCCTTGAGCTGATCGCTAAATCTCCCGTAATTGGTTATGGCGCCGGTTCGGAGATTGGGCTTTTACAGGACAGCTTCTTTAATAAAAAACTTTACAGTTCCTATTTAAACCGGTTAAATACGCATAACGAATACCTTAGCTTTTTGTTAAAATCCGGAGCTATTGGTTTGTTAATCTATGTGTCGACGCTAGCTTTTGGGTTTGCAATTTCGTTCAGGCAAAAAGATCTTACTTTTTTCACGTTTATGCTCATTATTGCTTTCGTATCCATGTCCGAAAACCTCCTCGACGTTGATAAAGGGATTATTTTTTATGCCTTTTTCTTTTCATTTTTTGTGTTTTCAGATGAAGAACGGACGGCTGCCAAAGAACCGGTGAAAATTATTATAAATAACAGCGTAAAGGCAACCAAACAGCTGGTTGCCTCGTCATAATTATATAATCTGTAGTGTAAGTTATCACCGCTAATGCAAAACAAAGGATATCCGCTAATTAATAAGAACTTGTCAGAGATCAAAGAAGACATATTAGCAACGCTGGCTTATTTCGATTTGTTCAGCTATCCTATTACACGGGGAGAAATTTACCTGTTTCTTCAAAATAAATATGATTACGAAATATTTGATGATGGTTTGAATGGCTTGCTTAAGGAAGGGGTTATCCATCTTTTTGATAAATTCTACACATTAAAAAACGACCATTACCTAATCGTGCGAAGGAATGAGGGGAATAAAAAAGCAGAGGAGTTAATTAAAATCGCCGAAAAGGTGGGCAATATACTAATCAGGTTCCCTTATGTGAGAGGTATAGCCATTTCGGGGTCATTGTCTAAAAACTACGCTGATGAGAATTCAGATATCGACCTTTTTATAATTACAGCCAAAAACCGCCTCTGGATTGCCCGCACCATTATGCATGCCTTCAAAAAATTGACCTTTTTGGTTAAAAAGGAGGACTATTTCTGCATGAATTATTATATAGACGAGCAGCAATTAGAAACTGTTGAAAAAAGCATTTATACAGCAATTGAAATCGGCACATTGATTCCCCTGCAGGGCGATATTGTTTTCGAAAAATTTTATGCTGCAAATGCATGGATACGGAATTTCATTCCTAACAAAAACATGCGTATTGCCACCGCAAAACTGGTTAAACCTTCATTTTTGAAACGATTGGTCGAACTGCTGTTCAGCAACAAAGCGGGTGATGCGATTGATAATATGATGATGAATATTACCAGCAAACGATGGCTGAAAAAAACCTACCAGAAAAAGGTTAACCATCACGGGGCAATTATGGGCATAGTTACCGGCAAACATTATGCAAAGCCCGATCCTTTGAATTTTCAAAGCAAACTCCTTGCCCGATACGAAAATAGAGTATCGCAGCTCCTACAGCAGTACGAAAGCACCCTGGCACAATAGTAGATGTGCAGATATGCGGATGTGCAGATATGCGGATGAATTAATTTGAAGATTGGTTAATTTGAAAAGGTATCCATCGTAACTAGGCGACCGGATTTCTTCATCCGCATATCTGCACATCGACACATTATTCTTCACATTCGCATATCATTCTTCTCATCCGCACATCCGCATATCTGCACATTCGCACATCATTTTTCTCATCCGCACATCCGCACATCACCGCGTCATAATTTTTTCTTCAGCGATATAATATAATAGTCTCCTATATATTTCCAGGGCCATCGGGATTTTAGCTTATCCTCTTTTGATTTTAAAAAAGCGTAGGCGTTGGGATGTTTTTCTGCAAATCCCTCAATGTACGATGGCGGAACGATGGTGCATAAACCTTCGACGCCTACAACATCGAATTCATTTTTGAGCCTTTCTATGATATACGAAGGGTTATAATACCAGCATTTAAAGAACGTACCCTCTACGTGGGCTTTCGTCCCCCTACTGCTAAAAAACCGCCTGAACGCCGTCCTGAATTTTCCTTTAAAAACCAATAAGGCTTCCCACAAACAAAACTTTGGTAACACAACAAGGGTAACAATTCCATCAGGCTTTAATAAACCGGGGAATGACGCCAGCACCTTGTCTAATTCATTGGTGCAATTAAGGCCGGCAAAATTTGAGAATATCAGATCGTACGGCCTTTTGTTTTTCAGCTGACCGAGTTTGGTGAAGGAGCACAACTCATTGCTTATTTGCCCTTGCATGCCGGCGTTTTTTACCTTCCGTGTTAATTCCTGCTGCATGCCTGCAGAAAGGTCTGTCGCATGTACCTTATGACCGTTTTGCGCAAAAAAAAGCGCGTCTTCGCCGGTGCCGCTGTTTAATTCCAGTATCGAACTGTTAATTTGCAACCGGGCGAGTACATGTGCCCTCACCCGCTCCCGCTTGTAGTTAACGATAGTATTACCGGAATATAGCTCATCAAAAATACCCGACTGTTTGCTAAAAGCTTTTTCTGCCTGTTGCTCGTTTATATCCGCCTGAATTGTCGTCATTGTTATGCTTCCTCCAACTTCCTTAGTCTTAATTTCTCAATGAGTGTAGCAGGCGCATGGTAAAAAACCGACAAGGCTTTTTTCAGGCTCTTGAAATCCGCCTCCAGCGGATTCTTTATCAATTTGTTAAAGCTGTTTTTTGCCAGGTGCTTGTGATAATTCTGATGAACATACCTGTGCAATTGCTTATAGTACGATGGCGGAAATGTATTGCAAAACATCAAAGCCATTTCGTCAGAATCGGTCCAGTTTGTTTTTTTCTTTAAATCGGCCTTTACCTTTTCGTAAAAGGAAGTGCCGGGCAACGGGTACGATACAGAGATACCTATTTCAAAAGGCAGCAATTCGTTAATCATCGCAATGGTAAGCTCAATATCTTCCTTTTGCTCACCGGGTTAACCAAACTGGATAAAAAAAGAAGGAAGCATGCCGTATTGGCGCACCAGTTTTGTTGAAGCGCGTATTTGTTCAACGGTAGTGCCTTTATCCATTGCATCCAGTATTTTTTGAGAGCCGCTTTCTGCTCCCATCCATATGTTTTCACACCCGGCTCTA
>Ga0163162_10005431_pt1 | contig 12319 bp, 12 predicted proteins | sample S55metaG_FD_115310 | JGI IMG/M metagenome (GOLD analysis project Ga0163162, IMG submission 115310) | Switchgrass rhizosphere microbial communities from Kellogg Biological Station, Michigan, USA - S5-5 metaG | ecosystem: Host-associated > Plants > Roots > Rhizosphere > Soil | place: USA...
CTCGACTCTATTTCAGCATACTCATCTCTCTTATCATGTCCAGTCACTGGGTCGCGTGCTTGATATTCGCTGGATCGGCCATGGTGTAGATCAGCTCCGGAGAAGGCGTACTCCTGATCACCCCATTTTCAAACAGTCCAATCGCATTCGGGGCGTGAGCTTTCTTTGCCACCACGAAAGCAATCAGCGGCAGCCGCATTCCAACGAAGACTATTTCCCGGTCACGAATTTCACGCGCAGCGCTGACCACCATCAATTCACCCGGGGTATAAGCTGTCTCTGAAATCGCAGTCGTCATCGCGAGAGAAAACTGAGAACCGAGAGCTAGGAACTCGAAACTGGGGTTTTAACCAACCAGGTTGTCACCGGAAATCATCGCCGAGCTAAAGATTAATCGCCGATTTCCGAACCTCACCAATCGAAGCCAGCGGATCCCGCGCGCCTTCCTTGGGGGCAATCCACTTCTTCTCATTGCTGATGATGTCCAAAAGCACTTTCTTGTCTTCCGCCGACGGCAAATGATCTTTCAGATGTTCGGCATAGCCGGCATCATCCACCGCTTCGCCGGTCTCGGCATGAAATTTCTGCCCCGCGTAGCGCCCGATATTCCGATTGAATCTAATGTGTGGCGCGTACAACTTGGGCTGTCCGGGTTTCAAATAGCTATTGAAGCGGCTGATCAGTCCCGCCACTTCATCGTGATAAAGCCGCCGGTTGTAGTCATTCAAATCGTCGAGATCGGCAGCCTGCTCGTTCTTGGGCTCATCGTACCGCCCCTTGATGCCCCAGACATAGGCCCAGTGCGCGGACGAAGAATGATCGGTGCCAAACAGATCGTAGGAACTCGAAATCCATTTGTTGAGATATTTCTGGATCAGCCATCCCGGGATCACGCCGGCTTCGACGATGCGGCGCAACCCGTCGTTTCCGGTTCCCATGTGAAACGCTTCCTCACGCAACATGTAGGACATCGAGCGACCCAGCGGCGCGAAGGCCGAGTACTTGAACATCTGCAATTGAAACTTGCCGTCGCGGTCGACGAAGTCGGTGTAGGTGAAGAAGTCCATCCAGTTATCGACATCGACGTTGAAAGCGCCCAGCAACCGTTTGTTCTCGAAGGCCCGACGCTCCAGCATCTTCTGCGCTTCCACTTTGCCGGAGTAGCCAAAATGGTCCACCAGGAGCGCGCACATCTGCCATCCATGACGCATTTCTTCGATCATGACTCGGGTAATGGCACGGCGATCCCAGTCCGTGGGGGCGCTTTCGAACAGGTAGCGTTGCTGTTCGACGCTGGCAAATTCCGTATCGCCCTGATAGACGATCATATTGATGAGAGCGTCGCGCATCTGCTGCGTCGGCACCTGCCGCAGGTTCTCCCACTTGCGACGGCCTTTGTAGGAACCAAACTCGATTTCTTCGGTATCGATCGCTCCGTACAGCGTGTCAAACTTAAAGCTGGCAATCTCGTCGTGATTGACGCCAATCTCCTTGCGCCAATCGTCAAAGAGTCCCACCCAATCGCTGAAGGTCCCGATTTTTGCTACCTTGCCTGGCATAACATTCCTTCACTGATATCGCCGGTTTTGTAGCGCCGGCGTCCCGCCAGCCCGGTTGCGGGCGGAAGCCCGCTGGAAATCACTACTTCGCCTTAAAAACCGCAGGCCGCTTCTCCACATACGCCGCCAGCCCTTCTTTGGCGTCCTCACTCTGGAAAAGCAATTGCTGATTTTCGCGCTCCACCGCCAGCGCCGATTCCATCGGAATCTCCCACCCGGTCTGCACCGCCCGCTTGATCCGCCCCACAGCCTTCGCAGCCTTATTCGGCGGACAGAACTGCCGCGCATATTCCATGATGTTCTCCATGAAATTCTCGCGTTCGTAAATATCGTTAATGATTCCCAACTCTTTCGCTTCCTCAAAAGAGAAGGTGTTCCCGGTCACCATCAGTTCGATCGCTTTGCTCTTGCCCACTATCCGCGATAACCGCTGGGTTCCGCCAGTGCCAGGCAGTACACCAAGATTCACTTCCGGAAGCCCGATCTTGCCCGCATCCTGACGCGCGATGCGGATATCGGCTGCCATGGCAATCTCCAGTCCGCCGCCGACGCAATGTCCATTCAACGCGGCGATCACCAGCTTGGGCGTGTGCTCCAGCCGCAGCAGCGTTTCATTGGCATGCAGGCAGAAGTAGTACTTGAACGTCGGATCGACGCTAACCAGCATCTTGATGTTCGCGCCGGCCGAAAAGAATTTGTCGCCCGCACCGGTGAGCACGATTACGTAGACGTCATTATCCATGCGCGACTTGAGGATGGCCTCATCGAGCTGCCGGTTCATCTCGTAGGTGTATGTATTCGCCGGCGGATCACTCAGCTCAATCACCGCCACACCTGCATCTACCCGGTAGTTGATGAGTTGCTTAGTCGATTCGCCGCTTGCCGGCTGCACTGTCGTCGCCATGGTCATACTCCTTCTCGCAATCGTTAAGATGCGTGATTAGCTCGATATTGTAGGCTTCTTCTTTTGAAGATTCCGGTTTTGCAGGCCCCGATTTGCCGCGGCACCAATACCTTTGAGGAAAATCTCGCCCATCTCACGCGCCAATTCCTCGGTGCCGCCATCGACTCTCGGGTTGTACCAGGTATAGATCCAGTTCATCATGCCGAACAGGCTGAGCACGGCCGTCCGGCTGGAAAAGTCGGACCCGTGCGCCAGTTTGTACTCGTCCATCAGATCGACACAAATTCGATAGTACTCCCGCTTGATGGATGCGATGTTTGCGCCAAAGCCGTTCTTCAATACATCGTCCTCATGGGAGAGAACCTTCATGGCTTTCTGGTTGGACAGAAAATATTCTAGATGATTGAAAATGAACAACCGAATCCGTTCCGTTGGGTCCTCTACACCATCCAGGCGCTCTCGCAAACTATCCACGATCGTGCTGAAAGTGTGTTTCTGGATCAGGTACAGCAATTCCTCTTTGGATTTGAAGTAGTAGTAAAGGCCCGAGAGAGAAACCCCGCTGGCGCGCGAGAGATCGCGCATCGAGGCCGCCGCATAACCCTTGTTACAGAAGACACTCGTAGCGTGAAGAAGAATCCGAGCCAGACGGCGATCAAACTGGCTCTTCAGTCGTGGCCCACGCCCAGAACTCCGGCGCTTCGGCGAAATCTGTGATCGAAGAGGAGATGCGGTTGCCATAGTTCGAACGCTCGTTCAAATCATAGCAGTGCCGGGAAGCGAGATACAAGCACAAATTGGGCCTATTGAGCTGGTGTTTCTCTCTCTACCAGCGACACGCGTTTCACAAGGTTGCGGCTGAAATGTTGCGAGCTACCGCCAACCCGAACTATCACTTCCGCAGCAGAAACAGATTCTACGTCCCCGGACAGGACCGTTCCATCGCGCATCTCTATCGTGTCGTGGGCAGAAGTCCCCAGTTCATAGCTGACGCTGCCGCCGGAAGCATCGTCCGGATGCACTTCCAACGGAAAGTGACCACTATTGAAACCTTCCTTGCTAAATTCAAGAACATGTTTTCCGGGACTGAACTGAATTGACTTCGGAGTCGTCCCAGCCTCGACGCCATCTACCTTCACCGAGGCTCCTTGTGGCACCGAATTGACCGTGATAGAGATGGTCTTTGCCGGCAAAAAAGATTGCAGTTCGGGAGGAAGTAATCGGGGCACCAGTGACAACGACACCGGACTGCCTGAGGCGTTAAGGTCAGTTTGAAACTTGACCGTCTCGCGCGGCCCGACATTGCTCAGAGATATCCATGCCTCGCCAATCCTCACTTTGTTTTTGTCAAAAAGATATAGCGAGAAGTCGGCGCGAGGAATTGGTTTGCCCCATAGATTTTCCGCGGTGGTCTCCGTCGTGTAGTTGTGCCGGCCACCAGAGGAACCAACTTCCTTGAACTTCCCCAGACTGATGCGCACCACCGGATCGCCGGAAGGTGGCCAGACCAGTACTTGTACGGGAGTGTCCTTTGCCCCGGCGCAGATCGCCACGACAAGGCAGAAAAAAAACGCGAGGATACCTCTGAAAGGAGTGATCACGCAGCCTGTTTAACACACAAAACGGAACGTCGCAATTGCTGACCCTAGTTCCGCACGTCCGCCAGCAACCGCTCCACTTCCGCCTTTAGATCTGCCGTAAGCGGCAATAAAGGCAAGCGCCCCGAACCACCGTAGTAGCCGTTCAAATCCATTCCATATTTCAGGCCCGGAATGCCCATTTCACCGCCAACCCGTTGGGCAGCGCCTGCAATCCGTTCCTGCTTCAGACGAGCCAGTTCAGCGTCACCTTCCTTCCACGCAGCGTAAATCTCGTAGCACGCAGTGGGAGCCACGACTCCGAAACCTAGCACTCCGCCCACCGCGCCAGCCTGCAACGAAGGTTCCAGTTTCTGCGCCAGGCCGGCCAATATCTGGAAACCTACTTCCTTCTGCCTTGTCTTCATCCCGCTCACCACGCTCACCGCGGTAGACGACGGTTGGGCGCCGCCCAGTCCCGCAACCTGCACCAGTTCCCCGCCCTGTCCGTTGCTTCCGCTGGACGCCTTCAACATGCGCGGCGTGACCGCGTCGAACGTTTCGGTGACTGTCGCTACGCGCCTCACATGCCGCGTAGCTTCCGCCATCCGCCGGATTTTCTCAACGTCGCCACCCGACTCCTTGATTCCGATGATGTTGGGATGTCCCGCTAACTCGATCACAACTTCCGCCGGCATGTCATATCCCGTAAAGGACGGAACGTTGTAGATCAGTACCGGTAGCGGCGAACGATCGGCAACCGTGCGGTAGAAGGCCAGCAGGTTCGCGGGCTGCATCATCTTCTTGTAGAAATGCGGGGTACGCACCAGCGCAGCATCGTAGCCCAGTTCCGCCGCATATTCGGTAAGCCGCAAAGTTTCGGTGGCCGACTCAATTCCCGTGCCGGCAATCAGGACTTTGCTTGGAGCCGCCGCCTCGCGCGCGACCTTCAAAACCTCGCGGCGCTCGTCGTCAGAGAGCATGATCGCCTCGCCAGTCGATCCCAGAATGACCAGGCCAACCACTGGAGTTCTCGAATAGCGCTCAACATTGTGCTCAAGCTTTTTGAAATAGACGTTGCCGTCCGGATAGAAGGGTGTCGTAAGAGGAGGAAAAATACCTTGAAGGAGCATGGGATTCAGTTTTGCACCTGAAATCAGCGACTTTCAAGCTTACCAAATCCCGAGCTGCCCCTGTGTTCCGAGCTCAAAAACCCTAAGACGACTTTCTCGCTTCCGGAGGCGGCACGAAATGCGCAGGGTTCACAGCGCCAATCTGCACCAGCAAACCCAACTGGTCCCAGTTGTCCCAACCCTCCACGATCTTTCCATTAATCATGCGCTGAATTGAAGTGCCGGTTACGGTAACTCTTTTCCCAGACGGAGCGAATCCCAGGAATTCGCCCTGGTGAGTCATGGTTAATGTCCAGCGGGCCACCACTTTGTCTCCCTGTTCAATCACCTGGTCGATGTTGACCTTCAAATCGGGGAAGGCGGTGCGCAGGTCTACGGCAAGTGTCCTGAATTCCTTGAGGCCGATGTCGATATTGTGTTGCGCCTGCCCATGACCGATCGCGTCGGGCGACGCCATCTCGTCAATCGCTTCCATCCGGCCTTTGTTCCAGACTTCTTCAAACCAGCGGCGAATCAGCGCGCTATTCTCTTGCGCCATACTGCACCTCCGAGGGAAAGCTACCCTCTTTGGCCCTTCACTGTACGCTCCGCATGCAAGTGCTGCAATGCCTGTACGCGCAGTTCCCCGCGCTGCAACGCCGCGATCCCTTCCGCCGCGGCACGCGCCGCCGAAAGCGTCGTGATCGTAGGGATACGCGCCTGCACCGCTGCCCGCCGGATCGCCTTCTCATCGAACCAGGGATCCACCCCGTGCGGCGTATTGACGATCAGGTGAATGCGCTCGCCCTTAATGAGGTCTACCACGTTGGGGCGTCCTTCTTTCACTTTGTACACGCGCTCTACGGCCATGCCCGCGGATTCAATCACGTCTGCCGTTCCAGCCGTAGCTACCAGCTTGAAACCCATATCGACAAACTTGCGCGAGACTTCAGCAACGCCCGGCTTGTCATGATCCGTCACGCTGATGAAAACCATTCCCTGTGTAGGCAGCTTCTGTCCAGCCGCGGTCTGCGCCTTGGCAAAGGCTTCGCCGAAGTTGTCGGCCACGCCCATGACTTCGCCGGTGGATTTCATCTCCGGTCCAAGAACAGTGTCGACGCCCGGAAACTTGTTCCAGGGGAAAACCGGAGACTTCACGTAGTAGCAGTGCCCGGTATCGAGATCGGCCCGGCGCTCAATAAATTCCGGCAGAAACTCACGCAGCTTGCGCCCGGTCATCAAGCGGGCCGCGATCTTCGCCATGGGCACGCCCGTCGCCTTCGAAACATAAGGCACGGTCCGCGAAGCCCGCGGATTCACTTCCAGTACATAAACCTTGCTGCCATCGGACAAAGAGCCAGAAATCACACTGGCTCGCGGAATCGCGAACTGGATATTCATCAGCCCGACAACCTTCAAAGCTCGAGCCAGCTTGAAGGTGTACTCCCGCATGCGCTGCATAAGGTGCTCCGGAATATCCACGGCCGGCAGCACACACGAAGAATCTCCAGAGTGGATCCCAGCTTCCTCAATGTGCTGCATGATTCCGCCGATGACCACGTCTTCGCCATCCGATAGCGCATCCACATCAACTTCGATCGCGTCCTCAAGGAAATGATCGATCAGCACCGGCCGGTCCTGCGAATATTCCACCGCTTCCTTCATGTAGCGGATGACCATCTCTTCATCGTAGGCAATCACCATGGCCCGCCCGCCAAGAACGTAAGAAGGCCGCACCAGCACTGGATACCCAACCCGGTTCGCTCCCTCGATGGCCTCTTCGACCGAAGCCGCCATCGCGCCCGGAGCTTGCGGGATCTCAAGCTCGTCAAGCAATTTTCCAAAACGCTTACGATCCTCCGCTAGATCAATCGACTCCGGCGATGTGCCGATAATATTCACGCCCGCAGCCTTCAGTGGCAAAGCCAGATTCAAAGGCGTCTGTCCGCCGAATTGCACAATCACGCCCACCGGCGCTCCACCAGAAGCTTCGTGCTCGCAGATGGCAAAGACATCTTCCAAAGTCAGAGGTTCGAAGTAGAGACGATCGCTGGTGTCGTAATCGGTCGAGACTGTCTCCGGATTGCAATTAATCATGATGGTCTCGTACCCATCATCACGCAGAGCAAACGCCGCGTGACAGCAGCAGTAATCGAATTCAATTCCCTGCCCGATACGATTGGGCCCGCTCCCGAGGATGATCACTTTCTTCTTCTCGGTCGGCTTGGCCTCATCTTCCTCTTCGTACGTCGAGTACAGATACGGCGTGTAGCTTTCGAACTCCGCGGCGCAAGTGTCCACCCGCTTGTACACCGGAGCAATCCCATGCTTCTTCCGCAGGTGCCGAACTTTTTCCTGCGATCCTTTTCCGTCCAGCCGCCAGACCTGTGCCATCCGCCCGTCGGAGATCCCCATGCGCTTGGCCTCGCGCAGCACCTCCGTCGGAATCGACTCCATCGGATGCTTTTCCAGTTCCAGCTGCATGTCATTAATTTCTTTGAGCTGGTACAGGAACCAAGGATCGATCGACGTCATCTTCGCCAACTGCTTGACGGTGTGCCCCTGCCGCAACGCGTAGCGAACATAGGAAAGCCGCTCCGGATGCGGCGTCACCAACCTCTGCGTCAGGATCTTGGGCTCAATCTTTTCCGCTCCAGTCTTCTTGCCGGTATCAAGCGCCCGCACGCCCTTGAGCAACGCCTCTTTGAAGGTGCGCCCAATAGCCATCACTTCGCCGACAGACTTCATCTGCGGACCAAGATTCTCATCGGCGCCAGGAAACTTTTCAAATTGCCACTTAGGAATCTTCACGACAACGTAGTCGAGAGTCGGCTCAAAGCAGGCAGGCGTCTTTCGCGTGATGTCGTTGGGAATCTCATCCAGCGTATAGCCGACGGCCAGCTTGGCGGCAATCTTCGCGATAGGAAATCCAGTCGCCTTCGACGCCAGCGCCGACGACCGCGAAACCCGCGGGTTCATCTCAATGATGACCATCCGCCCCGTCGTCGGATGCACGCCAAACTGAATATTCGATCCGCCCGTCTCCACCCCAATCTCGCGGATCACCGCAATCGCCGCGTCGCGCATCGACTGATACTCGCGATCAGTAAGTGTCTGCGCCGGGGCGACGGTGATGGAATCCCCCGTATGCACCCCCATCGGATCGAAGTTCTCAATCGAGCAGATGATGATGACGTTGTCTTTCAGATCACGCATCACCTCAAGCTCATATTCCTTCCACCCCAAAACCGATTCTTCGATCAGCGCTTCGTGGACGGGAGAAAAATCAAGCCCGCGGGCCAGCACTTCCAGCATCTCTTCGCGGTTGTAAGCGATGCCGCCGCCGCTGCCGCCAAGCGTAAACGACGGCCGCACGATCACCGGAAATCCAATCTTCCCGGCAAATTCGAGGCCATCTTTCAGGTTGTTCACCAGCGCCGACTTGGGAACATCGAGGCCGATCTTCTGCATCGCGTCTTTGAAGTAAAGACGGTCTTCAGCTTTCTTGATCGCCGCCACATTCGCGCCGATAAGCTGCACGTTGTATTTATCGAGTATGCCGCTATCGGAAAGTTCGATGGCCAGATTGAGCGCGGTCTGTCCGCCCACGGTAGGCAGGATGGCGAATCCCTGGGCGCCCGACAGTTCACGCTCAATGCGAATAATTTCTTCCAGATATTCGCGCGTGAGCGGCTCGATGTAAGTGCGGTCAGCGATCTCCGGATCGGTCATGATGGTGGCCGGGTTAGAATTCGCCAGCACCACCTCAAACCCTTCAGCCTTCAGCGCCTTGCAAGCCTGCGTCCCGGAGTAATCAAACTCCGCCGACTGGCCAATGATGATAGGGCCAGAGCCGATGATCAGAATTTTCGAGATGTCAGTGCGTTTGGGCATTGTGCGGCTTTGTTAGTCACCTCTGCTGGTTGCGGTGAGGTTCATTCAAGAACTGAAAATCCACGATGCTGCAACCGTTGTCTTCGTCAATCTGAAGCTCCACATCTTTAGCGGCTTGCGCTCGAATCCGTATCGCAAAGCGATACTCCGATGGAGGCAATAGAACCCAGTAGATGCCCGGTACGAGATTCCACCGTCATGATCAATATCGGCTTCAGCGACAAGAACACGTTTGATTGCGGGATTGAAAGTGAGCTTCTTATTCGACGGAGTCTCGACCTCCGCAAAGATCTCAGCATGCCTAATACCCTTAGTCAAAAGTGAACGGCTAACTCGTGCTTTTAGGACAGCAATCTTGAATGGATAATAAGAGCAGGTTGCCGCCTCACTCGAAACCCCGAAGCTGAGGAACAAAATCGCGATCGCGAGGCACCTTTTCACCCTTTCCACTCCTCCATCATCTTCACAAAATCCTTAAACAGATAATGGGAATCATGCGGACCCGGCGAAGCCTCAGGATGATATTGCACACAGAACAACGGCAGATTCCGGTGCCGCATCCCTTCCAGCGTGTTGTCGTTCAGATCGATGTGCGTCAGTTCAACTTCACTCTGCGGCAACGAATCCGGATCGACGGCGAAGTTATGGTTGTGCGCCGTGATCTCGATCTTCCCCGAATTCAACTGTTTCACCGGATGGTTTCCGCCGTGATGCCCAAACTTCAGCTTGAAAGTTTTCCCGCCAAGCGCAATTCCTGTGAGCTGATGCCCCAGGCAAATCCCGAAAATGGGCTGACGCCCCATCAGGCGCCGAATGTTGTCCACTGCGTAAGTGCAAGGCTCAGGATCCCCGGGGCCGTTCGACAAAAACACGCCATCCGGCTTCAACGCGAGCACGTCTTCCGCCAAGGTCTGCGCGGGCACTACAGTGACCTTGCAGCCCTCGCCACGCAGTTTGCGCAGAATATTTTGCTTGATGCCGAAGTCGTAGGCCACAACATGAAACCGCGCCGGCTCGTCTTTTACGCCAACCACTTCATCCGGCAGATGCGAGCGCTCGCCCGTTTCCCAGACGTACGTGCTCTTCGTGCTGACAACTTTCGCCAGATCAGTCCCGTCCATCTTGGGGATGGATCGCGCCTTGGCCACCAGTTTGTCGGCATCGGTCTCCAGTGTAGAAACGACGCCCCGCATCACGCCGTGGTCGCGCAAGTGCCGCACCAGCGCCCGCGAGTCAATCTCCGCCAGCACCGGAATCTTGAATTGTTCGAGATATTCTTCCGCAACCTGCTGCGAGCGCCAGTTCGAGCTGGCACGGGAAAACTCGCGCACAATCAGTCCTTCTATATACGGACGCGTGGCTTCGTTGTCCTCGGCGTTTGTGCCGTAGTTTCCGATTTCAGGATTGGTGAGAACTACAATCTGGCCGCAGTAGGAAGGATCGGTGAAAATTTCCTGATAGCCAGTAATGGAAGTATTGAAAACGACTTCGCCATAGCATTCGCCTTTGGCGCCATATCCTTTGCCTCGGAAGACTCTGCCGTCTTCGAGCGCAAGCGTAGCTTGCATTCATGCTCCAGGGAGTGGATTTTCAGAATTTTAGCAGGGATACGAATTTCGCGAAACAAATGATTTCGATGATTTGGATTTTATTTGCGAACTTTGCGGATTTCCTGGGCGTCCTTCGCAGTAAAAAGCTCTTAACCGCAAAGATCGCAAAGATCGCAAAGAAAGGCCGCGAAGTTCGCGAAGGAATTTCCTACCGCACTCTTCCCATTTTATCCACAGGCCAGTACCCGAAAACCGCCTTGCCGTAGATGAATCCAACATTGACCGGGCCAAAGTCGCGGCTGTCGTTCGACATGGTGCGATGATCGCCCAGCACGAAGTAGCTGTTAGGCGGTATAACGATCTCTCCATACGACCGTTGATCGGCGTAGGCCGCGGGCACGTAATCTTCTTCCAGAGCTTCACCGTTGACGAAGACTTCACCCGATTCAATGCGGATCCGGTCGCCCGCCAATGCAATCACCCGCTTGATAAAACTTTTTGAAGGATCGCGGGGATAGCGGAATACCACAACGTCTCCCCGTTGAATCGATTCCAACCGGTAGACGTATTTGTTGACGAAGATCCTCTCCTGATCGTCGAGCGAAGGCATCATGCTGGTGCCTTCGACTTTCACTGGCTGGTACAGAAAAACAATGATGAACGCGGAGATGGCCAGCGAAATCATCAAGTCGCGCAACCATACCGAAAGAACCGGCAAGGTGCGGGAGGGAGCAGGAGCGGCTATCTTGTCTGGGCGCAGACGCGATTCCGCGGGACGAGCTTGTTCCGGCATACTGGCTTTCATTATAACGGTTTAACTTCCTGTGGTTGTAGATCGCCATCGGTCGTCAGTCTTTGGCGGTCGGACACCGTCCGTTAGGTGGTTCGACGGGTCGTGTTGAAGGCGGGAGGCAAGCTCTGGCTTGGAACTGCATTCGTAACGCCCCCCTCAGCGCCTGAACTTTGATGGGCTGGGACCGCGATCGCAATCGTCATCCGGCCGAGGTAGGCAGGGGTCCGAACCAGTGGATACAGCGTTTTCGCGAGTAACCTTATCTCTGGTTACTGTCAGGCTGGGGTTTCTCGAAGTAGCACAATCGGGCCATTCCCTCGATTTCCCAAAGACAGTAGTCTGTTTGTGAGCAGACTTCGGGGGAGGGCTGTTCGACGAGCGTCCCATGACTCTTTGAGTCTGGGACGTTTTCGTTTTTGGGGAGAAAATCACCACCGAGGACACCGAGAAAAACTGCCTTGTCACCTCTGTGTCCTCCGTGTCCTCTGTGGTTGATTGCTTTGAACATTTGGGCTGTGATCTACGATAAAGTTAGCTAGTGAAAGTCGCGTTTATCATTGCGGTCTCGGTTCTGCTTACCCTGGCGCCAGGGATCGCCGCAAATCCCAGCCCCGACGTCCACGCCATCGCCCAGGCGGTGGATGACCGCTACAACCATCTGCGAACCTTGCAGGCCGAATTCGTCGAGACTTACGAGGGCGCCGGCATTGAACGCTCCGAGTCCGGATCGCTGTGGCTGAAGAAGCCGGGCAAGATGCGTTGGGAGTACCGCACGCCGCGGGAGAAGCTATTCCTTAGCGACGGCAAGGACGCCTGGTTTTACACCCCGGGGGATCGTCAGGTGCGGCGCACCTCGGTCAAGAAGCTGGACGATCTGCGCTCTCCTCTGGGATTCCTCCTGGGTAAGACCCGGCTGGAAAAGGAATTGGA
>Ga0163162_10005432_pt1 | contig 12317 bp, 8 predicted proteins | sample S55metaG_FD_115310 | JGI IMG/M metagenome (GOLD analysis project Ga0163162, IMG submission 115310) | Switchgrass rhizosphere microbial communities from Kellogg Biological Station, Michigan, USA - S5-5 metaG | ecosystem: Host-associated > Plants > Roots > Rhizosphere > Soil | place: USA: Michigan...
ATGGGCACGCGCTCAGGTTCAGTTGATCCGGGAATCCTGATCTTCCTTATGAGGAAGTACGGTCTTGACGCCGATCAGATCGATGACATGTTGAATAAACAATCGGGACTGCTCGGCATTTCTGGTCTGTCAGGCGACATGCGCGACGTTTTGGCCGGCATGCACGCAGGAGATCAGAGAGCAAAACTGGCGTTCGATCTGTACATTCATGGTTTGCGCACGGCGATCGGGGGAATGGCAGCTGTTTTGGAAGGCCTGGATATTCTGGTATTTACCGCCGGAGTGGGCGAGAATTCACCAGAGGTGCGCGCTGCCACGTGCAAAGGACTGGATTTTCTCGGAATCACAATCGACCGAAACCTGAATAAGGAGCCTTTGCTCGACGCAGATATATCGAGCCCCGATTCCCGCGTAAAGGTCCTCGTAATTCGGGCGGAGGAGGACTGGGCTATCGCGAAAGAGTGCTGGAAGCTCTGCCGTTGCCCGGCCGCCGTGGCCTAATTACGCTGTGGTCGGACCTTGACGAAGAACAGACTGCGTCAGTTCTGAGGATTTTGTGAGGCGGCCGCGCGGTCGCCCAATTCCGATGTCGGTATTGGAGAGTGGAAGATGTCACCAGCGTTGGAAAAGAAACCAGCGGCAACACAGTTAAGCGGATCCACAATCTCACCGTTGGCCGGCAAACCCGCTCCCAGGGAAATGTTGGTAGACCTGGCCAGATTAGAGAAGGACTACTTCGACCGCAAGCCGGATCTCGAAGACGCCAACCAGTTGGTTGGGTTTGGAACAAGCGGCCACCGTGGAACGTCTCTAAACGGCACGTTCACCGAAGCGCACGTTCTCGCCATTACCCAGGCGATCTGCGACTACCGCAAGGCGCAAGGTATTACCGGCCCCCTGTACATGGGGAAGGACACGCACGCCCTGTCCTCGCCAGCGCAGTGTTCTGCTCTGGAAGTTCTCGCCGCAAATAACGTTGAGACCATCATCCAGAAGGACGATGGCGTCACCCCAACGCCGGTTATCTCACATGCCATTCTGGTGCGCAACCAAGGTAAACAAGTTTCCTGGGCGGACGGTGTTGTGATCACACCTTCTCACAATCCTCCGGAAGATGGTGGTTTCAAATACAACCCGCCCAATGGCGGCCCTGCGGATACTGAGGTCACGCGCTGGATACAGGATCGGGCGAACGATCTGTTACGAGCCGGCAATCGCGAAGTAAAACGCATTCCGTACGAGAAGGCAATAAAAACGCCTTCCACCCGCAAGGAAGATCTGGTGTTGCCCTATGTGCGGGATCTGAAGAATGTCGTCGACATGGAAGCCATTCGCAATGCGCGTCTCGCAGTGGCGGTTGACCCGCTGGGCGGAGCGGCCCTCAGATATTGGGAACCGATCAATGCGATTTACGGATTGGACATCACGGTCGTAAATCCCATTATTGATCCCACATTTTCCTTCATGCCCGTCGATCATGACGGCCGCATTCGCATGGATTGCTCGAGCCCGTACGCCATGGCCAGGCTGGTTGGCCTGAAGGACCAATACCAGGTGGCCTTCGCGAATGACCCGGACTCCGACCGGCATGGCATTGTGACGCCATCCGCGGGCTTGATGAACCCGAACCATTTCCTGGCCGTGGCGATCCGTTATCTGCTGACCAATCGGCCGGAGTGGAACTCCCACTCCGCGGTCGGCAAAACGTTGGTAAGCAGCAGCATGATCGATCGTGTTGTGGAAAAACTGGGACGCCAGTTGCACGAAGTGCCAGTGGGCTTCAAGTGGTTTGTACCCGGCCTGCTCGATGGTTCCGTGTGTTTCGGCGGAGAGGAGAGCGCGGGTGCGAGCTTCCTGCGCCGCAACGGCACAGTATGGACCACCGACAAAGACGGACCGATCATGGATCTTCTGGCCGCAGAGATCACCGCTCGAACTGGAAGGGATCCCGGCTTGCACTACCGTGAACTGGCCGCGGAATTTGGAAGTCCTCTTTATACCCGCATCGATGCGCCAGCCTCGCCTGACCAGAAACGGAAACTGCAGAAGCTCTCAGCTGATTCGGTGAAAGAAACAGAATTAGCGGGCGAACCCATCCTTGCAAAGTTAACCAGGGCTCCTGGCAACCATGCTCCCATTGGAGGATTGAAAGTGGTGGCGAAGTCCGGCTGGTTTGCCGCGCGCCCCTCCGGCACCGAAAACGTGTACAAGATCTATGCTGAAACCTTCAAGGACCAGTCTCATTTGAATGTGATCATTGGCGAAGCTCAGGAGATCGTTAGCAACGCTCTCGGTCAGTCCTGAGCTCGGAGGGAACGGTCACGGAAGTCAATGAAATGTCGGCGGAGAAATGCAAGGAGGTTCTTGAGCATGCTTCTCTGGGTCGACTAGGATGTTCGTTCCTTTGGAGTTAGACCCGAGGCTTCGCTTGCGAGAACAGGTCGAACGCCGTGGGCAACAGTCGGATCGGCGGAAACGGCCGCGACTTTGGCAAGGCGACGACGGTGTCGTTCTCCTGCACTGAACTTCGCAGCCAGAAAACTTTTTACGCAGTTCCAGGCAACGGCAACACCTGTCGTCAGACCGCCGAGGCAAAGGATGTTCATATCGTCATCCTCCACGCCCTGTCGAGCTGAAAAATCATCGTGACAGACCGCCGCTCGCACCCCGTCAATCTTATTGGCAGCAATGGACGCCCCTATGCCGCTGCCACAGAGCAGAACACCGCGTTCGACGACTCCCACTGCGACAGCACGCGCCAGCGGAATGGCAAAATCTGGATAGTCGTCATCGCGGTCGTATTGCAAATTGCCGAAGTCCACAACCTGGTGGCCGATTGCGCCAAGCAGGATATAGATTTTCTGTTTCATTTGGTCCGCCATGATCGGCGGCGATGCCAACTTTCATGTTTTCACCTTCGGCCCCGGGAGAGTGCCAGCGCTGAGCTCATTTGAAGCCTTTGGACTCGGGGATGGACCTTCTGCAGGTTGCACTCATTAGGCCAAACGGGAATCGCGGCATTTATCGCAGGATCCAGAATTTTCGTCGCAGAGAAGCTTCCATCCATGCCCGCATTGAGGCACTGCCCTGGGCAGGGCACGCCGAATCCCGGTTGGCCCTTCGGAAATACAAAAAAACAACGCTTTTAGCGGATATTACGATTGGCAATCCATCTGCTGTTCCTCAAATGTCCAGGTATGTAAATCGACTGGAAATGGGGAGAGCCATGTGGGAGCCAGTAACTCAGTTATTGCATGTGCGCTGATGGGCCTCCACCAGCCACACAAACCGAAGAAGGCGAGGAAATGGAGAAGGATCCTCGAGCAGGCGCAGAAGGGCCAAGCCGCGCCGAGATTACAGTCTCTGATTCAGTTCTCTCTCCGATTCTTTGCAGCTATGCTCGGCCTTGGACTGCTGAGCTACCTGGTGCTTCGCTCCGGCCCGGGGATCGTTTGGAAACAACTGCAGGCGGTCGGCTGGGGATTCGCTCTCGTCATCCTTTTGGGAGGGCTATCTCAATTAGCCAAAACCTGCGCCTGGAGGCAGGCCTTTACCTGCGACATCAGCGGCCTTTCGTGGTCCCGTAGCTTCGTCGCGCAATTGATATCGGACGGCATCGGACAATTTGGCGTCGCGGGAAAGGTGGTTGGCGAGGGGGCGCGCATATCGCTGCTGGGTCGCGCAGTCCCCGTTTCGAATGCATTATCGGCCGGCGCGATTGACGGAGCCCTGCATACCTTCAGCGCCATACTCGTCACGGTCTTGGGCATCTCGGCCATTCTAATGATTGGACCTGTTTCCCTCAGGTGGCGAGTGTATGCAGCGCTGCTCATTGCCGTATTGATATCAGCGGTGATCCTGGCCGCTGTAGCGCTCAGAAACCGGTGGCAGTTGGTGGGCAACGCAACCCGGGCGATCGGCCGATTACCTTGGCTTCATACCTGGGTCAGCGATAAACAGCCGATCATTGACTCGGCGGAAGACAACCTCCTGAACTTTCGTGACGACGCCCCAGCCGCGTTCTGGGCAACATTGATCTTCAATCTCCTATGGCACATGCTGGCGGTCATGGAGGTTTACATCATTCTGCGGTTTATGGGAGCAGGGTTCACTGCAGGCGGCGCCTTCATCGTGGAAAGCCTGACCAAGGTGATCAATCTCGTGGGCGCGCTGAATCCGGGCAACTTCGGCACCTACGAAGGTGGCAGCATGCTCATTGCAAAGATGTTCGGCGTGACGAGCACCATAGGATTGACGCTGGCATTGTGCCGGCGTGCGCGCACCGTCTTCTGGGCAGGAGTTGGAGCCATGTGCATGATCGTTATGAAGAGGGCCGAGGCGCCGGGGGCAATAGCGGCAAAACTGGATCCGGCAGTAGACCCAGGGATGACCAACTGAGGTCCGCGTGCCCATCACCGGGCACCGGATGGTCGTCCAGCATCGAGATCTAATGCGGAACCACTACATAAGACATGATTTGATTCTGAGATGACTTCGGCACGCGACGTGCCTACATCATCCAGTGCACTGTTCTCCGCTGTCGTTGCATGGAGCTGTTCGCACAAATTTGTGAGCGCATTGCGCTGCTGCGCCCGCGAGTTGACACAAAGCAAGCGCCCTTAGGAGATCAGTCAATGATGAAGAATTCTGCATTACTCATGGTCATGTTCTCGATGCTTGCACTTTGCCCGCTTGGCCGCGCTCAAGATCAGCGGCCCCCCATCGACTCTATCATCGCAGTGGCGCGGGCCAATATGAAGGCGGACAGGACTGCGCTCGTCACAACAGGAATGAGCTTCAACGACAAAGATGGCACGGTATTCTGGCCGATCTATCGGGAATACGACTACGAACGATCCAAGCTGGATGATCGTCGCGCCGCCGTTATAAAGCAGTATGCCCAGAAATACCCGACGCTGAGCGACGCCGACGCCAAAGCGATGGCAGAACAAATGTTGGATTGCGACTCCCGTCTGGCCGAGTTGAAGAAGAAGTATTACAGGAAGTTCAGCAAGGTGCTTCCGGCTCTTGTTGTGGCGAAGTTCTTTCAATTGGATCGTCGTATCGATCTGATGATGGATATGCAGGTCGAGTCCTCACTTCCTCCGCTCACCGAGGCACAATACGCCGTGCCGGGAAGTAGCGTGGCAGAGCCGCGTCAGCAATGAGGCGCGCTGCTCTTCGACCGCAATTCTTCACCCAGGGAGCACTCGATGTTCAGCATCATGAAACGGCACGTCATAGTCGGGGCAATGCTAGTGTGGTCAATCATGGCGCTGGCGCAAAGTCTGGAGAGAGAAACGCTCTCGGTGCAAGGCTACCAGGGGCAAGCGACAGTCATTCGAAACCACGGGCGTGTGTTCGTGGACGTGCAAGACCTGGCGCGAATCATAAAGGGTTCTCTAAGCTTTGAGGAGGACCGAGTCATTCTGACACTCGCTCCCAGCGACGCTTCGGATCCGGCCCGCGACACCGCCATGAAGTTGGGATTTTCACCCGCGTTCATGAAGGCCGCGATAGAGGCGATGGCCTCGATAAGAGAATGGGGCGGGATGCTGCAGGTGATCGTTCAAAATGGTTATCCCGTGGGGAAGGCCATGGCAGGAAACACGATTCGCGCGTACCAGGGTCGAGCTGCCGACAGCGTCGCATTAGCCTCCGCCGCTGCATCGACGGACGATGACCACCGCGGGGTCGAGTTGCTGAGGAATGAGTTCAGCAATTTGCAGGGCTGGGCTGAGAGCTTTGTTGACGCTCGGAATTCGTTGAGCGCAGTAAATTTGACGACGTCGGAGCATCCACTCAAAGACGATTTCGAAGCGCAGAAAATTATGAGCTGTGGTCAATTCCTGGCGCAGATGTTTGCCGGCGGTACTTTCGAGGATGATGCAGCATGTCATTGAGTGTTAAACAAACGAAAGCCAGGACCCGTGAATTCATTACTGCCGACGAATGCATTCCCGGCGCCCCTTCCATATCTGCAGTCTCACTTCAAATACCCTCCCGGTGGGCACAGATAGAAGGGAGCCCATTACCTCTCGGAGCTACCTGGATCGAAGACGAGCAGGCCTTCAATTTTGCCATCTATGCTGAACACGCTGACAGCGTGACTCTGCTCCTCTATTGTCCCCGCGATTTGGCGAATCCAATATGGACATTTCAGTTCGATCCGATCCGCAATAAGTCAGGGCGGATTTGGCACTGCCGGGTCCCGCTAATCCGAGTGTGCGATGCCCGGTATTACGGTTACTCGATTTCAGGGCAGGCTGTGGCTGGGCTTCGCGGCTTCGATCACCAAAAGGTTCTTCTCGATCCGTATGCGAAACGAGTTTTCTTCCCCCCGCGTTTTGAGCGCAAGTGCGCTATGAAGCCAGGCCCCAATCATGAAAAGGCGCCGCTTGGAGTGTTGCCCAGACGGAGGGATGCTTTCGATTGGGTTGAAGATCTTCCGCCGCGGCCTGAATCGGACGCGATCGTTTACGAACTCCACGTCAAGGGGTTCACCAAGAATCCCAATTCCGGTGTGCATCCCTCCCGAGCCGGCACCTATGCTGGATTGATCGACAAAATCCCGTATCTGAAAGATCTTGGGATCACCGTCGTCGAACTCATGCCCATATTTCAGCGGGATCCTCACGAGGGTGATTATTGGGGATACATGCCCCTGAACTTCTTTTCACCTCATGCGCAGTATGCATCTAGGATTGAGGATGATGGGCAACATTTTGAGTTCAAGAATATGGTCAAGGCTCTTCACCAGGCCGGAATCGCCGTGGTGCTCGACGTTGTGTACAACCATACCTGCGAGGGAGATCACGCAGGCCCTACCTACAGCTTCAAGGGTTTCGACGCAGCCGGTTATTACATGCGGTCCTCCGACCCGGCGAGTCCATATGCCAACTACTCGGGCACCGGCAATACGCTGAATTTCAACCAACCTCATGTGCGCAAGATGGTGATGGACAGCCTGCGGTACTGGAAGAACGAAATGCACATCGATGGTTTCCGTTTCGACCTGGCATCGGTGTTCAGCCGCAATGCAGATGGATCACTCAATTGGGGGCATGCTCCAATTTTCAGTGAAATTGCCGCGGACCCGGAGTTGGGCCGGCTGGCGTTGATTGCGGAACCTTGGGACGTCGGCGGCTATCAGCTCGGATATGGGTTTCCAGGCACGACCTGGCTGCAGTGGAACGCGCGTTATCGCGACGATGTCCGCCGTTTTGTGAAGGGCGATGCGGGGATGGTCCCAGACCTGATGCGTCGTATCTACGGCAGCGATGACTTGTTTCCGGACAGCCGCGAGCATGCCTATCATGCCTTCCAGACCGTCAACTATATCGACTGCCACGACGGCTTCACGCTCTACGACCTGGTTTCCTACGATCGGAAACACAACTGGGCAAACGGTCATGACAATCAAGACGGTATGGACGCGAATCACAGTTGGAACTGCGGACACGAAGGAGACGAGAGCGCGCCAGCAGAAGTTCTGGCACTGCGCCGGAAACAGGCTAAGAACTTCTTCTGCCTTCTCATGCTCTCGAACGGCGTCCCCATGTTCCGGGCTGGTGACGAGTTCCTGAATACACAGTTCGGAAACAACAACCCATATAACCAGGACAACGAAATCAGCTGGCTGGATTGGAGTCAGCTCGAGGCGAATCAGGATATCTTCCGCTTCGTCAAAGGCATGATTGCGTTCCGGAAGTCTCATCCTTCCCTGTGCCGCAGCCGGTTCTGGCGCGAGGATATCTCCTGGTATGGCGTTGGACCTATGGTCGATCTTTCGCCAGATTCCCGGAGTCTGGCGTTTTGCCTGCATGGCGCATCACAGGCCGACGACGATATCTACGTCATGATCAATGCTTATTGGCAAGCACTGCGGTTCCAAATCCAAGAGGGTGCGCCCCAGGAGTGGGTCAGAATTGTGGATACCGCCCTGCCGAGTCCCTTCGATTTCTCAGAGTCAGGTGTGCCGCTGACCCAGTCAGTCTATGAAGTAGCCCCACGGTCCATTGTTGTCTTGGTTCGACCGCATGCGAGAAGACATTCTGTCGAAGCGCTGACTGAGCAGCATGCCTGAGATGCGGAATTGATACGTAAGCAAGGAGTCCTATATGGCGAAAAAGCGGATCGGCATACTCACTGGAGGCGGCGACGTTCCTGGGCTGAACACCGTGATCAAATCGGTGGTCTACCGCGGGACAGAACTCGGATACGAAGTGGTCGGTATCCGCCGGGGCTGGGAAGGGTTGACTCATGTCGACCTGAAGGACTCTGCCAGCAAGGAACGTTACATCCTGCCCTTGAATCGCGAGAACACGCGCACCATCGATCGTACCGGCGGAACCTTCTTGCACAGTTCGCGCACAAATCCTACAAAGATGAAGAACCTGCCTCCCGCTCTCCAAGGACAGAAGTTCGAAGCCAAAGAATCGACCAAGAACGCTGTCACGAACACGGTTTTCGATGTGACACCTGCGGTGCTGAAGAACATCGATAGGCTCGGTCTCGATTGCCTGATCGCGATAGGCGGGGACGATACCCTAAGCTATGCCTCGGAACTCGATCGCAAGGGGGTAAATGTGATCGCGGTTCCTAAGACCATGGACAACGACGTCCGCAACACCGAATACTGTATTGGGTTCTCGACCGCGGTCACTCGCGCCATGGACGCGATCGACCGCGAGCGCACCACAGTGGGCTCGCACGAGCGCATTGGCATTTTCCGCATGTTTGGCCGCGATGCCGGCTACACCGCTCTGTACGCCGCGTACGTGACCGGAGTGCGCTGTTGCATTCCTGAGTACAAGGTCGATCTCAAGCGCCTGATCGAATTGCTCAGCGACGACAAACGCACGAACCCAAGTAATTACTCACTCGTCATTCTCTCCGAAGGCGCCGAGTGGCAGGGCTACACGGTGAAGGAGTATGGCGAAGCTGACGCGTTTGGTCACTGCAAGAAGATGAGCGTCGCCGAAGACCTGAGCGATGAGATCAAACGGACGACCGGCGAAGACACCGTTGTAAGCGACCTGTCTTATGATCTGCGCTCCGGCAGCCCCGACTTCGTCGATCGCCTGGTGGCATTCACCTTCGCGGGTATGGCTGTGGACGCTCTGGAAGAGGGCAAATCCGGACTGATGAGCGCGATCCGCGAAGGCCGCTATGCGATGGTATCCATTCCCGATCCGAAGCTGGGCCCACGGAAGGTGGACATCGCATCGATGTACGATACGGAGTGCTATCGCCCGCAATACGACCGCAAGGCCGGCCTGCCCATCTTTCTGACACGGCCGTAGTGCAGGCGTTTCTGATTTGGAACACAAAAATCGGAGACACGCGCTCCCCGAGCCGGTTAGACTGTCCCCAGACCACAAGAAATGCCTGTGGTTGTGCCAGGATTTTAGTCTCCGAACCGGTCACGGGGCCGGACAAACACATGCCCTTTCGCAGCGCTTTCCTTTTGAAAGATTCCACCTCTCCGTCAGCGGTATCATGGTTTCGTTGTTTTCTTGAGTAGAGATGAATAGGCGTAGCTGAATGGACCTTACTGTGTCGGGCTATTCGGGTACAACATGGGAAACATAGCTCCTCGCCGACCACTTCTGTCTCGCTTGAAATGCCCGCGTGCCACGATCACGTTGGGTTCTTGTCTCACCTGCGTATTGTTATTGGCAAGCATGGTGCACGCCCTTGATCCGAAAAAACACATCACCCAGTACCTACATACCTCGTGGCGAAGACAAGACGGGTCGCTGCCAGCCGGCATGTTTTCGATCACGCAGACTTCTGACGGTTTTCTCTGGTTTTCAGCACTCGAACAAGGTTTGTACAAATTTGACGGTGTTCGCTTCCTTCCTTGGGTTCCGCCTGCCAAGATTGGTTCAATCCACATAAGCGTCGTCACTGCCGATCATGCAGGCGGGTTTTGGGCGATTGGAGATCACGAAGTCGCTCATGTCAAGGATGGCGCCGTCATTGCCGAGTTTGAGCTGGAAGGAATCGGCGGGCATGCCGGCATTAGCCGAGATCCCGACGGGTCGTTGTGGATCGCGAGAGCCTCCAACAGGGTTTCAGACGCGCCACTTTGTCATGTCACTGACCGCGCGACGAAGTGTTTCGGGAGGTCCGATGGAATGCCGATTTCCCCGGCTGACGCCGTGCTGGGCGACGGAGAAGGGGGGTTTTGGGTTGGAGGACAGACGACCCTTGTCCACTGGCGTGCCGGCGTCTCCCAGATCTATCCCATTCAAGGGCTGAAATACAATGCGGGTGACATCGGGATAAATAGTCTGGCCCGTGGCCCCGACGGATCGCTCTGGGTCGGCATTGCTGCAGCAGGGCCCGGACTGGGACTTGGACAATTGAAGGACGGGGTCTTTCGGCCCTTCGTCACCCCCCAGTTCGATGGAAGTAAAGTGTCGGTTTACGACATGATGTTCGACAGCGACGGCAATCTTTGGGTCGCCAGCCTCGGCAAAGGCCTTTTCCGCCTCCGCGGGGATGTTGTGGAGCACTACGGCCGAACCGAAGGCCTTTCCAGCGATGTAGTCGGGGCTCTGTTTGAAGACAGAGAGGGAATCATATGGGCTGCGACTACGAATGGTGTCGATAGCTTTCGCGATCCGCGGATTGTCACTTTTTCGACGGTGGAAGGATTGGGAAATGATGCAGTAACAGGCGTCCTGGTCAGCCACGATGGCGCGATCTGGATTGCGAACTCTGGATCGCTCGATCACATCGTTAACGGGAGCATCTCGTCCATTCTCGCGGGCAACGGCCTTCCGGGTCATCAAGTGGCCTCAATGATTGAAGACCACGCCGGCAATATGTGGGTGGGCGTGGATGATGGACTGTATCTGTTCAAGGACGGGCGCTTCCGGCGCCTCGCCGAACCAGATCACAAGCCGTTGGGCCTGGTGGTTGGGATGACCGAAGACGTGGATGGGAATATTTGGGCAGAATGCGCAGGCAATCCGCGCAAGCTGGTGCGTATCCGCGATTTCCAGGTGCGTGAAGAGTTCTCTGCCTCGCAAGTCCCACCCGGCCACACCCTTGCTCCGAATCCACGCGGAGGTATTTGGATAGGAACTCTAAAGGGAGACCTTGCGCTATTCCGCCATGGTGTTATCCAGAAGTTCCCGTTAAATCCCAAAGGCGATCCGGTTAGCCATCAGATCATTGCCAACGCAGACGGTTCGGTCCTCGCTGCCTCGAATGACGGGCTGGTCGGATTGCGGCAGGATAAGGTGCAGAGAATGACGAAACAAAACGGCCTCCCGTGCAACGCCGTAATTTCGTTCATTGAAGACGACCTGAAACGCTGGTGGCTGTATACCGAGTGCGGCGTGGTTGAGCTGGCGGATTCCGAGATGCAGCGCTGGTGGGCAAATCCAGAGGCAGTCGTTCAAACCCATGTATATGACGTATTGGACGGTGCGCGTCCACAAGGCGGGCCCTCTTTCAATTCTGCGGCTTACAGCGCGGACGGGCGGGTATGGTTTGCCAGCGGTTTTGTCTTGCAGATGGTGGACCCTTCCAGTTTGTCGCACCAGGCGCAACCGGCGGAGACGTACATCGAGTCGCTAATCGCTGACCGAAAGCAGTTCGAAGCAACGGAGAACCTGAGGCTCCCCCCGAATCCAAGGGACTTGCAGGTTGATTACACCTCCCCCACATTTACGATTCCGCAGAAGGTGAAATTCCGTTATCGGCTGGACGGCTACGATCGGGATTGGCACGAGGCCGGTACGCGCCGCCAGGCGTTCTACACGAATTTGCCTCCCGGGAAGTATTCCTTTCGCGTGATCGCTTGCAATAGCGACGGCATCTGGAACGATAGCGCCGAAAAGCTGGATTTCTCCGTCACACCTGCGTATTACCAGACGAACTGGTTTCGCGCTCTCTGCGCCTGCATCTTTCTGGCACTGCTGTGGGTGGCGTACAAGTGGCGTGTCCGGCATTTGCGACACCAGTTCGACATGACGCTCGATGCGCGTGTGGGCGAGCGCACACGGATTGCCAGGGACCTGCATGACACTCTGCTGCAAGGCGCACACGGGGTGCTGCTCCGGTTCCAAACTGTTTCCCAGTTGCTGCCGGAGCGTCCCATGGAAGCGAAAGAGAAGCTGGACAATGCGATCGACCAGACCGCCGAATTCATCACCGAAGCGCGGGATGAGGTGCAGGGATTGCGGGATTCCACAGTCCAAACTAACGATCTGGCAATGGCCATAAGCACGCTGGGAGAAGAACTCACGACCGACTCGGGCGATCACCGACCTGCATTCCGGGTCGCGGTTGAAGGCGAG
>Ga0163162_10005436_pt1 | contig 12310 bp, 19 predicted proteins | sample S55metaG_FD_115310 | JGI IMG/M metagenome (GOLD analysis project Ga0163162, IMG submission 115310) | Switchgrass rhizosphere microbial communities from Kellogg Biological Station, Michigan, USA - S5-5 metaG | ecosystem: Host-associated > Plants > Roots > Rhizosphere > Soil | place: USA...
GGTTTCTTTACCTGGAACCAGATCAGCATTAATGTTATCAACCAGAACTTCTTCATCTTATTTTTTTACATGGAACAATTGAACAACCTGTTCAGCTGCAAAATCTGCAACCTCTTTTTGAAGGTCTTCAACCAAACGTGGAATCTCCTTTGAATAAATGTTCCTTGCTGGGAAACCCTCATTGTAAACTTTGTTCACCATTCCCCAGGCTGCATTGTTAATCTTTTCTTCCTCAGTTAGCTTTTTAAATGGTCTTTCTTTGGCTCTGTCTTTCTCACTTAACCTTTTATCATGCTTCCTGTGATAATCATTCTTATCAGTTAAGGTTAGCTTCTTATCCTTTATCCATTGTTTGAAAACATGGAAGGGTGGTTTCTTATTTGTATAAGCATAGGGTGAACCTGGAACCTTAACCTTCACACCTGAAACACCTTTATCCTGGAATAAAACCCATGGGTTTGCATAAACATTCACATCACCTTCTTCAGGAACAACAACAATATCATTGATGGAACCTGTTGTTACAAAATTGGGTATTGAATCAATGTTCTTCCTTACCCTTTCAACAAAATCACCAACCACCTGTTCAATCACCGTTTGAGTTTCTTTGAATGACAAATCACCTGAAGCTGTTCCCAGGGAATCCAGCTGGGAAACTTTTGAATCATGGATTGCTTTCTTTGATGCTCCTTTGTAGCTCTTAGCCATTTGGTTTGTTATTGTTTAATTGAATCTTAGCCTGGATTATCATCACCACACTTAACACCTCAACACAACTTCTTTCCAGGACATTGAAGAAGGTTTCACCTGTATAATCAGCAACATCTTTTGCTAAAAACATCCAACCATAAATGCTTTGAATCTTTTGATTGCTCTTTTGAATCTCTGCCATAAACGTGTTGGGATTTCCTTGCACGTTTGTTTGGTGGCCCTCCATGCCAAAGATTTGGCTGTAGTTTTCAAGAATGTTTTCAATTGACGATTTAGCAAAAAAAAACCAGCCATAACATCATCCATTCCCAGGTTCTGAATCTGTTGTTCACTCAGCTGGTTCTTTGCAAAGGTTTTCATCATCAATGGAAGGTTCTTAAATGGTTCCTTTGATAAGTTCAAATAGGTAACAAAATCATTGTATTTGATTTCCTCAATGTTCTTCCATTGAATTGTTAAACCGTTTGCTGGCTCTGGTGGTGCTGTTATGAATCCAACCTTGTTGATTAGTTCAGCAACCTGATGATAATTCAATTCCTCAATCTGATCCACTGGAATATCAACCAGCACACTGATAACCTTCAGTATATTATCAGCACCCACAAACAGGTTTTCAACTTCATCTTCACCCTCACCTTCTGAGATTATTATATCAGTTAGCTTAATGAATTCTTTCAGCTTCAGTTCACTCCAGGTTCCAGGTAAACAATTCAATATTGGTTTATGGTCAATCATTCAATTCTACTTTCTTATTTAGTATGCTTAAATTTGAAAAAATCAACTGCTTATGGAATGGAATGAAATCTGGAACAGCTCTTATCCAATAGTGATTCATGGAATAATCATCATTCTTATTTATGTTGCTTATAAAGAAATACTATCTCAAATAATAGGTAGTTCAGAAACTATTTATATGAGAATATTTTCAATCTGTTTTATCCTTTTCATTATTGCAACATATGCTGGTTTAATAACCGTCTTTAATTGCATTTTTGAAACACCTCAAACACTAAAGCTTTCCACCTTTTTAAAATGGTTAATTGTGAATGGAATCATTGCAACCTTCGCTATCATTAAACTTTTAATTGATTATAAATTGGATGGAAAGGTTAACAGGAATAAAGCTTCCAGGATTGGCTGATTATTGCTCTCTCTTTATACTTATTGGCCAATGCCAATGCCATAACACAATCATCATGGAAACCTGACTGGGCCTGGTATTTAATATGACCTGTTGAAGTAATCTTATATTCAAACACGCTCAGTTCATTTGCTGTTACATCATTGAACTTAACCGTTCCAGCTTCAACAGCTTTAACCAGTTCCATCACCAGGGATGGTTTTGTTTTCATGGTGAATGTGAATGCATGCAATTGGTGGCATTGTTGCTGAAGCTGTTCAAAGAGAACTGAACCAACACCTGTCGCATCCATATACTTTGGAACATTGGATGGGAGTTGTTTAATCCTTTCCATTGTATTAATCCAGGGTAATTGGAACCTTTGGAAATAACACATTGCACCATCTTCATCCAAACCAATGAGAACGGTGAAATCCGTTGTTCTGGCCACATCCACACCAAACACCACTGGTGGTTTATTGCTTAACACCTTCAGTGTTCCATTCCTTATTGAATCACCACTGAATGGATTGCTTATGTTCTCACCAGGTTCAGCCAGGTATTCCTGTTTGAATGCTGCATCCGTTAATAACATCCTGGCATCATCCAATTCAGCTGGATCAATATATGTGTTATCATATGAAGTGAAATGGAAGGATTCAAAATCATGTTCCTGGTTCATCCCTTTCAAATAGAGTGAATGGAAATAGTTCTTTCCCCTGGGTGTGCTGATGAACAAACACCTTCCCTTATAATCAGTTAAGGTTGCACGTATGGAGTTGTTCCAGGCCCCTTCCAGGTCTTGAATGAATGCAGCTTCATCCACAACAATAAAGTGGAATTTTCGGCCTCTTAATGCATCCAGGTTCTCACCAGTGAAGAACTTCAATGTTCCACCTGTTACCAGGGTGATTTCCAAATCTGATTTGTTGGATGATTTAACCAGAACCTTTGGAACCATCTTCAACACTTCCTGGTAAAAGAGTTTACCCAGGGAAAAGGTTGGGGTGATGTATGCTGTTTGATTCCCATCCAACATTTCCTGGATAACTGAAATTTTTGCAACCAGGGATTTCCCCCATCTTCTTCCACATTGCAACACTCGCCACCTCTTTTGGGAGTTTAGCACCTGGTGTTGACCAGGGTGTGGTTTTGGTAACTTCAGTTTGATTTCAATCATTGGAAAACACCTGACATTCTTTCAGGTTGTGTTATTATATCAGGGAAGATTCTGGTGAAAATTTTTAACCAATAATGGTTATTATGTTAAGTGGCCATTCTGTCATGCTTAAAATGGAAGTGTGTTTTTATCATCATCACTTGGTTCTTCTGGCTCCTCTCCTACCCCACCATCATTTTCATTTGGGGTTGATTCATCTTCATAAACCACCTTTATTTTTATCTCACCAGATACATCATTGGTGTTATCATTTTTTGATAATGCTGGTAAGAAATATTTGGTTAGTTTTTCCAGGATTATCCATTGGTTGGTTGGTGACATCTTCACCAGATCAGTTTCCAGGTTATCCAGTTTCTTATTTACAATATCCTGGATGAACTTCCTGGTTTCAGCTGTTGTTCTGTTCAGTGAACCTTTGGGCCTTCCCTTGGGATTACCTGATTCACCTTCCTTCCATTGTGTTACTTTATTAGCCATTATAGATGTGTATTTTTCCTGTTGTTGTTATTTTATTGGTTAGTAGGAAGGATGGTAAATCTTGTGAGTAAAAAGAAGAGGAACAGCCTTGGAAATGGCTTAAATTGCAGGATATAACTGCTTAGAGATATGACATATGATGTTGCAATAAACCGTTTAAAAGGATTTAGGGATTCTATAAAAACAGCCAATGATTTTGGAGCCTGGATGGATGCTTCGTTTGAAGTAATTGAGGATTATTTTGGAAATGGAAGTATACAAAGCAAAAATTATATGAGCTTAATTGTTGATTATAGAGGGCAAAAATCTTATGAACAGTATGGAACGCAAGGTGGAACCAGAACACTATTCACTCCCAGGTTTATTGAAAAATTAAATTATCTCATAGATGAAATTGAAGTAAGAAGAAATATGGCAATAATGAAAGAGGATAAAACATCTTTAACCCCTGCCATTGAAACCCTTCAGGAAGATGAACAATATCAAAAAGCAACTGATAAAAAACATTACACTATTGGAATTGCAATATTTTGGACGGTTGCAATTGCTTTGGCTGGGGGAATCTTTATGTTTGGCTTTTATGTAGGAAATACCAAATTTGATAAGGATAAGAATGAAATGTATGAACAAATTAAAGACCTGGAAAAAGAGAATCAAAGCTTAAAAGAAACATGGCGGCCTGGCCAGAAATAAAAACCCTATGAAAGAACCTTCTGTTAATATCCTGGATTCTGTTTCTGGAAACCTCGCTGATTTATCTGCTGAAGCTTTGGAAGTTGGAGTGGATCAGTTTATTGATAATGAGTTGCTAAAAGAAATTCCAATCTTTGGGGGTGCTGTTAAGATTTACAACTTATCGCAAAGAATCAGTGAAGGTTTCTTCATGAAAAAGATTGCCAGGTTCCTGTTTCAGTTAAAAGATATTCCAAAAGAGAAAAGGGAACGGTTCATTCATAAGCTGGAAGATGAAAAAGAAAACAGAAAGGTTGGTGAAAAGCTTTTGATAATGCTTAATAAGCTGGATGAAGTTGATAAAGCTTCCATCATTGGTAATCTTTTCAAAGCTTTTATTGAAGCAAAGATTGATTATAATCAATTCTTAAGATTATCCAATTTGGTTGATAAATCACTGTTGGATGATTTATTCATTCTAAAAAGAACGCCAGATGTATCAAACTCAATTGCTTTGAAAGGAGTTAAACACAATGCGCAGGAAAGTATGCTTCAGTCTGGGTTAATAATTCAGGTGCAAGGTGCTTATGTTTCTTCTGATGGTAGGGATTTAATGGTTATGCGCTATAGCCTAAATGCCAGATTATTAAAAGAACATGGTTTCAGTTAACATTCACCACTACAAATAAAAAACCACCAGGTTTCTGGTGGTTGTTAGAATTTAATGGGTTAGTTATAATAAATTGATTTCTTTCATCACTGTTCCACCCTTAACAGTTACCTCATTCATGCCCAGCTGATAGTTCCCCCAATATTCATTGGGAACTGAAGCCAACAGTTTTTTCATTTTATCTTCCATTTCAAAATATTCCTTTTTTCTCCTTTCACTCTCAATAACATATTCATTTGGGTTGGATGCTGTTGATGGTGCTTTTGATAAGGCTTCCCATTGCTTCAGCAAGTCTTCTGCCTCTGCGCTTACCTGGTGATGGAAATATTTATTCAACCAATATTTGTGTTGTACGTAATGAAATAATTGTTCATCACCTGAAAAGAATTTCGGGTTATTGTAAACCAATAAATACTGACCATCTTTCAACCCATTAAATTCAAACTTCCCATCCTGGTCTGATTCAGTTTCTTTAAATGTTCCATCCTGAGAATAGAGTTTGATATTTACACCTGTTTCTTTCTTTGCTTTGGCATAAACTACACCTTTAACGCTGTTTTGGTTGCATGATGCTAAAAGGAATATTGCAAGTATTCCCAATATTATTGTTTTCATGTTGATGGTTTTATTAGGTGGAAAGATAATGGATTGTAAAAATCATTGTATGTGATATTTTTTACTTCTTCTTCCTCTTTGCGTACTTCCTTTTCTTCTTTGGTGCTGGTTGTTCCTCAACCTTATCACTATTATCATTCCCAACCTCAATTTTAACCGCTTCTTCCTTTTGCTGGCTCTTATCCCATTTTGGTTTCTCCCTCTCGTAATAGGCCCTTAAAATGGTTAGGTAGTTCACAATGCATGTTGAACATGTTATATCCACAAATGTTCCCTGATGAATGGCTTGGAATGTTTGCCTTAACATTATCTTTTCATTGATGGTGATTGTTGCTGTTCCCTTCTTCTTAAACTGATCCAATATTGGCATCAGTTGTTCAATGTTCTCAAATATTATTTCCTGTTTCATATTATAAAGTTGTTATCAATTATTATTTCTTCTATTCTCTTTAATAGGTTTGAATATTGTTCCTTCTCCTTTTTGAAATGGCCACCCTTCCTTTTATGTGATAGAACATATTCCAGGAATTCATTTTCATCCTGGGTTAAATTCTCCCTTATGGTTTCCCACATCAGCTTTTCATTATCAACCTCTGAATCCTTATCAATCAAATGAATATTATGAACATCACCATCCTCAAAATTATCTGTTGGGTTTATGTTATCCATTTGCTGGTAATTGCTGGTGAATAGTAGATATTGGGCCAGTGAATGCTTTGGGTTGTTTGATGATTTCTTTTTGCTCACCCCCTTCCATACCGCAATCCTCACCGCCAATCCCAGCAACCTTTTTGGATTATCCTCATACATTTCAATGATTTCATCACTGGTTTTCTTTGATAGCCAGAAGAATGTTTCCTGAACAATATCTTCGTTTATTCTGGTTTCAGGCTTTATAAAATTTCTATAACAGATACCTTCAATCTTCTTCTGAACCTCACCGCTTTTGTATAGTTGGGTGATTATTCTGTTTTTATAGATGTGCTTTTCATCTTCAATTAATGTTTGGTTTTTCAATGGTTAGTAAATCTTTTTTCACTCTCTTATTTTTATAGCGGAAAGTTATGGTTGGGATGAAGAACAGGGTTCCCATCCACCAGGGTTCAATTGTTGCAATCCAGATGATTCCGATTAGTAGCATTAAATTTTTCATTTTTGTTTCTTTTATATAAATACTTTGAAAATGGAAAAAGTCAATATTATTTTTTAAGAATCTTACATGCCGCAATAAACTTTTTCTTTTTCACCAGGATGTTCAATGATTCATCATTATCCCCACATGCAATTCTTCTTTCCCATTCGCATGTTGTATACCATTGCATAAGGATAGGGGTTGAAATGATGTAAAAGTTATCATCACCTTTAAAGGTGTAACAGTAAAATTGTGCTTTAGTTGCTGTTATTCCTGAAGGCTTTGGAATTAGGTTCCCAGGCTCCATTCTTCCAACCTCAATAGCCACATAAGGTGAATGAACGAATCTATCCAGCTTCACTTCAAAGGTGATGGTTAGGTTCTTCTCTGGCCATGTGGCCCTAACATCCCAATCACTGAATAATATTCCTGGTGTTGCTGTGGTGGTGGTTGCGCCTGTTTGTTCCAGCGCATAAGCAAAGGATAACTCCCTTTGGTGTGAATCGCTTAAATCTTGATGAAATGTTGCTCCCATACTATTTGTTTCCTATAAATAGTATCCTTATTAACAAACGTTCAAAACTTATGGGTTGCAGCAGAAATCTTTTTATGGTATGTTTGCCCCGAACCAATAAATAATAGATTTTATGCTTACAACAGAACAAACAACATTCCTTGACTCATATATAGGAGGATTCATTAAAGGGTTAAAGGATGTTAAGAAAAGTGATTTCAAAAATGAATGGGATGAAAGATTTGATAACCTTGTGAAAGAAACCAGGGCTATATTAAAAAATAGGGCTGAAAAACTTCTTATGGAACATGATTTAAAAGCTGAAGAAAGTGTGGCTGGAATCAACTTAGAATTGAAAGTTTCCCCTGAAGTTGAACAACAAATAATTGAAATCTTAACTGAATTAGCTCAGGAAGCTGAATTGCAAACCAGAGCTGAAATACGGAAATACATCCATGATTTATTCCTGGATTTTAGCAAAAAAGAAGGTGGTGGTAAGTATCCCCAGTATTAAAGAATAGTCTCTCAACACCTATCTTTCATCTTAAATATTGAACCATGTTCAACCTCTTCAAAAAGAAACCTGAACCCCAGGAAGAAAAGAATTTAAAATTTGAAAGTAGATATAGTTATGAATGGAAGGATGATGTTCCTGAAAGTGAAAGAACCGCTGAAAATATGTGCAGTCCGTTTTGTGCTAAGATGATGGAAATGCATAAATTATATACCAGGTCTGAACTTCAGAAAATTTCGGCCTTTCTTGGTTATGATGTTGTGGCCAGGGGTGGTGGATATTGGAAGGATGAAGAAAATGGAATTCCATGCAAACACACCTGGAAAAGCCAGATTGTTCAAAGGAAATAATTTCCCAAATATATTAGTATTATATTTGCGACATGGAATATTTCAGATTATCATCCATAACCTTTGACGGTCGCACTGGCTTATATCAACTGAAGGATAAGAATGTTAATATAACCTATGGAGTGGATTTCATGATGTTGCAGTTGTTTAAGGAGTATATGAACAGCAATGGGAAAGGAACACCATCAGAATGGTATAAGGATATAGGTAAGCTTCAAAGGAAGAAGGTGAAGGTTATCAGTTCCAGATATTGATTAATGGTCATTCCCTTTTTCTTTGAGTAATCTTTCACGCTCTTCCAATAATTGATTAAGTTCTATTTTCAACCTCTCTTTTTCAATTAATGCCTTTTGGTTTTCAGCTTCTGCTTGTTTGAGTTTCTCTTTAAGTACCTTCTTCTTATTATTTAATTCTTCCAATTCATCCAACATTTCAGAACATTGGTCTTTATACATATTAATCACCCTTTCCACCACATCATTTTTTCCAGGTACAGTTTTTTCAGCTTCAGCCTTCTTTTTCTTTTTAAATAGATTAAACATGTTAGTTTGGTTTAGAGGTCAAATATAAAAATAAAACCCCAGGATTTTAACCCCAGGGCCTTTCGGTTGCTCGTTGATACAACCATTATAGTTTCATTAGGTTTCTGATCCATTTAAACCAAACCACATACCAGGGTTTAGCACACGTAAAAAGATTATCCAGGTTTTTAATTTGTTGCTTGTTCATCTTGTTGGTATTTAGTTTTAATATATTCAGGAAGCATTGGTTCCACCGCTGCCAATTGTTCAACAGTTAACACCCTAATCATTTCCTGGGTTATCTTTCTCATTTTATCTTTTGGATGATTCATCCATTTGCAATGCTTTTCATCCAGTGCTGTGAAGAACTGATTAACTCGTTCCTGGGAGAATTTCACTGGTGCTGTTGGTAGTGTTTGTTCTTTCATGTTTATATCGGTATTTATATTCTCAATCTCTTTTGTCGGGGTTCCAAATGTTAACCGTTTAACTTGTAGCACTTCCTCTGTTGGTGGAACGAGTTGCTGATCCGCTGGCTTTGGTTCTGGTTTCTTTGATGGTTGATGATGTTCAGAATGCTTTTTGATCCATTGTTCATACATGTTCATATCAATAGTAATGGTTCTGTTATTATGCCATTTGTCTTCAGCTTTCGGTTTCTTGGAATTCTCACAACGAATGAAAGGAAGTTTCTTTATCCTGGCCATGATGTTTTCAATAGTTCTAACGCTTAAACCAAATGTTTCAGATAAGGTTGTGTTCTTCATGTAAAAGGAACCGTTCTTTTGGAAGCTTATGATTTGGCTTAGAATACACTTATCCTGGATTGGTAATGATTTTACGCTTAATAGCTTGTAATTAATTTTAAGATAGTTTTCTGTGTTCTGCATCGAATGGAATGTTTATTCATATTCTTATTTTATTTTTTCCTGATTAGATGTTGGTTGAATTCTTCCTTTGTCTGAAGGAAAGGGAATGGGTTAGCCGTAACATCCCAATCAAAACAACCGACTAACCCCACCCTATATGTTTAAATCACATACATAGATAAATATGTATGAGAATTTGAAAGTTCACTTTTGAAGCCTCTTTGAAGAAAATATTTTTGGAAATTGTTGAGATGTATGCAATCACCTCCACCGCTGCGCTGGTTGGAACAATAGTAAGAAAGGCCAATCAGAAAACAAAAGAATTTGAGATGTTTATTTTTAAACCTCCCAAATATCCAGATAAACAACCCACCGATTCTGCGTAAACAACCCACCGATTCTGCGTAAACAACCCACCGATTCTGCGTAAACAACCCACCGCATCGGTGGTTCATAATAAGAATAGTTATAGGAATATTGAAAAGACTATTTATAACAAAATTCAAAATATACGTATTCAGCTATGTAGTTAAACTCGATTGATGGAACCTGGTTCAACTTTCACCTGTGGTTTTACCATATTTCTTCTGTTATCTTATAGATAACGAAATCTTCCAATGGGAATATTTTCTTTTTGAATTCAACTTCCAATTGTTCATTCCTCCAATAAACATAACCAGGATGATAATCCAACCAAAAAGCCAGAAAGGTTTCACCGTGTTGGGTTTTCTCCTCACATTCAATTGAAAGGGTAAATAAAGCTTTTCTGGCTCCTTCAAGTTTATCCTGTTCTCCCATATTAGCAATATTAACCTCTTCCATGTTAATAAATAAATAACTAATCTTCAACCTTATTACCCAATTTTGATATTCAAATTTTTTATATGAATCAAATTCAAACAGTTAATCCTGAAGAGTTTTTAGAAAAAACAGATGGGGTGGGTTTTGCAATTATGTTTTTTACTTCCAACAGTAGATATTATTTCGTTCATGCTAATGATATTGTGTTAGCAGATCAGGATGGGATGATACGTTCACCCTATATCAACAGGGATAACTTAGTAAAAGAATATTACGGTGCTTCCAACTTTGTCAAAAATTCACCACTAAGTGAAGGTGGAGGTGTACTTCTTATTACCAGACTTGTTTAAGCCAAAATAAGAACCCCTGGGGTTTATCCAGGGGTTTATTCATTTCTTTGTTTATATGGCCGTTAACGGCCTAAAATGAATCCTTATTACACTCTTATCTTCTCCATTGATTTCTTCAACTCAATAGGGTTTGATTTGTAATATATTTCCAATGATTTCACGCTGTTCCCTGTCATTGATGAAAGGTGAGTTATGTGAACACCTTTGCTTATCATCAAATTGATAAAAGACCTTCTTCCAGAATGATATGTTATCGCTTCGCTCAGGGGAATAACATTCACCTTCATTTGCGTTCCAAAATATTCAACCCTATTAACCATAATAGAATCATAACCCATAAGCTTCAATATCTCTTTAATATTAGCGTTCACTTTTGAATCAGCTTGTTTAGGTAAATCTCCATTGTATTTGTTCAATATTGACCTGGTAACATCATTCAAAGGTATTTGGCAAAGCTTACCAACCTTTTGAGATTTGATGGTGATTACATCATTAATAACATTGGAGGGAACCCAGGCTTCAATATCTGATTTTCTTAAGCTGGAATAGGCCGAAAACATCCACAAATCCCTGCTTCTATCATATGATGAACCAATCGGAATATTGAAGTTCCTCAGTTCAATCAGCTGTTCTTCCGTTAAATATTGCAGATCAGTTGATTCCTTTTTAATGTTCCAGCTTTTGAATGCCAGGTTCGTGGATAGTTCATTGTTAACACACCAGTTCAACATTGCTTTAACGTTCTTCAGCACATTGGAAATGGCATTGTTATTCATGCCAATCTTTCCAGTGTTACCGTTCTTATGTTCTTTCAACAAATACTGTTTGAATTCGCTTCCAAAGTCTTTTGTGAACAGTTCAAAACAAACATCCAATCCATTCTTCTTTGCATAAGCTTTCACCAGGTTGAAGTTGTTTTCAATCCTGGAAAAGGTTTGTTCCTTCTTTTCACGCTGGGAATAATCACAATACTTTTTATAAGCTGATTTGAATTTTGAAACAGCGTCTGAACTCGCATTCTTAACAGCCTTATCCAACAATTGATTCATCTCTTCATCTCTCACACCAGCCAAATAATTCTTAACTAATCTTTCAATTTCTGCTGTTTTATCATATGGAATTTTAATGTTTGATTTTGGTGTTGTTTTCATCTGGAAGCTTTCATCCCTCATGTACTTCATTTGAAGTTTTACGGTTGCTTGTTTTGGTTCGATGTTATAAAAATCTTTCCAAACCTGCATAGCATCATATTTATCAAACATTGAAACAGTTGAATGATATTTCTTCCATGTAGCATTCATCCGTTCTTTAACCTCTTTTAAAATTTCATTATACTTTCTATACTCGTTATGTGATGGTTTCACCAACTGCTGTTCAGGATTCCAATCTTCCTTTTTTACTGTGAACCCCAAACTGATTTTTGATGTTGTTTTTCCTTCAGATAGTAACAGCATAACAGGCATAAAACCCTGGCTGTTTTTCTTGTCGGTGCGGAGTGTAATAACTGCGTTCATGGTATCAATATTTGAAAATAAAATTAGGGAAATTCCTTCCCCCTTCCAAATATTCGCCTTCCCCCTTCACGTCAAAACATAAAAAAACCACTGATAATCAGTGGTTTAATGTTATAAAATTAGTGGAGCTGCAGGGAGTCGAACCCTGGTCCAAACATATTCGCCATAAGCCTTCTACATGTTTATTTCTGCATTGGTTGTCGGGAAAAAGCAGGAGCAGAACGAACCAACCTCTTCCTTAGCTGTATAGTCTTAAGCGATCATCACAGCCTTTGATCGCAGCATCTTGTTTTGTTTTGA
>Ga0163162_10005437_pt1 | contig 12307 bp, 5 predicted proteins | sample S55metaG_FD_115310 | JGI IMG/M metagenome (GOLD analysis project Ga0163162, IMG submission 115310) | Switchgrass rhizosphere microbial communities from Kellogg Biological Station, Michigan, USA - S5-5 metaG | ecosystem: Host-associated > Plants > Roots > Rhizosphere > Soil | place: USA: Michigan...
CCGCGGGCGATTGCCGTCGCCACCTCGGCGATGTTGCGGACCTGCGCGGTCAGGTTACTCGCCATGAAATTCACGTTGTCGGTCAGGTCCTTCCAGGTCCCGCCGACTCCGGGCACCTGGGCCTGGCCGCCGAGTTTTCCTTCGGTGCCGACTTCGCGGCCGACACGGGTCACCTCGCTGGCGAGTGCGTTGAGCTGATCGACCATCGTGTTGATGGTGTCCTTGAGCTCCAGGATCTCGCCGCTCACGTTGACGGTGATCTTCCGGGACAGGTCGCCGCGGGCGACGGCCGTCGTCACCTCCGCGATATTGCGCACCTGGGCCGTCAGGTTGCCCGCCATGGCGTTCACGCTGTCGGTCAGGTCCTTCCAGGTGCCGGCAACGCCGGGAACCACCGCCTGCCCGCCCAGTTTTCCTTCCGTTCCAACCTCCCGCGCCACGCGGGTCACTTCGGACGCGAAGGAGCGGAGCTGGTCCACCATCGTATTGATGGCTTCCTTGAGCTGGAGGATTTCTCCCCGGACGTCCACCGTGATCTTGCGGGACAGGTCGCCGTTGGCGACGGCGATCGTGACTTCGGAGATATTGCGGACCTGAGCGGTCAGGTTACTCGCCATCGAGTTGACGCTCTCGGTCAGGTCTTTCCAGACGCCGCTCATGCCGGGGACCTGCGCCTGCCCACCGAGTTTCCCATCCGAGCCCACCTCGCGCGCCACCCGGGTCACTTCCGAGGTGAATACTCCGAGCTGCTGGATCATCGTGTTCACGATGGAGGCCGATCGGAGGAACTCGCCTTCGAGCATGCGACCGTCTACGTCGAGCCGCATCGTCTGGGTCAGATTGCCCTTGGCGACGGCGGCGATGGCGCCGGTGAACTCGGTAGTGGGCCGGAGCAGGTCGTCGATCAGCGTGTTGACCGACCCTTCCATCTCCCCCCAGGCACCCTTGGAGTAGTCGAACCGGGTCCGCTCGCGGGTCCGCCCTTCTTTCCCGACCACCTGGCCTACCCGCTTCAGCTCGTGGTCGATCTTCTGATAACCCTGCACGATTTCGTTGAACGTGTCGGCGATCTTCCCATCGATTCCCGACCAGTCGTTGGGCAACCGGACCGAGAAATCCCCCCCGCGCACACTCTGAAGGGCGAGCAGCAGCAGACGCCGGTCGAGCGCGGCCTCCGTGCCTTCCTTGGCTAGAGACGCATTCCCGCCATTCTGACCAGTTCGTTTCATGATGGGATTCTCCGAAGATATTGCAGCCTGGAGACGGTCGGGCCGTGGAGTAGGGTGACGCCGACCGGCCGGGCGAGAGACGTCGAGTGACGGTGGAGCTGAAGAGACACGCCCGCGGAAACGGCTTGCGGGAAGCCATAAAACGAGGGGAAGCGACTGCCGATTGTGCGACCAGGCGCTTGGTACATGGTGCCGTCCTGCGGATGTATGGCTGCAAGGGACTCCGATCAGGCCGTCACAGTGTCCCGGTGCCCCTAATGTATTGCCTCTTCAGGCGGTTGGCGAATGCGGGGCCAGCAGCGAGCCGGTAGGCGTCGAGGCGACGGAATGAGCGATGGACCCCCCTGAGGATCCGGCAGCTGGGAGGAGGATCGGAGGCGACGTGAAGGCCGGTCGGGGGGCGTCGCGACGGCAGGGAGCCTTGCACCGCAGTGGGGGCCCCCCGGTTCAAATTTCCGGGCGATCCGCCTCCAAAACCTCATCGGAAATACCCGAGGCAATCGGAATCGCCGGGGTTGACCGTGATTCTACACCCGGGGCGGAGCCCCCCTCCAAAATTCGAGAGGGGGCCGCCCGGGTGGGGGCCCCCCCTTTCAAATATCTCGCAGGTTTGGCGAAGAGACGTTATCCCAACTACGCGGAGATAACCGATTTTCCCCGCGCGGGGAACAGCGGCGAGCATGCCATCGCTATCTGCTCCACATGGCGATGATCGGTGCCGCAACAGCCCCCGATGACGTTCAACCGGGGAAGCCGGTCCAGCAGACGGGCGTGTTCCGCACCAAGCTCCACCGGGTTTCCGCTATCGAGTTCGGGAGACTCGTTGAGTTCCGCGTGGCTCTTGTGCGACGCGTTAGTCCGCAGACCCCGAATCCGCCCCAGCCATGGCTCGCCCGCCGTCAGCACCGACTCGAAGTGGGTCGGGTGGGCGCAGTTGATCATGTAGTAGGCGGGATAGGCCGAAGTCGCCGCATCTACCGTGGCGATCGCATCCTTGAGTGACTGGCCGGTCACCAGCCGCCCGTCCGTTTCGACGGTGAAGGAGATAGCGACCGGCATGCCTGCAGATTCCGCCGCGCGGGCGACCCCCAACGCCTCCTCCACGTAGTTCATTGTGATGGCGGTGACCATGTCGGCCGCACTGGCCGCGAAGGTTCCGATTTGCTCGCGGTGATACGACTCGGCCTCGCTCTCGGACATCTGGAAGGCCGGGTTGTACCCATCTCCCCGCGGACCGACGCACCCGCTGATGACGACCTGGGTACGCGAGTTCTCGAACTCGTCACGAATCCGCTCGAGCAGGCGGATCGCCTTGAGATTGGCATTGGCGAGGCCGTCGCGGCTGTAGCCGAGGCGGGCAGCCCAGTCGGGATTTGCCCGCCAGGTTGCGGCTTCGAGGATCAGGCCGGTGCCAAACTTCTTCGCCAGCTCGGCATAGGTGCGGAAATACTTGCGGAGAGCCGTCTCGCCCTCGGGCCGATTGAGCAGGTCGAAGGCCGCGAAATCGGGCAGATCCAGCCCCTCCAGGAAAATCAGGGTGGTCTCAATGCCACCATCGGTGAGGAACAGGTCGCCCTTGAGCTGGGGCAAGGCGTTGCGATAACGAGCCATGTGACACCTCGAGCGGTCCAGGTCGGTTGCGCCGGGTCCAGGCAAAATCTCCCGTAACAAGTGATGCGTAGCCTGGGTACGTCCCCGGACATGCCAGACCGCCGGTCAGGTCCTCCCGTGGGGCGGGGTCGAGTAGAGGCCCCGTCGCCTGCTATCCTCGCGATAGGTCGCCCAGAAGGCGAAGGGGGACTGCACCGCTCCCCAGAACTCGGCGAGCAGCAACGGGAGCGGGAGCAATTCACGCCGCGCGAATCGCTTTACGATGCGCCCGATGAGCCAGCCGAGCCATATCCGCATTGTGTACCAGGCGGTGTTGTGCCGCGGGATGGCGCCGCGTTTGAAGATGGTGAGGAGATAGACCCCGAAGGCTCGACCATTGTCGGTGAGCTGGCGGCGGAGGCCCAGCATATCCCGCCGGTGATGATGGCGCACGAGTGCCGCCGGCTGGTAGCGAACCACGGCGCCGGCCATCAGGCTCCGGTGGAAGATGTCGAGATCTCCTCCTCCGTGTGACGGCGTACCGACATCGAGAGCCGTGTCGAATCCTCCGAGCTCCTGGAGCAAACTCCGGCGGAAGGCCATGTTGGCGCCGACGCCGAGGTGGTGCGCGCCGATTCGTTGCGAGGCTGACAGCAGGGCGGGGTCCCATTCGCGCGAGGTCGTCCCCTTCCCCATGCCACCGTAACAGAGCTCGAACAGCACTTCGGCCTCGGTGTCCATTGCCGCAGGGAGCACGAGGCCACTTACCGCGCGGACGGCCGGATCCTCGAACGCGGCGCCGAGTCCTGCGAGCCACCTGGGATCGACCTCGGTATCGTCGTCAGTGTACGCCACGATGTCATACCGCGCCGCTTTGTAGCCGCAGTTTCGGGCCCAGTCGAGACCGGGGCGCTCTTCTCGCACGTAGCGGACGCCCGCGGTGTGGGCAAGCTGCCGGGTCGCCTCGGAAATTGAGGCGTTGTCCACCACGATGACCTCGTACGTCGGGTACTCGAGGCGGGCGAGCGATTTGAGACAGCGCTCCAGCGATCGGGGCCGGTCCCGGGTACAGACCACGATACTGATTCCCGGCGTGTCGCGGGACACCACGACATGGTTATCGAGCAGCAGCGCACTTTTGTTCTGGCGGGACAACCTGCGATGCATGGCCGCTTCGATTGCTCCCGCGTGTACCCTGTCCTCCGAGACCGAGAGCGTAACCGATCCCAGGGGATAACCGTGCCGTCGCAGCAGGAGGTAGACGCCGCCGTATCCATGGCACCGGGGAAGGTCGGGCACGCCGCCGGCGATCTCGAGATCGGCGACTCGAATCGGCAGTGGTAGCTCGGGAAAAGGCGACGGCATCAGATGGCTCAGCCTAGTTTGCCGATGAAGGAAGCGAGATCGTCATCCCCGCTGACCTCGATGCGGGGAAGTGCGAGCGCCGAATCCCAAGGGCCGGCCGGTCCCGGCCGGCAAGTCAGACCGATCTGAAACCCGGATGCGCCCACGAGGTGCTCTACCACAGGATCGGTGTCGCCGTGAGGATAGGCGAAGGCATCGACGCCGCGGCTTAGGCCCCGTTCGATGACAACACGAGACCGAATCGCCTCGCGGGCGATCTCGGTGGGAGTCGGACCCGTCATTGGGCGATGACTGGCGGAATGGGCGCCGAACTCGACTCCTTGTGAGGCCAGACCCCGAATCTCATCCCAGTCCATGAGCGGAAGCGGGTCACCGAGGTCGGCATCCCACCGCGCCGAATCCCCGATCAGGTCCGCGACGAGGAAGATCAGTGCCCCGAACCCGTAGCGCTGCAACAGGGGCCAGGCGTTCGCTTCGAAATCCCGATATCCATCGTCGAAGGTGAGCACGACCGGCCGGGCTGGCAGCGGCCGGCGGAGCCGGACGGCGCGGAGCCAATGACCGAGAGTGACTGTGGTGAAACCCGCATCGCGAAGGTAGCGAAGCTGCGCCTCGAACGCGTCGGGGTTGACCCGATAGCGCGCGGTCGCGGCCGGCCCCTCGGACGAGATGCTGTGATACATGAGAATCGGGAGCGTGAGCGGGCCTGGAGCGGCGGTGTAGTTCACTGCCGGGCGGCCCCCCGACCGACGAAAGTGCACCGCCACATGCGGCGCCGGCTCCTCATGCGTCGCGGGTTCCACCACCTCGGCCACGAGCGGAGGAGCGGATGCGCTGGGCGAGTGGCGCCGCTCGAAGAGCTGAATTCGGTAGGCCTCGGTCCTGATCTCCCGCTTGAAGTGGAACTGAGGAATCGCCGCCAGCGTCTCGCCGATCCGGCGCGCCCCGTACGGCACCGCCCAATCGAAGCCCGGCTGGTCCGGATCATCAGCCAGGACATTGGCATGCGCGAGAACGAGATGGCCTCCGGGCTTGAGAGCACCCGCGAGCCTTTCTCCTACGGCGGTGAGCGCCTCCAGACTGCCGAGGTAATAGAGGACCTCACTGCAGACAATCAGATCGAGCGGGCCGGGGAGGTCGTCGTGAACGAGATCGAGAAGCTGGAACTGCACGTTGGCGGCGCTGGCTACGGCTTCCGCGCGCTGCAATGCCACCTGGGAGAAATCCGCGGCAATCAGCCGCTCCACCCTCGGTGCCAGCAGGCGGGTGAACCGTCCTTCGGCGCAGGCGAGCTCGAGGGCGCGCTCGATCCTGCCATCGGGAATGAGTCCCAGGGTCTGCTGGTACTTGGTCTGCTCGTACGGAGTCTCGTAGGCCCAGGGATCCTCACTGCGGGCAAACAGCGACTCGAAATGATGGCGGTCGTGGGAGCGCGACTGATTGGCCTCGGCGGAAGCAGTGCCTGCGCCACCGTGGTGATCGCGTCCCGGCCCCGGACGTGACGGCAATTCGGGAAGGTAGGCCACTCTCTGCGGCGAACCTTCACTCGAGGAGCGAACCGCCGGTGGAGAACCCAGCGCTGCCGCCGCGAGCAGCTCGGGAATCACGGCCCGCGGCAGGTCGGCACGCCGATCGGCCGGCGCATCGGGATGCGAGGTCCGGTACCGCGACACGCACAGCGTCTCATCGGAATCGACAGCCCGGCGTACTACGCTGGTCCAGTCGAGAGTCAACAGGTCAGCCGCTTCGGGCGGGATGACTTCCGCGTGTGATGGAGCAGCCAGCCCACGGGCCTTCGCTGCTTCTGCCAGTCGCTCACGCAGCCTTCCGCCTTCGAAGGGCCGACCCAGAATCCCCTCGCGTACCACAACCCGACACAACTCGAGTCCGGTCTCGGTCGTGATTACCGATCTCAGGCGGTTGGCGGTCACCCGACCGCCTTCGCTGGGCACCGAGATGAGTCCCATCGCGATTCCGCCCACTCGGGGCTCGACGGTGACCGCCGAGTCCGACGTCTGAAACGTTGGCAGCTCGTCGCTCAGTTCGACGACCTTCCATGCCGTCTCACGGTGGGGCGGCGGCTGGTCCCCACTCCCACCCTCATTGTAGAAATCCCCTGCCGGCAGCCCTGTCAGCCCCCACAGTTCCTGAAGAAACAGCGTCCAGCCGATTTGGTCATGCAACCGCTCCGGCATCACCGCCGTCGCGTCCGGAATCGGGTCGGCGAGCGGTGCACCGCCCAGGCAGACCGAAATCCCACTGGGCGCGCGACGGAACTCGAGCTCGCGATAGAGCGTGGTGTCGAAGAACCGTCCGAGGATCGGCCAGGCGAACCGGGCCGCTATCGCGTCCGTGAGCACTCGAGCCGACACGACACCGTCACAGACCGGAAGCAGGACCGTCCCGATTCGCTTGCCGTCCGCCATCACCGCACAATGGACCCTCTCAACTTGATCGGATACATGGATGCCATCGATCGGCTGGGTGATCTCCACAGCAACGGCGCGGGTTCTGCCTCGGGTGAAAGGACGCCGTGCGCGCGAGGAGTCGAGTGTGAGCCGCTCGAGCGCGAGGAGACTACGGCGCGCAAGCTGCCACGAACCCGATTGTTGCTCCAATGTGGCGAGGAATGCGGAGAGATCACCAGCAACCTCGGGCCACAAGTCGTCCCATGCGTCGGCAACTTTGCCGACGCCGAGCGGGACGGTGGTGAAGAGATTGCCGGCGATATCGGTAGGGTTAAGACCAGGATCGGAGTCACTCTTCAAAGCCTGGAATACCGGCTCCAATGATTCCCCCCGTCCAATCAGCATCCCGGCGACCCAGGCGCCGAACCGGAGCCTGGCACCCGCAGCTCCCTCGATTGGTGCTCCCTTCGAGTGCGCGGTGCCCGGTTCTCTCGGATCGCTTCCGTGGCCGCGTGTAATGACGGTGAGCCCATTGGGCAGCAGACGGGCGGTCGAGGTCGCCCCCGATCGCAGCTGGAGGCGGTAGTGGGCGACTTTTTCCGAGACTCGCCCGAAGCGGGCACCGGTCCGCGCAACGCGCTGCCAGAAGTCCCAATCCTCGCAGGTTCGCAGTGCAGGATCGAACCCGCCCGCCTTGGCCGTCAGCTCCCGGCGGAAGAGGCAGGCATTGATGGGGAAAGCGCAAATCTCGGCGAACCGCGGAAAGAGATCGGTCATGGGAGGGGCGAATTCGGTTTCCATGACGCGGCCGTCACGCGCCACCCGGGCCCATCCCCCATGCACCGCGTCAACCGTGCCGGACAAGGTCGCGTCGCCGAGTAGTTGCAGGGCCTGAGGCAGTAGCGAGTCATCGGCATCGAGAAACAGAAGCCAATGATGGCGAGCCGCGGCCATGCCCCTGTTGCGCGCGGGTCCCGGCCCGTACTGCTGCTGGCGCAGCAGCCGGATTCTCGAGTCGTGCGCGGCATAGTCCTGGACGATGGCGGCGGTCGCATCGTCGGAGCCGTCATCCACCACAATCGCTTCCCATGCACGGTGAGTTTGTGCCGACAGGGATTGGAGAGTCTCCCGAATCGTCCCCGCGGCATTGTGGGCTGCGATGATCACGGACACCGCCGGCCGTAAAGGCGCGGGAGCGGGCTTCACCAGCCTTGGGGCTCCGGGGTTTCCCGCCGCGGCACTCGTCGTCATGGCTGCGAGGAGCGCCTGAGGCAGTTCCTCGGCGAGCGCTGGACGCAGATGCTCACCTCGGAAGGGCTCCGATCCAGGCTTGGCGGCCAGCGTCCCGACCTCGAGCGGCCCGAACCGGACGCGGATTGCCGTCGGTCTGGTCTGCTCGACGAGTTGCTCCGCCTCGCCCAGGCCCGTAGCCAGATCGACTTCGAAGAGATGGGCGGACGGCAGGATGGGCGACTCGCACTTCGCCTCGAGCGTCCGGAGTCCGCGCCGGCTGCGCACCCCGTCGCGGACGCCGACCCAGTACCAGCCGTACATCACGCCGGCTTGCGCCTTCCGCCAGGTGCCCCGGAGGCGCAGCCGTTCAAGCAGCGGAAGCGTAGCGGCGAGCCCGCGAACCATCAGGTGCGCGATCCACGGGGCCATGAGCGCCGCCCGACGGAGAATCCCCAGCGGATTCCAGATCGGCGCTTCGGGCCACGCAATCCGCAGCTCCGGCCAGACCTCGGGATGCAGCCGAGCCAGCCGCACATCCGCCTCTCCCTCGGCGCGCTTGCGGTGAATGAGACGACGGTAGTCGCGCAGCTCGTGATGCTTTCCTCCGGCGCCCGACGCGAACAACACCCGGGCCCCGGCCCTGATCAACCGAATCCCCAGTTCGGAATCCTCCCGGCACGGGAAGCTCTCGTCGAAGCCGCCTACGGAGCGAAACAAGTTCGAGGGGATCGAGAGGTCGCCGCTGAAGATTTCCGTGAAACTGAAGCGGTGGCCCGGCCTCTCCATGCTGGCCAGCTGACCTTCCCACCAGGCCCATGCACCGATCGTATCGAGATTCGAATCCGGAGTACGGACCGGGACCGCCGGGCCGATCGCCACGGCCGGGACACCCGCGTCCTCGTGGACCCGATGATGTTCGGCGAGGAGGGCCGGTAGCGGCTCGATATCGTCGTCGAGGAATACCAGCAGATCCCCGCTCGCGTGCCTCGCCCCAAGGTTGCGAGCGGGACCGGCTCCACGCCCGGGGTCCTGTTCCAGGACCTGGAGGGAGAACGGCCACGAGAGGGTACGCAGCACGGCAGCAGTGTCATCAGTGCAGCCATCCGCGATCACCACCACCTCGAAACGGCTGGCCGGAAAGGAGCCGTCCTGCAATGCGTGAAGCAGACGAAGCAGGGATGCGGGACGGTTGTGGGTGGGGATGACGACGCTGATGTCGGGGCGAGAGCCGTGTGGAGTCATCCCACCTCCCCGCCCCGCCGGGCCAGCGCGCGCCGCGAGGCGAGGTACGCCCGGGGACCCGCGGCGCAGCCCCGAAGCTCAGCGAGCACCAGATCGAGCGGGACATGACCCGGTCGCCGCAAGAGAGCCCGGAACAGCGTCGGGATCTGCTCCCGTAACCACCCCATGGCGAGCCACACGGCCCTCGGCTCGCGATTGCGAAGCAGGTGCCCCGTCAGGTGCGAGTAGACCCCGACCCCGTAGCCGTAGATCGTGTCACGGAGTCCCTCCCATTCGCGACGGTGCCGGTGCCGGTTCAGTGCCGCCGGCTCGTACACGATCGAATACCCGGCCATCAGAATGCGGGTGAACATGTCGTGATCGCCGCCGGATCGGGTCGGAGTACCGGCGTCGAGCGCTTCATCGAAGCGACCAACCAGCTCCATCGTCTCGCGCCGGAGCGCCATATTCACCCCGGCGCCAATCGGGCCAACCAGGAACGGATTGTGACTGGTTCCGTGATACACTGTCCGGGTGAACCCGCGGCCAAACCCATTGGTCCGCTCGAACCATTCCTGCGCCGGTGTCTCCAGCTCGAGCGGCATCGTCAGACCGGTCACCGCGAGGATCCGGCGGTCGTCAAACCCTTGAGTGAGGTGGTACAGCCAGTCGGGATCCGGCTCCGCATCGTCATCGGTGAACGCGACGATCGGATGCCGCGCGTCGCGCATCGCTCGGTTGCGGGCGATATCCAGGCCGGGCCGTTCAACCCTCACGTAGCGCGCCTGAGGGAATTGTGCGACGACCTGCCGCGTCTCATCGCTTCTGGACGCGCTGTCTACAACCAGGATCTCCTGACCCTGATCCCTTAACCGGGAAAGCGCGACGAGACAGTTGCTTAGATCGCCTGGCCGATCCCGAGTACAAACCGCAACAGTGGCGGGGAGCACCGGAACGGCAGGACGCAAATCGCATTCGAGGTAGTCGTGTAACCATTGCTGGAGGATGGGCGCCGACCGCTCCTCCAGCGACTCACGAATCCTGTCTCCCGAGATTCTGCCGTCCCGGACTGCAAGACTCACCTGGCCGACCGGCTTGCCCTTCCAGCGAAAGAGCAGGAGGGCATGGTCATACCTCGCAGGCAGGGCTATCTGGTTCGGAAGATGCTCGGCGTCGAGATCGAGGACGGCGGTGGGCATCGGGCGAGACCCTATTGACGTTCGAGCACTACGACGTCCTGCGCGCCAATCCAAGCATCGAATGCCCCCGACCAGTAACCGGGCAAGGGCTCCTGAACCAGGCGGAGGCCGGCCTCCCGGACCAGGCGGTCAATCAGCGATCGGCGGTACGCGGTCATCCGTTCGGGATCGGACGGCTCGACGGTCGCGAAGTCCTGGCGATGCCCGCCGTACTCATGGTTGAACTCGAAGCGCGGGTTGTTGAAGCCCTGGCGGCGTGGCCGGGAGGGGAGGTAATTGTCCAGCAGGAAGAAGCTGAACACACAACGGCCGCCAGGCCGCAGGATCCGGGCCGATTCCTTGAAATAATGGGCGGTGTTCTCGGGAACCATGTGGGTGAAGACCGACGCTGCGAAGACCAGGTCCTGCGACTGGTCCGGCACCGGGAAGTGATAACCGGAGGCAGCCAGCCGGCCCGAGGGATTGTAGAAGCTGTTGCGCACATCGGCCCAGTAGAACTCAAAGTTGGCATGTGCGGAGTGAAAGGCGCGCTCGAGGAATTCGATCTTGTCGCGATCGATGTCGAAGCCGAGATAGGTTCCCCCACCGATGATGTAGCGAAGCGCGAACGCCACCCGGCCCTGCCCACAGCCGATCTCCAGAACCCGGCTGCTGAATCCCAGCTTGCCGTACACCCGGAGCAGCATGCTCCATTCCTCCCCCCAGCGAAACCACTCTTCCAGCACCGCGATGCCCTCGGAGGCCATGCGGGCGAGAGAGGGCAGCAGGGCCGGTTCGTAGGCGACCCAATCCGGGTGACTCTCACGGCCTGCCATCAGTCGGTCCCATAGGTAAGGACCTGAGCCCTGGCATTCATCTGCACCGAGCCCTGAAATTCCTGACCCCCTTCTACCCGCATCGCACCGCCGGGGCCGCCACCCAGCTCGCGACCGGCCATCCGGTTCCACACGAAGCTCTCCAGTGGATAGATCCCGGGGGGCAGATTGAGCTGAAGCTCCATGGTCACGGCGAAACGTCCCGTTTGAGGCAGATCATGCCCCAGCGACAGCGCGGTGGTTTCAAACACCGGTTCCCCGCTGTCGGGCGATCGGATTCGGACCCCGACACTTTCAGACGCTGACGGGCCAGGGCCCGAAACTGCGCAATGCAGTGTGAGAGTAACCCATTCCCCCGACCGGACCGCCGCCGGCTCGACTCGAACTTCCTCGATGACCACGGCGGTTGGGGTCGGGCGGCGGGAGGCGCTCTGATCAGCAGCCAGGTAGGCAGCGATACACTCCTGGGGGGTGCCCCGTTTGACTACGGCACCCTCGGTCATGAGGATTGCCTCGGTACAGAGGCGGGCGATGGTCTCCAGCTGGTGGGAGACCACGACGACCGGGATGTTGCTTCGGGCCAGCTCGGAGATCCGATCGAACGCCTTTCGCTGAAAGGCCGCGTCGCCCACGGCGAGGGCCTCGTCGATGATCAGCACATCGGGGTCGAGGTGAGCCGCGATCGCGAAGCCGAGCCGGGTGTGCATGCCGCTGGAATAGCGCTTGACCGGCGTATCGAGAAACCACTCGACCCCGGAGAAGGCCACGATTTCATCGAACTTCCGGAGAATTTCCTTCCGCGGCATCCCCATGATGGCGCCCTGAAGGAAGATGTTTTCCCGGCCGGTCAGATCGGGATGGAACCCCGCGGCCACTTCGATCAGGACTCCGACTCGTCCCTGGGTGAGACACCGGCCATGGGTCGGGCGTAGTATGCGAGTAAGCAGCTTGAGCACGGTGGATTTCCCGGCGCCGTTGGGTCCGATGATCCCCAGCGCATCACCCGGTCCCAGCGTGAAGCTGACGTCACGCACCGCCCAGAACTCCCCGCCCCCGAGCGCACCGTCGGCGGCGCGGGCGCGGAACGCTCGGGAGACCATCGCGGGAATAAAGTCGCGCAAACGGTTGTGCAGCTCGCCGGTGCGAAACTTCTTCCAGACCGCGTCAAACTCGACCCGCCCGACCGATCGCGGCCTCACACGTACTCGGCGAAGACGAACTCGGAGCGATGAAAGATCACGGCACTC
>Ga0163162_10005438_pt1 | contig 12307 bp, 11 predicted proteins | sample S55metaG_FD_115310 | JGI IMG/M metagenome (GOLD analysis project Ga0163162, IMG submission 115310) | Switchgrass rhizosphere microbial communities from Kellogg Biological Station, Michigan, USA - S5-5 metaG | ecosystem: Host-associated > Plants > Roots > Rhizosphere > Soil | place: USA...
AAAAGATCGGGAAGATTTTAAGCAAAAAGCGCTGCGTTGGGCGTCTTCTTTTAGCGTATTCTGTTATCTGGATTCGAACGATTTTAACGATCCTTACAAAAAATTCGATGCCCTGATCGCGATTGGCGCTAAGGACGAACTTGTGGCAATGGCGGGGACAGCTTTTGACCAACTGGAACAGTTTCGAAAAAAGCATCCCGACTGGATAACCGGTTTCCTTGGTTACGATCTGAAAAATGAAATTGAAAATCTGTCATCCGTTAATTCGGACAGCCTTAAATTTCCGGACCTCTATTTTTTTGAATCCCGGCACCTTGTTCTGGTAAAGGGAAACGAAATCGAAATCATTTCTGACGAACCGCAGCATGTTTTCGATTGTATCAATGCGATGGCTTCCGGTAAAAATGAGTCGACTCCCGTTCTAAATATCAAGTCACGCTTCAGCAAACCCGATTATTTAAATACGGTTGAGAAGATCAAACAGCACATCAATCGCGGGGATATTTACGTAACCAACTTCTGCCAGGAATTTTTTGCCGAAAACGCTGATATTGATCCGCTTGCTGTTTTCAAAAAGCTCAATAAAATCTCACCCAACCCCTTTTCAGCTTTTTTTAAATGGAACCGCAGCTATATCCTGTGTGCTTCGCCCGAACGCTTCTTAGCCAAACGGGGTGATAAATTAATATCTCAGCCAATTAAGGGGACAGCAAAAAGGGGCAGCAACGTTGCTGAAGACGAACTTATTAAAGAACAGTTAAGGAACCACGCCAAGGAACTCCAGGAAAATGTAATGATTGTAGACCTTGTGCGTAACGACCTTACACGCTCCGCCAAACAAGGAACCGTTAAAACAAAAGAGCTATTCGGAATTTACAGCTTCGAGCAGGTTCACCAAATGATATCAACCATCATTTGTGAGTTACAGGATGGTATAACCGCTGTGCAAAGTGTAAAAAACACATTTCCTATGGGTAGCATGACCGGCGCTCCAAAAATAAGTTCGATGCATTTAATGGAGCTATTTGAGCGTAGCAGGCGAGGCGTTTATTCGGGTGCGATTGGCTATTTCGGCCCCGATGATGATTTTGACTTCAACGTTGTAATCCGAACCCTTCTGTATAATAGTGCTGATAAATATTTATCGTTCCAAACTGGCAGTGCGATAACTTACCATGCTGATGCTGAAAAAGAATATGAAGAATGCCTGCTTAAGGCGCAGGCGATATTGGAAGCGCTTGGTCAATCCTGATTTTTTTTCCCATCCTCACGCTGATAGCCGATCCATTAGCAAAAAAGGCTGAATATGGCGCCGTAGTTAAATAAGGTACAAATTCCTTTCCATAAAGGTTGGCAACATCTGCCTCAAAAATAAAATCCTTCACCTCTGCCACCTGCCATGATACATGCTCAACCTGGTACTCAATAGTTTTAACGCTGGTTAGGCCATTATATCCCCAGTAGTGCTCAAAAATAAACTCTTCGGGGCTACCCACCGCGATATCTCCAAATTTATCGGCTACGGTTGCGCCCAGTTTGTTCCAGCAACCGTTCAGCTTCCATTCGTACAGATAATTTGTGTATTCGTTACCCTTCGGCGTTATCGAATGCCTCATGGGTAAGGCCCGGTAATGCTCATTATATAAAGTGTTAGCCACAACAGCAATAATACTTTTAGGCACTATTTCGCTTATAAAAACGGCGCCACGTTTCCACTCAACACCGTCAAAACGCCGTACATAAAACCTAAGATTAACCTCCTCAAAATTTATATGCCATGGCCACTTGATGTTTAAAACCCGCGTATCTAAAAACAGGAAACCAACCATGCTGACTAACGCTTTGCCCTCCCAAAAATCGAGTTCCGTCCCCGGCGGCAGATGCTTCTGCAATACAACCGGATCAACTTCATAGTTGAGCATTAGTAAATTTTGCCACTTCGCCTTTAAAAACCGTAGATTGGCCATATTAACCTTATATTTTCGGTAATTGTGCTGTAGAAATCCGAAAATCCGGCTGTCAAGCCGTTTTTCTTTTAAAAATATTAACCTTTGATTCCTTGCCTTTTAACAGGCGTTCAATGTTTTTTTGGTGGGTAACGAGTATCAGCACGCAAATGCACATGCCATAAATAACAACAGACCTGTTGCTGGGAAACACAAATGAAACGCCTATCGGATAGGTGAAGCCTGCCATAATGGAACCGAGTGACACGTACCTGGTAATTAAAAGTACAACTATAAAAACCAGCACACATAATAACGCCGCCTGCAGGTGAATGGCCAGTATCATACCAAACAAAGTTGCGATTCCTTTACCTCCTCTAAATCCGGCAAAAACCGGGAACAAATGGCCCATAACAGCGGCTATACCCAGGGCAAGCGCGTAATTGGTATAAGCAGTAGAGCCGTAGGCCCCTGTAGTTGAAACACCTATAAAATATGCCAGGTTTGTGGCTGTCCACCCTTTTAAAATATCCAGCAGCATAACCGGCACACCAGCCTTTTTGCCAAGTACCCTGAAAGTATTAGTAGCCCCTGCGTTGCCGCTCCCATACTCCCGTACGTCAACATTATAAAAGGCTTGCCCAATCCACACCGCCGTGGGGATTGAACCGCATAAATAGGCTAAAATAAGTGCTGAAAGTGAGTAGGCAGTTATCATCTCACCGCAATATTACTAAATTTATTTAGTGATTAGTGGGTATAGATTAGAGATTAGTTTTTAAATAAGATCCTATTTGATATTGTACATTTCTTAAGTTATTTTCACTAATTTCTAATTACTAATCTTTAACTACTGATCTTACTTTCCGCCATAACCGCTTTCAGGCTCAAGTCTAAACTTTTAACAGAATGAGTTAATGCCCCCACAGATATGTAATCAACCCCGCACGCAGCATATTCACGAATATTATCAATAGTAATGCCGCCTGATGCTTCGGTAATGTATCTTCCTTCTATAATATTTACGGCCTCCCTCAGGTCGCGAAAGTTAAAATTATCCAGCAGTATCCGATTAACACCGCCGGTTTGCAAAACCAATTCCAGTTCCTCCAAATTTCTCACTTCAATTTCGATAGCTAATTTTTTGTTTTGCTTTTTTAGATAATCGTGCGTTTTCTCTATAGCTTCTCTTATCCCGCCAGCGTAATCAACATGATTGTCTTTTATTAATATCATATCATGTAAACCAAACCGATGGTTTACACCGCCGCCTATCCTTACTGCCCATTTTTCGAGATAACGCATCCCCGGCGTTGTTTTGCGGGTATCTAAAACCTGGGTATTTGTTCCCTGTAGAATATCAACTATTTGGCGTGTTTTAGTGGCAATGCCACTCATGCGTTGCATGCAGTTGAGCACCAGGCGTTCCGCTTTCAATATACTTTGCGCATCGCCCTCTACGTCAAGTGCAATATCATTCGGCTTTACCCGTGTGCCGTCGTGTATAAACACATTTACTTTGAGGTTAGCATCAACGATATGAAAAATTTCAACCGCCAGCTCAACACCCGCTAAAATACCTTCGTCTTTAACTAAAAGCTTAGCCTTGCCTTGCTTTCCTTCAGAAATTGTTGCTAATGATGTATGGTCGCCGTCGCCCACATCTTCATTCAAAGAATTTAATATAAATTGATCAATAAGTGATTTGTCCAAGCCTGTAGATTTTTAGAAATTCAAAAGTAGCAACAATTTGCTGAAATTATTAATAATCTGCCTTTCGCTAAATCAGGGGTTATGTATTCGCCACTATTGCTGTTCCCCATTAAATAACCGATATTTAGCCAAAAAGAACACCGACAGCACTTGGCCGAACTCAATCCCTCTCAACGTACCTGGAAAATATTTAAACGCAATAAAATTGCCGTCGGCGGATTGATATTTATTGCCCTGACCATCCTGGTGGCCGTATTAGGGTACCTGATTATGCCCGACCCGACCCCGCAGGCAAATAACATGACCATACAATTAAGTATTAAAAAACCGGGTACCACGTTTACGATGCTGCGATTACCAAAACCCGAACCGGTTGACACCGTAAATATCTTAACCAAAATGTTATTTGGACAGCCCTCTTTTTACAGGGATATCCCTATTACCGGCTACCGTTTTACCAAAGATTCGGTTTTTGCAGATGAGTACATCGGGGCCGAAGACAGACCGGAAAAGAAGGCGTATGCTATCCCAAAACCCAGCGCCCCGAAGGGGGAGCTTTTAAATAAAAGGCTTGTTATTATGCACAGAACATTTTGGCTGGGCACTGATATCTATGGCCGTGATTTATTAAGCCGGCTGATATTAGGTACCCGGGTGTCGTTGTCAGTTGGGCTAATGTCTGTTATCATTAGCATGTTGCTGGGTGTATCCGTGGGTGCTATAGCAGGCTACTTTGGCGGCTGGGTTGATGCTGCATTAAGCTGGCTGATGAATATTTTATGGTCGTTACCGGCCCTTTTGCTGGTTATAGCGATATCGTTTGCACTTGGTAAAGGTTTGTGGCAAATATTTATAGCGGTAGGGCTTTCTATGTGGGTGGAAGTTGCGCGACTGGTGCGTGGCCAGGTATTAAGCTTGAAACAAGTAGAGTACATTGAAGCTGCCCGATCGCTAGGCTTTAATAACCTGCGTATCATCAGCAGGCATATCCTGCCCAATATAATCGGCCCTATTCTGGTACTGGCCTCGTCAAACTTTGCTTCTGCAATATTATTGGAGTCGGGATTAAGTTTTTTAGGATTTGGGGCGCAGCCGCCTATGCCAACGTGGGGTAGCATGATAAAAGAACATTATGGGTATATTGTAATGGATTCCGCTTACCTGGCAATTATACCCGGCCTGGCTATTATGCTTCTAGTATATGCATTTAACCTGGTAACTGTCGGATTACGGGACGCATTTGATATAAAATCACAAAGTAATCAATTTTAAAAAAAATATCTTTATTTTAGGCAGCCTTTCCATAATAACTAATGCAAAATATTGACGAAATCTCGGCCGAAGACGAATTAATACGATTGTTGCTTAAAAGGCAAACAGAGTTAAACGCATTACTCGAAGTAACACAGGCCATTAACAGGGATACCGGCACGCCCGCGTTGATACAAATGCTACAGGTAATTTTGAAAAGTTACCTGCAGGTTGGAAAGCTGCGTTTTTTAATTGAAAGGGAAGGAAGTTATATACTGCTCTCAAAATACGGCGGTATTATTGAGCCCATTGGCTCGTTACACAAGGCATGCACCAAATTAGACAAGGTTAAAACGATAGCAGCGGTTGCCGATCACGAAGATGTTCTGCTTAAAACCTACGATTATTTTATCCCCATCTATCACAAAAGAAAGGCTTTAGCATTTGCCCTTATCGGCGATTTTAATCCATCGGCCGAGCTACTTAATAACGACCTGAATTTTATTCAAACCGTGGTAAACGTTATTGTGGTGGCGCTTGAAAACAAAAAACTCTTCCGCGAAAGGCTTTTATCCGAACGTTTTCAACGCGAAATGGAACTGGCCGTTGAGGTTCAAAACATGCTCATACCGTTAAAAACCTATAAAGATGATCGTGTTGAAGTAGGTGCCCGATACATTCCCCATCAAAATATCGGCGGCGATTATTTCGACTTTATCCGTCTCAACGACCACGAATTTTTATGGTGTATTGCCGATGTATCGGGTAAGGGAATATCGGCAGCTTTACTAATGGCAAATTTCCAGGCGAGTTTGCATGCGTGGTCGGCGGTTGAGGATGATCTGACTAACGTTGTTGATCGCCTGAACAAAATAGTGATTAATAATACCAAAGGAGAGAGGTTTATTACACTTTTCATTGCCAAGTACAACGAAAAAACGAGAAAGTTAAATTACATAAACGCCGGGCACAATGCCACAATACTGTTTTCACAGAAAGAAGCCATAACCCTCAAGTTAGGCACCACGATGATTGGCGTATTTGATGAACTCCCTTTTTTAAACCAGGGTGAAGTAGATGTTGAACCCGGCACCCTGATAGTTAACTACACCGATGGGTTAATGGACCATGAGCACCAGGGCGCGAAAAGCTGGGATGAGGAAGACCTTATAAAATTCGTGGAAACACACGGGCACCTCGCCCCTGAGGAATTTAATCAACTCTTAATGAATCATATTAATTTGGTCATAAAGGGAAAGCCAATTGATGATGTAACCTTACTTACCTTGAAGATTTTTTGAGAAAGGGTTGTAAGTGTTAGAACAGGTTGTAAAAGTTAAAAATCTAAATATTTTGAACACCTGCTCATTTTTCAACACTTACAACAACTAAAACCATTACAACGTTTCAACTTTAAAACGTTTCAACAACAACCAATGCTGCTTTCCAGATACCAATACGATTTTATTGAAGCCGGGTGTGACGAGGCCGGCCGTGGATGCCTTGCCGGGCCTGTATTTGCCGCAGCGGTGATATTACCGGTTGATTTTAATCACGATCTGCTCAACGACTCCAAACAGTTATCAGAGGAGGTACGTTATGAATTGAGGGTTGAAATTGAGCAAAAGGCAATTGCGCACGCTGTAGCATCGGTTGATAATGATGAGATTGATACAATAAACATCTTAAATGCATCTTTCCTGGCAATGCATAGGGCCATAGATCAATTAGCACACACACCGCAGTTTCTGATCATTGATGGCAATCGTTTCAATAAATATAAAAATATGCCCCATCAATGTATTGTTGAAGGTGACGCAAAATATTTCAGTATAGCAGCGGCTTCCATCCTCGCCAAAACTTACAGAGATGATTACATGAGGCAAATAGCTTTAGAGCACCCTGAATATGACTGGCATACTAATAAAGGGTATCCAACCATTAAGCACCGGGAAACCATTTTAAAAATTGGATACACCCAATATCACCGGCGCACATTTAGGGTAACTGATCCGCAGCTAGCACTATTTTGAGCTATGCTCACCTTAATAAACTAACGTTTTTGTATTCTAATCGTATTGCAATTATTTTACAGAAATAAGTTCAATACGCTCTTCCTACGATTGGCATTTCGGTCAAATTATTATTTTTGTGAAAACCAATTGACTTTTGAAAATCCTTATTTTAACCCATCGAGTTCCATTTCCGCAAAATGGCGGATATCCTATAGTGGTATGCAATACCATAAGGAGCCTGGTAAACCTTGGGCACGATGTTTCATTGGTAGCGCTTAATGCAAAAAAAAACCATCATCACAACAACGACGATGATAATGATTTGCTGTCAAAAATAAATTACAGGGTATTTGACATTGATATTAACGTGTCGATCATCGATGTTACAATCAACTTGTTCAGTAAAACTTCTTTTAACATTGACAGATATTATTCCGCCGAATTTGAAAAGCACCTTATTAGTGAGCTAAGGAAAACTCATTATGATGTTATTCAGTTTGAGGGGCTTATGGTTTCCTTGTACTTATCGTCAGTGCGTAAACATTCAAAGGCGAAGTTAATTTACCGCGCGCACAACATCGAAAACCAAATATGGCAAAGGCTGGCACAGCAAAAAAGCGATCCATTTAAAAAGTCGTATTTGAAGATGCATGCCAAAAGGATAAAAAACTATGAACTGCTGCAATTAAATAATTTTGATGGTATTGCTGTATTTACTGAGCAGGACAAAACTACATTACTGGAGTATGGTACTAAAATACCCATCGAAGTAGTACCGGTTGGTATAAACCTTTCGCAATATAAACCCGATTACGAAAAGACCGAATTCCCAAGCCTTTTCTTCTTAGGCTCTTTGGATTGGTTGCCCAACCGCGAAGGTATTGAATGGTTCCTGGATAATTTTCATTCCGATTTGACGGATGGCGAACTGCGCGTACGTTTTTATGTGGCAGGCAATGATATACCCGAACAGTTTGACGACTACGAGGTAATGGGTAAAATATTTATACAGGGCGAGGTTGACGATGCGCTGGAGTTTGTGAACAGCAAATCGATAATGATAGTGCCGCTATTATCAGGCGGAGGCATGCGCGTGAAAATTGTTGAGGGGATGGCGATGCAAAAATGTATCATTTCTACTTCATTGGGTGCCGAGGGAATTAATTTTGAAAACGGCGTTAATATTTTAATAGCAAATAATCGGGAAGAATTTTACGAGGCTATAAAACTTTGTATAGCGGATGAAGAATACTGCAAGCATGTTGGGATTAATGCGCGCAAATTAATTGAGCAGCAGTATGATATAAATATAGTAACCGAAACGCTGGTTGGGTTCTACAAAACGATAGCGGGAGCAATGGTAGCTATTTAAGCTTCTCCATTTCAACCCGAAACTCAATCAGCATTAAATTGCCCTGAGTCCCCTTCAGTGTAAAGGCAACCCGGAAAGTTTCTTTGCCAGTATTGACAATCAATACGCCAAACAGGTAATTAGCGTTAGATTTTATTTTATGCAGTATGGTAACTGTTGCGGGCTTATGTTCACTAAAAAACTTATCGAGCGTAGCCTGGGCCTGCGCTTTTGAATAGGTGTTTTCGTTATTTAATAAGGCTATCTCAACGCTCGGGGCAAATAGTTTAGATAGTTCAGAAATATTTCCCTTGCGGATAAGCGACGCGACATCGTCAATCGGATCCGCAAATGAAATCGCAGGAACCATAAATAAGATGATCAATAATGGCAGATAGAGCAACTTCATTTTAATTGAGTTTAAAGTGGGATTGCACTTACTAAGTTAACTATTTTTTATGAGATTGTTGGAGCGAACCCAACCAACCAACTCACTTAATCAACCCAATCAAACCATTATTAAATAAAATTATCATATTACACCGTTGCCTTTATATTTGCATTGTGGAAAAACAGAAAAAAGTTGCATTAATTATTCTTGATGGTTGGGGCTATGGCCGTAGTGATAATTCGAACGCTATACTGGCGGCGGATACGCCGTTCTTTGATTCGTTAATTGAAAAATATCCTAATTCAAAGCTGGAAGCATCAGGAACCGCAGTAGGTTTGCCCGGCGGTCAGATGGGAAATTCAGAAGTTGGACACATGAATCTGGGTGCCGGCCGCGTTGTTTACCAGGAGCTTGGCCGTATTCATAAAGCCGTTGAAGACAACGAGTTTCCTGGTAACCCTGTTTTAAAGGAGGCATTTGAATACGCCAAACAAAATAATAAACAAGTACACTTTATCGGTTTGGTATCCGATGGTGGCGTGCACTCGCATATCCAGCATTTAAAGGGGCTTTGCGATGCAACTGCTGCTTATAATCTCGACAAAGTGTTTATCCATGCTTTTTTGGATGGCCGCGACACTGATCCTAAATCGGGTGTAAACTTTATTACCGACCTTGAACAACATATCGAAAACACAAAGGTAAAACTGGCCTCGGCAATTGGCAGGTATTATGCCATGGACAGGGATAACCGGTGGGAGCGCGTTAAACTGGCTTACGATTTAATGGTTAATGGCACAGGCCAGGCTTCGCAAAGCATAATACAATCCATTAAAGAGTCTTATTTGAGGGATGTCACAGATGAATTTATTCAACCTATTGTAAAGGTTGACGAAAATGGCGAGCCTTTGGCAGTGATAAAGGAGGGTGACGTTGTGATTTGCTTTAATTTCCGGACTGACAGGGGTCGCGAAATTACGGTAGCGCTAACGCAAAAAGCTATTCCTGAATACAATATGCATCCGCTCAGTCTTCGCTACATTACAATGGTTCCGTATGATGAAACATTTAAAAATGTGAAGGTGATATTTGATAAGGAGGATTTAACAGAAACACTTGGCGAAATTTTGCAGGATGCCGGTAAAAACCAGATTCGTATAGCCGAAACCGAAAAATATCCACACGTTACATTCTTCTTTTCGGGCGGCCGCGAAAAAGAATTTATTAACGAAAAACGCTTATTGGTGCCATCGCCAAAGGTTGCCACTTACGACCTGCAGCCGGAGATGAGCGCCGAAGGTATACGTGATGCCATCATTCCCGAACTTGAAAGTGGCTGGGCCGATTTTATAGTTTTGAATTTTGCCAATACCGATATGGTTGGCCACACCGGCGTATTCAGCGCTGTTGTTAAGGCAGCCGAAACTGCCGACAGGTGTACAAAGGCAGTTGTAGAAACAGGCCTGGCACATGGGTATTCTTTCATCATCATTGCCGATCATGGCAACGCCGATTACATGATTAACGATGATGGATCGCCCAATACTGCGCATACAACCAACCTGGTTCCATGTATTATTATCGACAATGATGTTTCGAGCGTAAAGGATGGTAAGCTTGGTGATATAGCGCCCACGGTTTTAAAGATACTGGGCGTGAAAATTCCTGAAAAAATGTCGGGTAATGTGTTGGTATAAATCAGCTAAATCGATCGCCTGCATTGGCGGGATAATAACTATAATTTGTTTCGCCGCGTGCAAGCAGGACGCTAAAGCTACTATCACCTCATTAAAATATTTTGATGTAAAGGGCTATTTCGAAAAGGATTCCATACGCCTCACAAAACAGAATAACCTGGTTTTTAAAACGGTAACCCACAATGGTGTTAGCCAAAGTAAAAAAATACATATCGCAAATTGGGGGATAGAACTAAGCTTATTTAAAGAATCAGATATTAACAGGCCTGCCTGGAAAGACAGTTATACCGTAATAAATGATAACGATGTGCTAATTTATAAAGCCAAATACCCTGAATTGAAAACGCGCGAAATACGGATCAAAAAGGATAAAGAGAAAGTAAGTTGGATCCTTATTATTAATAATGCTGAAAATCCATTATACCAAACTTCCGAAAAGCTTAGTTACTTTCCTGACTCGCTGTATTTAATAGAAAAGCACCAAAAAATAAAATTAATGGGAAGCAATAACTATAAAATAGAGGGATTGATAAGTCGTTGATTTTTACCGGCGTGCAAGCGCCTCATCCAGTTTTTGTTTGGAGACGTCGATCAACGAAGATATGTCTGCCCGGTTTGGGTTATCTGCCAACACCTTTTGAAAATCATTAATCGAAGCTTTTAAAGAATTAACGGCCCGGCTTTTATCATAAAAATGGCCGTTTGCCTGCAATTTAAATAAACCATAGTCGCGATAAGCAATGCCCCTGGTTTGATAATATTTGTTCCCTGTATCGTTCGGATTAATGGAGATTGCTTTGGTAAGATCAAATATTGCCCCTAATAAATACTTTTCGCGGTCGGCCGCTGATAGCTGGTTGTCTTTACCAAGATAGCTTTTTGCCCTTGCCCGGTAGTAATAAGCGCTGGCATCTGTGGGGTTTATTGAAATTTCTTTGGTATAAGCGGCTACAGATTTTTTATAGTTTTCGCTGTGGTAATATGAATAACCCAGCATCCACAAAGCATTAGCGTTAGTTGAATCGATGAGGCAGGCTTTTTCAAGTTGGGCTACAGCAACTTTAAAGTCGCCTTCTAACAGGGCTTGCTGCCCCAATTTAACGTATGCATTTTGCCCCGATGCATTTTCAAGCGAAGAAACAATCAAAAACGAGATGATAACCGATAACTTCATTAAGGGGCTATGTAACAAATAGTATATTATAAACTGTTATTGTTATAAATTATTATACCTATAGCACATTTCGAACCAAATAATTTTTCAAATCAAAAATAAAAGAATGCGATGATATGACTTTTTTTCATCTTTACCAATTATTCAGTAAACATTTATTTAAAATAGGGGTAATATATAATCAGCATATAATCAATTCATTATAACGCAAAAAGAATTGTTAATGATTATTCTCTTATCTTGGCACATGTCTTGAACCATAGCACTGTACAGGAATAACCAATAATTAACCTGCATATATTTTCGGCCGTTTGTTTGCAGGCTGACAATATGACGTTTTTATCATACATAAAAGGTATTTGATGAGTTTCGATCCATTTGATTTTAAAAGTGCTTTACCAGTAATAAACGAAGATTCTGAATTTTTCCCGTTGATGTCATCTGAAGACGAGGAAGAAATGAATAACGAACAGGTTCCTGATATTTTGTCCATCCTGCCTTTACGTAATACTGTATTGTTCCCGGGCGTGGTTATACCTATTACTGTTGGCAGGGATAAATCCATCAGGCTCATCCGCGATGCCAATAAAGGCAACCGCATGATCGGGGTTGTTGCGCAACAAGATGTGGGCATAGAAGACCCGACCTTTGCTCAATTGAATAAAATCGGCACTGTTGCATTAATCATAAAGATGTTGCAGATGCCCGATGGCAACACCACCGTAATATTACAGGGCAAAAAACGCTTTATTTTAAAAGATGAGGTGCA
>Ga0163162_10005439_pt1 | contig 12307 bp, 12 predicted proteins | sample S55metaG_FD_115310 | JGI IMG/M metagenome (GOLD analysis project Ga0163162, IMG submission 115310) | Switchgrass rhizosphere microbial communities from Kellogg Biological Station, Michigan, USA - S5-5 metaG | ecosystem: Host-associated > Plants > Roots > Rhizosphere > Soil | place: USA...
CTGTATGATTTAATATAACTGATTCATAAGTATCAAATCTTCTGTAAATAACCCTACTCATCGTATGGCCTCCGAGGTCATCAAGAGCCTGTGCAGTTCCCCTCTCTTCAATAGCCGCTCTTGTTGGAGATTGCGCGCCATCAAAAGTTGCTGTTGTCAAATAGGTCCATGCTGAAAGAGTGGAGAAATTAGGATTATTAAAATCAACATGCATTGTACGATATTTAAGTCTATCAGAAGGGCCGCCTTGTTCATCAGCATCGTAATGCCAGAACATAGGATCTGCTGATGCATCAGGATTTTTATTTCCCTCAAAAGAGGCTGCTAAAAACCCATAATCGCCATCGATAAAGTTAATAAGCGTTGTTGTAGGTGATCCTGCGACCATTTTAAATCTGTCAATAGCAGAAAAAGACCCACCTAGAAAACCTCCACCACCACTGAATTGATGACAAGTTATTAAATAGCAATTATTCCAAATTGCAATATGTGGATAGTCGGGAAATACATATCCTATTGCCCCAAAACTAAAAGAATAATTGTAATATGCTCCTGCAGGATTAGAGGTTTGCGAAATGCTAAAAACCAATCTAGCAGTTGCTGAATTCAAACCCGCAAACTGCATCAATACCCAGCGATCAGCCATTTGATCATAAAGGACCACAGGATCGCCACTATTATCGGCTGAAGGATTTATTGCACTAAATAATGTCGGACCAGAAAGTCTTGTTCCGGTTTTATTATAAACGCTATGCCTTACATTAACCATTTGAACAAAATGATTAGGGCCTACAGATCCATTAACATCTGGGGGAAGGCAACCACAGGCTTCAGCATTGGTCATACCGTCAAATGTTAACACAGGAGCATTTACATTCATAGGATTAGGACTATAAGGCAAGCTATTTTGCAATGCCCCATCCTTTGATTTTGCATTCGGATTAGGAATATTATGATTCATAACCCTATTCTCCACTTCTCCAGATGCACGATCCGATGGTGAGGGAAGGCTAACTGGAAGATTTCTCACTTCCTGACTTATTCCTATTAAATGTCCGGTAATAATTGCTTGAGGACGTAATACTTGACTAACTCCCTGGAAGGAGATTAGACAAAACGCAATAAAGCAATAGGTAAATAAATATTTTCTCATATATCAGGGGTTTTGTGCGATAAAAGTAATAAAAATCTACTTACTTCAGAGATTCCTCGGTTTATTCCTATAAATAAACATCTTCAATATATGTGTATTCTACTTTCCTGTCTTTTATTAATAATATGGAAAGTATATCAAATTGTATAAGCTTCCATTCTGGAAAGATATTGGTAAACTCATCTGCCGACTCAATAAGATTCTTCATTTTTTTCTTATTTACTCCCTCCTCAGGAAAACCAAATTTTGAGTTCCTTCTGGTCTTCACCTCAATAAAATGAAGCTTATTATTGCGGGAGGCAATTATATCTACCTCCCAATGAGAATGCCTCCAATTCTTATAAAGGATTGTAAAGCCTTTTTCGGTCAGGTAAGCTACAGCCATTTCTTCCCCCTTCTTGCCGGTATATAAATGCCCTGCCATTTTGATTATAAGCTAAGAATTTTGAACTTCAAACCAAACCTTTTTCTCATCATCCCAATCTCCATTATAATTAATTGTAAGTTCCTCCCCTTTCTCAATATTTATTACAGCCTTAACCTGTATCACTTCTTCTTCATAATCCATGTAATACTCACAATTGCTTTTATAGCTATGATTATAAATTGGGATATATCCTAGAGCCATACAACATTTATCCTTTTCCAGGCCCCACTCAAATATATAGTCATGGAGTAAGGTCTTATCCAGATATTCTCTGTCTCCCTTTTCCATGACTATTACAGGCGATTCCTCTATTATAGTATTTGCAGGTATTCTTTCTTTTGTAAATACCCCCCTCCCTTTGGCATGAGTTTTAGATATGTATAAATAAGGTTTAACCATATTAAAGGAATACACTGAGCAAAATAATCTAATTTGCGAACTCTTTTAAAAAGTGACCCACTTTATTTGAAAGGATGACCACAGAAGCAGAAGAAATAACAATACAGCAGAGGTTTGTCGAACTCCTGGAAATGCATGATGAAAAACAAATGCATGAATTTCTTTGTGAGCAGAATATCAGTGACGTTGCTGAACTGGTTGACAAATATGAGGATCACCAGACTTATATCCTTTCTCAGCTTTCAGTTCAGAGAGCAGCTGCCCTTTTTAAGATACTGGAGCATAATATTCAGGAGACTATTATTAAAGAGCTCCCTGCAGCCAAAACTGCAGAGTTACTCAATGCCCTCCCGCCTGATGATCGGACTTCTTTTCTTGAAGACCTTCCTAATGAAGTGGTAAGAGAGCTTATTAAAACTCTAGACCCCGAAGAAAGAAAAATCACATTATCACTTCTGGGATATCCAGAAAACAGCGTAGGCAGGTTGATGACCCCTGATTATGTATATGTTTACGAGCATAATACAGTAGCAGAAGTTCTTGACACTATAAGAAGAGTTGGAAAGAACAGTGAGACCATCGATGTCATCTATGTTATTAACAACAAGGGTGAGTTAATTGATGATATCAGGATTAGAGAATTCATTCTTGCCGCACCCCATATCAGGGTTCGGGACATTATGGATGAAAGATTTATAGCTCTCAATGTTAATGATGATCAGGAAAGTGCTAATGAAGCTTTCAAAATGAACAACAGGGTTGCTTTACCTGTAACTGATAACAACAATATTCTTCTCGGAATTGTTACCATAGATGACGTCCTTTGGGTAGCCACAGAAGAGTTCAGCGAAGACATTCAAAAGATTGGTGGTACAGAAGTTCTTGACGAGCCCTATCTCGACATCAGTATCCCAAAACTGGTAAAGAAAAGAGCGGGATGGCTTGTAATACTCTTTTTAAGTGAAATGCTTACGGCTACTGCAATGCAGTTTTTTCAGCATGAAATAGAGGCCGCTACAGTGCTTGCGCTTTTCATTCCGCTCATTATGAGTAGTGGAGGCAACAGTGGCTCTCAGGCTTCTACTCTTATTATCCAGGCAATGGCATTAGGTGAACTTACCATTACAGATTGGTGGCGGGTAATGAAAAGGGAAATTATTTCAGGTTTCCTTCTCGGTATCATTTTAGGCACAATTGGTTTTATGCGCATCTATCTTTGGCAAACTCTCCACATCTTCGATTATGGAATTTATTGGAGGTTGGTAGCAACAACAATATTCTTCTCTCTCATTGGTATTGTCCTTTGGGGAAGTCTCATGGGATCTATGCTTCCTATCTTCTTAAAAAGGCTGAAGCTTGATCCTGCTGCATCATCAGCCCCTTTTGTCGCTACTCTTGTTGACGTTACAGGAATAGTAATTTATTTTTCCTTTGCCTACATATTCCTGAAAGGAATTTTATTATAATATATTAAATATCTAAAGAGTATTATCCCGATTTTTATATAGATTTTAGGCCTGCTTAACTCATTAATGCCTAATTTGCGAAACTACTATGAGAAAGTTTCTAATTCTTACAACTCTGGTTATTATTGCTGGTTGTACCCCGGCCAAAAGATCAACAGATAGGTTCAAGAGTAGTGATAAGATTTTTATCTCAGGTAACTTCTCGGGGACAGACTACATTGTTATAAGAAGAACAGAACATGGCATAAAAAGAGATTGGGTCACTATAGACTGTAATCATTTTATAAATGGGATGGGAAAAACATTTTACATGACTAAGCAGGTCTATAATGTATACGGCGACCTTACCGCAACTATGCCTTTTATTAAAGATTCTGTAATGCTATCGAATATTAGTTCAACAAAATTTTCAGAACATACCTTCTCAAAACTCTCATCAGAGGAATCAGATGCAATAGAAACTGCATTTACTAAATTTTCTTATTTAACAACACGCTATAAGCTAAGCATCGACAGCTTAAAGAATTATTTAGGCTGGTTGGAAAAGTGACATAGCTCATATCTTCACCCAATGAATGATCTAAATTTTACCAGCCACTCAGATATTGGAAAAATAAAGTCCCTGTTCATTAAGAAAGTTCAGGATGCTTTTGTTAGTGACCTACATATAGACCAGTATTGGAAAGATTTGAATTATATCGGCAACCCCGATCTCACCAACGCAATAAAAGAATACCAGTCATTTGAAGCTGTTTTAAAAGAGCATGGAGCAGATATTCTATACTTTCCTGAAGATCCAGCTGTTAATATGGATTCAATTTATTGCCGCGATGCATCCATTGCAACTGACATAGGCATGATCATTTGCAATATGGGCAAGGCCGCAAGAAATAATGAACCTGCTAGTCAAAGAGCCGCATTTGAAGCCAACGGCGTGAATATATTGGGTACCATAACAACTCCGGGCACTCTTGAAGGTGGAGATGTTGCCTGGCTTGATGAACATACACTTGCAGTAGGACATACATACCGTACAAACCAGGAAGGTATAAGGCAATTAACTGCATTGCTTAAGCCCTTAGGGATTGAAGTTGTATCTGTCCCATTGCCCCATTATAAAGGCCCGTCAGATGTTTTTCATCTTATGTCGATTTTAAGCCCTGTTGATAAGGACCTTGCAGTTGTTTATTCCCCATTGATGCCAATAGTATTTCGTGAACTTTTGTTGCAGCGCGGTTACACATTAGTAGAAGTACCGGATGAAGAATTTGAAAGTATGGGATGCAATGTATTAGCCCTTGCTCCCCGCAAATGCCTGATGGTGGATGGCAATCCGAAAACAAAAGCTGCTCTCGAGAATGCCGGTTGCAATGTAATTGTCTATAAAGGAGAAGAAATAAGTGTAAAGGGTGGAGGTGGTCCTACCTGCCTGACACGGCCGATATACAGATGGAAATAAAACTGCACGTGAATGTATTTCCTTCAAAATATCATCTGACGTATATCCTATAGCAAATCTCTAACCTGGAATATGTATCGACACAACTGTTCCAGCCCCGGGAGTAGATGTAAATTCTACTTCTCCCTTAAGGTATTCAACCCTAGTTCTGATGTTCTTTAATCCCATCCCTTCAAAATCTCTTTCTGCAGTAAAGCCTTTTCCATTATCTTCAATAGTTGCGCTTATGCCATCCTTGTCCCGGATAATGGAAATATCAAGAGAACTCGCCCCTGCATGCTTTATTACGTTATTTACGCATTCTTGTATTACGCGATACAAAACCGTTTCTACAATGCTGTCAAGCCTTTCATCAAGACCTTCTGTATAAAGGTCAACCTTAAGATTTGCATTACTGATCTGGTTGATAAAACGACTAAAAGCCACTTCAAGATTCTGTGTCATTAATGCATTAGGCATCATATTATGTGAAACGCTTCTTATCTCGCTGCATGATTCATCAACGAGCTTAATGATATTATTGTAAGAATGTTCCTGCTTTTCACTGGCGAATGCAAGATTTCCTTTTAAGGCCGAAAGGTTCATCTTGGCTGCACTCATTGTTTGTCCAACGCCATCATGCAGGTCTTTGGCTATTCGTTGGCGTTCATTCTCCTCTGTTTCCAGCACTGCACGTGTAGCCATCTCTTGCTGTAGTAGAATTGCCTGTTGAAGTCTTGCATTTTGTTTCAACTCATTTCGTTTGTATAATGACAGCGATAAGATAATGATCAATAGAATAACAGCACTGCCAGCAATGATCCAATAGTTTCTTTTTGCAATCTGGTATTTCTGCAGCTCAATAAGGTTCTCTTTTTTGACAGTCTCATATTTTGTATTGAGTTCCTCGATCTGTTGAATTTTATCTTTATTGAAGATACTATCATGCAATTGCCTTTCAGTTTCGAGATAGTCAAATGCCTTTTTATAATTTCCCCTCAGCTTCTCCAGCTCAGAAAGTTGCTTATAATTAGTTGCCAGCAATTCAGGATAGTTCATCAGCCTGGCTATCTTATTACTTGTATCGAAGTGGGCATAAGCTTCGTCAAATTTATTTTCTGTAAGGTAAATACTTGCTATATCTGAGTGAGCTAATCCCAGCATGAAATTATCATGCAGATTTCTCCTTATGTCCAGGCTGCGCTGCATGTATGATTCAGCCTCCCCATAACGATTAAGAATTAAATAAACTCCCCCCAAGTTACTAAGGGCATAAGAAACCCCTATTTCATCTCCCCTTACTGAATCAATATCTAAAGAAATACTATACCGTCTTATTGCCTCCGGGTAATCTTTTTTATATTCAAATACTACACCCGACTCATTGTTGATCATTGCAATACCAACGGAATCTCTCAGCTTCTCAAAAATGGCCAGAGCTTTATCGTAGTTTACAAGAGCTCTGTCAAGATCTCTCGTTTTGCGATAGAGTTTAGCCAGCTCATTATATACCATCGCAACTTTTTTATTCTCCTTTTTTGCTTCCAGTATAGAGATAGCATCATAAAAATATTTCGCAGCTATATCATATTTTCCTTTAAAATAATATGCGGTACCCTCATATTCCGTTAAGACTGCTATAGAAACAGAGTCTTTGTTTTTCCTGGCCAGTGCAATTCCTTCTGTAGTTATCTGAAGTATATCGTCAAAATCTTTAAGCTTATACTTTTCACAATATGCTAAATAAGCCTTAATGCGTTCCTTGTAATCTTCTGAAGAATTCATTACTGATCTCAGGGAATCCTTTTCAGCCTGGCAATAACCCCGAACAAATAAACACAAGAAGATCAATAAGATTATAGGTGTCTTAAGCAGCATGTATCTCCAAAGTTAACATAAATTAAAAAAGAAAATCTCCTTAGTCTATTGTCCCAAAACACATACTATAGCCTGTAATATTACCTTTGCTCCCAAATACCCTCTTTGTCAGACAGAATTAAAAGCCTCATTATATATGCCGCCAAATGTGCCACTGGCTCACTGGCAATTTTTAGCATTGCCAGCCTGATTAATTTTACTGACCTCAGCTGGTGTCTTATTTCAGTCATACTTGTTTTGTCTCCGGATGCTAAAGATTCTGTAGCGCTTGCAGTTACACGTATCAAGGCAAATATTGTAGGGGCAGGAGTAGGTGTCTTATGTATGCTGATTTATCAACCCAATATGTGGATGATAAGCCTGGCTCTTGTTATCACGCTTTCTCTTTGCTACCTCTTTAAGCTGGACGCAGGGATACGCTCAGCTCTAGCAGCTAGTATCATCATAATGCTTCACCAAGAAGGCAGGCATTTATGGGATGCTGCTTTAGAAAGGATCGTCTCTGTATTAGCAGGATGCCTCCTGGCTCTAATAATAACTTTCCTTTTTCATTTCCGGATGACCTCTAAAGTTAATTCTGCTGCGAGCAACAAAAATCAGCAGGAAGCTTAGCCGACTCCTTCTCGACTTCTTTCATACTTCAAGGTTTATTTTTTTGAAAGCTCTTTTGCAACCAGCATTCCAAAAAAGAAACCGCATACTCCTCCTATAACTATTCCCACAACAAGAGATGTTGTGTCACTTCCCTCCATTAAATACGAAAAGCCCGCTCCAAACAACATAAAGATCACGACTGCAACAGGGACTATCTTATTATACATCAGCCCTTTTTTTACGGCAGGAGTATTGGTCACATGGGGACGATTTCTTTTTTTAGGTACAGACATATTTTAAAGGATTTATTGAGACTAATTAAATTTACTCTATTATTTCTAGTTGGAAATCGGTAACGAAGCTGCTAAAGTTACACGAAAAATGAGCCTTATATATCTTATCGGTCACTTCTGTTATTTCAACTTTTATCTCATAATCCAGCTTCCATTCTGACTTTGAAGTGCCACTGAGCAATTTCCTGTTTCTCAGTATATAAGTGCAGTTGTCATTCCACACCATATCAAATGATACTTTATACCCTAAGCTGTCATTGCTTTCTATTTGCTGGCTCGATGTACGGGTTACAATAGTAGTTCCTCGTCCCGGGGTAACTAATTTAAAAACACCCTTCCTTACTTTTTTGCATTTATTCACCTGTGCCTGCGAACATATTACAATCAATAAACAAATTACCAAGCTTAGTGGCTTTCTCATTTTGCATTTATTTGGTCATCTATAAATATAGGAAGTTTCTTGCTTTTCAATTGGTTTTTTAGTAATGCAATAAGCCCCAATATGGGCCCGATAGCCAGGAGCATGTAAATATGTTGCTGATCCATATTTACAGAGATCGCGTTTATTACCTGTATGCTGATTATCGTGATCAGGAACCCGATACAATTAACGATCGTCAAAGATGTCCCTCTAGCTTCCTCAGGCGCATTACGGGCGATCAAGGTTGAAAATAAAGGAGAATCAGCAACAACTACCAGCCCCCAGAATACCAGGTATCCGATCAGCACAAAAGCTGAACCTGTAAATAAGATCAATGGTGATAGGATGCAGCATAGACATGATGAGAATAAAGCAATCGTTGCTATCCTCTTCACACCAAATTGCTGTGATGCAATCCCTCCCGCAGAACATGCAATTCCTCCTGAACCTATTATTATGAATGATAATAATGGAACGTTCAGGCCAGCATCCGGATAATGCTTATTGTAATTCATAAGAATGACCGGGACAAATAACCAAAAGGTATACAGTTCCCACATGTGTCCAAAATACCCGAACGCTGCAGATCGGAAATCAGCATTCCTGAATACTGAAACAAATGCGGTAAGATTCAGCTTCTGACCTTTCTTTCTGAAAGGTCCATCTGGTATAGTTAACAGCATCATAAGCCCTCCCGCAACAGACAAAGCCGATGTCGAAAGGATAACATACTTCCAAGGGAGACCGGCAGTAAAGCTCTTTATTAAATGAGGAAAAGCAGTACCGATCACCAATGCCCCCACAAGAAATCCCAATGATTTTCCAAGACCCTCTTTGTAATAGTCAGATGCTATTTTCATCCCTATTGGATAAATTCCTGCAAGAAAAAACCCGGCAAGGAATCTCGACCCAAGCAACACTCCCGATGAAATATCAGGGATAATAATTACCAGGTTGAATAGCGCAGCTATGACCGAGCTGGTAAAGAAAATTAGCGATGGCGAGAACCGATCAGAAACTGTGAACACTGCAAAAAGGAATGTTCCCGAAATAAAGCCAAATTGAACAGCACTAGCGAGATGAGCAAAGAAGGCTGGACCCAGATCAAAATGTTCAACAATGTCAGGCAAGACTGAGTTACCCGCAAACCATATTGAGGTACAAAAGAATTGACAGATTACTATTATTGGCAGTACCCGTTTCATGATACACTTAATATTAGTTCTGGTAGATCAAATAGATCACGACCTGGACTCATCAACCTACTTCCCTCTCTTCAATAAAGAAGGTTGATACTTCTTAAGCAGTAAGTACAAAGTAAGCACCCCTCCTGCTACCCCCATAATAATTGCCAGTCCCGCTTGCCATACGGGTGTCACTGGTTTCCCATTTGCGGCAATTGGCGGCATTAGTGTGCACGCAATAATAAAAGTGATCCCATGTACGATAAGCCCCATAACAAGGGAAATGATAATGATCAAAAATGTTTTTACTGTATTCATCGGATAAAAGTATTATTCAGTGTCAGCCTTTCGAAATTCCTTTTTAAACACATAATGATAGACAGATCCATTACCCGAAGAAACAGGGAATGCATTAACAAGCCGCCAACCGCTTTTCCCCAGATAATTGATAGCATCGATCACAGTATTGAATTTTTTCAATTTGCCATTTTCGTCTTTGATACGGTTATCTTTCCATATGCTTCTCTCCTCTCCATAATCAATGTCTATTGTGACCTTATTACTTAAAAACCGTCCTGTTGCAACAACTTCACAGTATTGCTCAACTCTGCTTGTATCTTGCTGTGCATAGCTTTTAAAAGCAGTCATGAGGCAAAAAATAAGAATTACATTTTTCATATTCATTAGTTTAGATTTTAATTATCCCTTACCCAGTATAGATCTATTTGCTTATCCCTTCCAGTGTAAATAAGAAAGCAAAGTTCAGAGCTATATCCTTCAAATAATCAAAGCGCCCGCTTGCACCACCGTGTCCAAACTCCATGTTAGTGTGAAGAAGCAAAACATTATTATCTGTTTTCATATCTCTCAACTTTGCAACCCATTTGGAAGGCTCAAAATATTGAACCTGGCTGTCGTGCAATCCAGTCGTCACCAAAAGATTAGGGTAGTTTTTCTTCTCAACATTCTCGTAAGGGCTGTAGCTTTTCATATAGAAATAGGCTTCCTTTTCTTTTGGATTACCCCACTCATCAAACTCATTAGTAGTAAGTGGTATGCTTTCATCCAGCATCGTATTCACTACATCTACAAAAGGTACTTGCGCTATCACCCCATGCCAAAGGTCAGGAGCCATATTGGTAACTGCACCCATCAGTAAACCTCCGGCACTGCCCCCCATAGCATATAAGTGATCCTTGCTTGCGTATTTTTCTTTCACTAAGAACTCTCCGCAGTCTATAAAGTCTGTGAAAGTGTTCTTCTTTTTCATCATCTTCCCGTCCTCATACCATTGACGCCCCATCTCTTGCCCCCCTCGTATATGCGCAATGGCATAAGCAAATCCTCTGTTCAGGAGGCTAAGGCGTGTGCTGTTAAATCCTGCATCCATGCTGGCTCCATAGCTTCCGTAAGCATACAAAAGCAAAGGTGCTTTACCATCCTTTTTAAACCCTTTTTTATAAACAAGTGATATCGGCACTTTTGTTCCATCCTTTGCTGTAGCAAACAATCGTTCTGTTACATAGTCTTTAGGATCATATCCTCCCAGCACTTCCTGCCTCTTCATTAGTTTCCTGTCCTTCGTGGTCATGTTGTAATCATAGATCGAAGAAGGAGTGGTCATCGAAGTATAAGAGTAACGGAAATTGTTTGTATTATACTCCGGGTTAGCATTGAAATTGGCAGCGTAAGCAGCTTCTCCAAAATCAATATAATGATCTGCATTATCCTTTAAGCTCCTGATGCGCATTCTCACCAGTCCGTCTTTCCTTTCCTTTAGGACTATAAAGTCTTTGAACTCTTCCACTCCCTCCAGCAGCACATCAGTCCTATTAGGAATTACTTCTTTCCAATTTGCTGCATCAGTTTTATTAAGAGGGCATTCTAACAGTTTGAAGTTCTTTGCGCCATCTTTATTAGTTCGTATAAGGAACTTGTCGGCAAGCGGAGATACCTCATACAGAACATCCTTTATTCTTGCCTGGAACACTCTAAATGCTTCATTCGGCTTACTCGCATCTATCATCCTCCACTCCGACGACATCGTTGCCTGCGAAGAGATAAAAATATATTTATTGTTCTTGCTTTTGCTAACTCCTATGTAGTTGCTTTTGTCCTTCTCCTCATAGACTACAGGATCTAAGGACGCATCAGTACCCAGAGTGTGTCGCATGATCTTTTCTGAAAGTAAAGTAACAGGATTCTTCTCTGTATAAAATATGGTCTTGTTATCATTCGCCCAGCATGGATCCCCTTCAGTATTAGGTATAGCGTCTTTCAATATTTCTCCTGTTTCAAGATTCTTTACATAGATCGTATACTGCCTTCTGCTAACCATATCCACCCCATAAGCCAAAAGCTTATTGTCTTCACTTATATCAAACCCTGTTACTGCATAATAGGAATGTCCCACAGCCATTTTATCTACGTCCAGCAGCACTTCCTCTTTTGCCGCAAGGCTCCCCTTTTTCCTGCAATATTTATAATACTGCTTGCCATCTTCTGTGCGGGTGTAATAGTAATAGCCATTTTTAAAAACAGGTACACTCTCATCCTTCTCCTTTATCCTTGCTTTCATTTCTTTGAACAAATCAGCCTGGAATTGCCTGGTACTTCCCATCACTGTTTCCAGGTAGGTATTCTCTGCCTTCAGGTAGTCTACTGCCTTTGTGCTGTCTGGCCCTTTTCCAAAATAATCATACATCCAATAATAATTATCATGCACTTTGTCATCGTGCAGGATCCTCCAGTAGGGCTTCTTTTCAGCAACAGGTGGTGTGGCTTTCAAAAACTGGGCATTTACATTTGTAATTAAAAAGGTCATAGCTATTAAAATAAATATCTTATTCATAAATGATGATTTACAAAGAGAAGGTACGTTTTGAAAGTTGAAGCTAACTTAAATATACGAACCCTCTTATGCGCAGTATGCCTCCTTGCAGAAAAAATTTATACCCTCATTGGACACCTCTAAAAATTCTCCTACTTTTATTTCCCATGGAAAGATCGATCTATAATCCAATACAAAAAGACAAGGTCACCTTTATTAAAACC
>Ga0163162_10005441_pt1 | contig 12304 bp, 11 predicted proteins | sample S55metaG_FD_115310 | JGI IMG/M metagenome (GOLD analysis project Ga0163162, IMG submission 115310) | Switchgrass rhizosphere microbial communities from Kellogg Biological Station, Michigan, USA - S5-5 metaG | ecosystem: Host-associated > Plants > Roots > Rhizosphere > Soil | place: USA...
CACGAACTCTCCGAGCGTCGCCGCGAACTGCTCCTTGCGCTCGACCACGATCGCGGTGTGGGGGATGGGCACGCCCAAGGGGTGGCGGAAGAGCGCCGTCACCGCGAACCAGTCGGCCAGCCCGCCCACCATGGCGGCCTCGGCCGCCGCCTGCGCGTAGCCGACCCACGTCGCCGATCCGCCGAAGCGGGTGAGGGCCAGGAAGGCGACGGTCACCGCCCGCCACGCCGGATCCCGGGGCTGAGGCTGCTTGAGCAACAGCAACGCATAATCCTGGGCCCAGATCGCTGGTTGGAGCACCTGGGTGGGCCGGGCCGGGGTAGCTGCCGGAACCTGGAGCGCCCACAGGGGGCGGGGGTCATGGCCGAACCAGGCCTGAGGATGGTGCAGGGCCAGCTCCTGGTAGCGTTCCAGCGCTGTGTGGCGCGCATACAGCTGCTCCCCTTCCTGCCGCAGGCGACCCAGCAGGGCCGGCGCCGTGGCCAACAGGGAACGACCCCCGACCTGTGGAACGATCCCCAGTGCGTCCAAGGCTTCGGCCGCTCGGGAAAAGGCATAGCCGGACGTGTTCTGCACGACCGCGTGCCACACATCCTCACCGTTCCCATTGTGTGCATGGCGCAGCTGGTCAACCAAGGCATCAAGCGGAATCCCCAGTGCCGCGGCCACCGCGGTGCCCGGCGGCCCCGCCTGGATATCCAGCAGCGCGGCGCCATGGCTGCACAGCCATCCCCACAGCAAGGAGGGCGTGGCCGTGGCCCAGTCGGAGGTGCTGGCCAGGGTTTGCAACGCCGTGTCCGTCCCATATGCATCCGAAGCTTCCACAGCATGGTAAAGAGGGATCCGGGGAAGCAGGGCCGCCTGGGCCGGGGCATGCTGGGCCAACCAGGCCTGAGCGCCCGCCTGTCCGTGCAGGGCACAGGCCACCGCCACGCTGGGGGGGTCAAAACAGCCGGCCAGGGTCACCGGCAACGCCTGGGGAAGTTCGACGGTGGCAGGGCCTGCCGGGGAGTGCGGATCGCCGCCCAGAGCCAGCCAACGTGTCCAGCGATCGCCATCTGAGCCGGCCCCGCGGGTAAGGAACACCGGTAACGGTGCTTGGGCGACCACCCCTTGCCGGTTGGGGCGGCCCCGGGGCGGCCGGGCCCAGATCAACGCCGGCCGGCGTTCCAGCACCTGCGTGACGGCAGACGTCTCCCCTTCATCGAGCCACGCACCCATCACGCTGGCCCACGCCACGGCGTCCCCGGGCAGTGGGTCGGCGCTGTGCGCCAGCCCCATGGCTACACCATGGGCAATGGTGGCATGCAGGTCAGGGCGATTGACCGGCAGGAGCGTTGGTTCACTCTGCAGCCACGCCAGCCCCATCAGGTGCGCCATGGCCGGCAGCGGTGTGGCCGCATGGCTGATATAGGCGGCCATCCCTTCCGGTTTGATCCGCTCGGCAAAGGGCAGCTGCCACAGCACTTCGGCCGGAAGTCGCTGAGCCAACACCCCCAGCCGCTCCCCCAGGTGTTCATCCACCAGATCCCCCAGCCCCCGCCCGAACAGGGGGTGGGCCACATCCAGGGCCTGTCCTGCCGGCACGCGCTTGAGGCGTTGCGCCAGCCCGCGCGGACTTACCCGCTTGGATCCGGGATAGGGGAACTCGTCGGCCGCTTCGTCATAGCCCCGGCGCACTGGGGCAAACAGCGTGACCAGGTCCAGCGGCAGGTGAAGGGTGGGTAGGGCCATGGAGATCACTCAAGGGGGCCTGCCCAGTATACCCCCTCCATCCCTGCCCAGCTAGGCAGCGGAGTCCGGGCGCACCGGCCTGCCTTCGGCCACCGGCCCGGCCCGCAACTGCGCCGGGTCGAAATCATCCACCGCGACGAAATGCGCCACCAAGGCGCGCGCTTGCTGGATAACCTGGACGTCGGCTGCACTGATCAGCCCCAGCGCCTGAGCTTGACCCAGGTGTGCCACGCGATCATACCCGGTCAGTTGCCCAGCCTTGCGTGCCCGGGCCACGGTCTGTTCCAACCCTTCGGCCTGGATGATCAACGGCAATGCCGCGTTCATCTGACCCACTTCGTGCCGCTCACTCGGCACCAGGTAGGTCCAGCGCAACAGTCGATCCCGGGCGTCGGACGGCTGGGTGATCAAAGCCGCCACGCGTTGGCCCAATGCATCGTGCGGTTCGCGCACACGGTGGCCCCAGGGGAACACCAGAGCGCGCAGCACCCAGGCCAAGGGTCGGACCGGGAAGTTGCGGATCACCCCGTCGAGCGCCACGGTCAGGCGGGCCAGCACGTGGGCCATGGCCCAGTCCAGCAAAGGGCGATCGGTCTCGGGCGAGCCGTCATCTTCAAAGCGCTTGAGCATGGCGCTGCCGATGTACAAATAGCTCAACGCATCGCCCAGGCGGGCGGAGAGCGATTCCCGAACCTTGAGCGTGCCGCCCAGCACCCCCATGGCCACATCCGCGCACAACGCCAGCGCCGCCGAATAGCGATTGAGCTGGTGATAATGGGCATGGACGCCCCGATCGCCGGCCACCGGTCCCATGCTGCCTCCCGATAGCCCCATGACCAAGCTGCGCACAGCATTGGACAAGCCAAACCCCAGATGAGCCACCAGCAAGCGATCAAAGGTGGTCAGGCGTTCCAGAGGGTTGAGGATCGCCAAACTCTGCATTTCCTTCAGCACATAGGGGTGACAGCGGATGGCGCCCTGGCCAAAGATCATCAGGCTGCGTGTCATGATGTTGGCCCCTTCCACCGTGATGGCAATGGGCACGCTTTGCCAGCTGCGTCCCAGGTAGTTGCGGGGGCCCAAGATGATGCCCTTGCCGCCGTGGACATCCATGGCATCGCCAGCAATGGTCCGCGCCCATTCGGTGGCATGGTATTTGGCAATGGCCGAAGTGACCGCCGGCTTCTCTTCGCGATCCACGGCCGCGGCCGTCGACAGCGACAACGCCGACGTGGCGTACGTCAGTCCACCCATCCGGGCCAGGGCTTCCCCCACCCCTTCAAACTGGCTGATGGGCACACCGAACTGGTGACGCAGCCTTGCATAGGCACCGGTAGCCGCCACCGCCATGCGCGCCGCGCCCGTGGCACTCGACGGCAAGGAGATCGCCCGGCCCACCGATAGGCATTCCACCAGCATGCGCCAGCCCTGCCCGGCCATGGCTGGGCCACCGATCAGCGTGGTGATCGGCACGAACATGCCCTGCGCCTGGATGGGGCCATTCTGGAACGGGATGTTGAGCGGGAAATGCCGCCGGCCGATCACCAGGCCATCGGTCTGCCGGGGCACCAGGGCCAAGGTGATGCCGCGATCAACGCTCTCGCCCATCAGGTGATCGGGATCATACAGGCGAAACGCCACGCCCACCAAGGTAGCCATGGGTGCCAGCGTGATGTAGCGCTTGTCGAAGGTCAGCGTCACCCCCAGGGTGTCCACCCCGTTCACCCGCTGGCGGCAGACCACGCCCACGTCGGGGATTGAGGTAGCATCGGATCCGGCCTGTGGCCCGGTCAAGGCAAAGCAGGGGATTTCCCTCCCATCGGCCAGGCGCGGCAGGTAGTGCTGCTTTTGCTCATCGGTGCCGTAGTGGAGCAAGAGCTCGGCCGGTCCCAGCGAGTTGGGCACGGCCACGGTGGAAGCCAGCGTCTGGGAAACGCCAGCAAGTGTTTGCAGCACCGCCGAATGCGCCACCGCTGAAAAACCCAGGCCGCCATAGGCTTTGGGGATGATCATGCCAAAGAATCGCTGGGCCTTGAGGAAGTCCCAGGTGGCCGGAGGCAAATCGGCCAGCTCATGGGTGATCTGCCAGTCGTCGGTCATGGCACACAGTTGCGCCACTGGGCCATGGAGAAAGGCCTGTTCTTCCACACTCAACCGCGGTGCAGGCTGCGCCATCAGCACTTCCCAGCGTGGCGCGCCGGAAAACAGCTCACCCTCAAAGCCCATGGTCCCCGCTTCCAGCGCCATCTGTTCGGTTGCCGACAACGCGGGGGTCATCCGGGCAAAAGCCTTCAGGATCGGTGCACTCACATACCGCTGGCGGGTGGGCCTGTGAAGCAGGGGGAAGGCCAGCAGTGCCCACAGCACCAAGGTGAGCCCCGTGGCCACCGGTGCCAGCGCCAGGGCGCCGCCGGCCACGATGGCCAGGGCCGTGACCCCCGCCCAGGTGGTCAGCCGCGTGCGGTGATACGCACATGCCCCGGTTGCCAGCAGGGCGGCCAGGAAAGGAATAAATGCGGCCATCATCCACCTCGCTTCACGGGACCTGACCGGTGCCAGGCTTGACCATACGCGAAAGTATGGACTGGAATGGGGCCCCGTCAAGAGGTGGCGTCGCATCCTGCCGACGTTTGCCCCTCTTGCGCCCTGGAGGTGCCCTATCCCAGTCAAACTCGGTTAGACTAAGGGCCACCCTGTCCTTCGCCGTTGGTCCCATGTCCCGTCCCGACCTCCCCGCCCTAAGTGCCCAGATGATCCACGACGTGATACACGGTCGGCTGGATCAGGCCGAAGCGGCATGGGCGGCCGGTGCGGTTTGGGGGACGCCACAACTCAGCTCCCAGGCCGGTCCTGACCAGTTCATCGTGGTCTGGGACAAGGGCGCCATGGATTGGTATAAGGCCGGTCTCCAAGGTGGCCCGGACCGTTGGGACTGGATGGAAGCCCATGGTGCCGATCTGCGTGCCCCGATCCAGGCCCTCAACCGCTACATCCTGCTCCTCCGCAGCCTGGAGATAGGCCGCGTGGACCTGGCCGACTGGCTGGTCGAGCGCGGCCTGGTGGTGGATCAAACCGCCGTCAATGCCCTGCTGGCCGGCCAGCGTCCGCCGGCTCTGAGTCAGACCGACGAGCGGCGATGGAACATCAAGCGGCTCGAACACTTGCTCACGGGACGCCTGCCTGAAGCCAGCGCCACCTGGATGCTCGCCCGCGACGATTTGTGGCAGCTGGCGCCCGCTGCCGACAGCCACCAAACTTCCCTGGCCCTGGCTTTGCGTCACGGCAACCTGGCCCATGTGGCGCCCTGGGTCAGCCGCTTGCTCGATCTGGGTGCCTCCGCAACCGAAGCAGAATCTCCCCACCGCCCACCGCTCCATGCGTGGGCCTACCGCGGTCGGCAGGTGGATGGGGAGGGCTGCTCGATTTTTGCGGATACGCCCACGGTCTTCCTGGCGGTCTGGGACCGCCTGGTCCAAGCCGGTGCCAACCCCGACCAGGTCGGCGACGACCAGACTCCGCAGCAACTGTGGGAAGAGGGGCCCCTGGGCTACCTCAAGCGCGCCCGGGACCGGGCCGATCAGTTGGCCCACCAGCCCCAGCTTGCCACCCGCCGTCCGCGCGCGCGCAGTTAGCGTGTGCCGGCGCCGCGTCCGATCCTTGGAGGGCTTCGACGGGGCATGAACGCCTTGACACAATCCAGTGAACTGGGCAAGGTAGCGCCTTTCAAGACGGATATCACGATGCGCCGGTGGAGCTTTCGACGAGGATGTGTGCTGGGGCTGGTAATCTGCATGGGATTGATGGGCTATGCCCTTTACGCCCAGTATGTCCAGCTACTTAACCCCTGCCCGCTGTGCATCTTCCAGCGCATCGGCGTCATCGGTGCGGGCCTGGGGTTTTTGTTCGGTGCCCTGCTGGGGCCCTCGCGCCTGGGGCGCCTGGGCATGGCCATGCTGGTGACGCTGGCGTCGCTATGGGGCATCGGGGTGGCCGGGCGTCACCTATGGATCCAGGCCTTGCCGGCCGATCAGGTGCCCTCATGTGGTCCGGGCCTGGGCTACTTGCTCGATAGCTTTCCCTGGACCCAGGCCTTCCGCATGGTGCTGACCGGTTCGGGGGAATGTGCCAAGATCGAAACCGTCCTGGGCCTGCCCATGCCCACCTGGACCCTGGCCTGGTTCGTCCTGTTCCTCGGAGCGGGGATCTGCCTGGCGCGCAAGCGCGTTTAGGCCCAGCGAGCCTGCTGTTGGGCATGCCAGTCCAACACCCGCGGATCGGGTCCAAAGGCGCCTTGCCCCAGTAGGTCAAACGGGTTCATCAGCGCCAGGTCGCGGCTGATGGCCAACGCGGCTTGGTCCATGCAGCCCAGCGCACGATCGAGGGCGCCGACCACCACCGGCACCAATTGGGCCTGAATCCAGCCCTGGCGCGGGCGCACGTCGCCCTGGGACAACGTGCCCATGGCCTGGGCAATGGCACGCGCCGCCATCTCTGGGTCGGTGTGATCGCGCAACGCACGGCCAATCAGGCTGCGCAAGGTGAGGGGGAAAGGCATGGCACGGTCCTGATGCGATCCGGACCAATGGCCACGTCCGCAAGGGATAAAGGGAGAAAACAAGCCGGTAAGTATACCGCAGGCCAGGTTTGAAATTCAAGCCACCAAGTTCACGGTCCCCTGGATTTGAGGCACCGCACTTGAGCGTCGAAGACAGCCAAGGATGGCTGTCGACTCCACCGGTTTAAGTCAGGCGGAGCATCCGGCCACCGGCCGGGTCCCCCCCCCCAGCCCACCCGGCGATGGGGGAACGCGAGGCAGACGGCCGGGGACTATGAGTCTACCTTCCCTGCGTCTTGACCGATCCTGGCTTAGCGGGGTAAGCTCCCACGCATGCCGCCTTCTTCTGCCGCCCAGCGAAATCCTGCTGAACCGCGCCCACCCCGGAACGGGAAGCCGGTGGCGAAGGGTGAACCGAAGAAGCGCCGGTCAAACGAAACGCTCGATGCGGCCACCCTGACCGCATATAAGCTGCGCGTGTACCTGACCGCTGCCCAAAAGCCGGTCCTGTCCCGGTGGATTGGCACCCGGCGATGGGTCTACAACACGGGGCTGTATTGGCTGAAATGGCAATACCAGCGGTGGGCGGCCCAGTGGAAGGATGAGCAGGGGGAAACCCGCGCCGGCGCACCGCCGGCGCCGACCGTGGATGACTTCAGCCGGCAACTCACCGGATGGAAAGGGGTGGATCCGTCGGTCCGGGTTGATGGCTTAGATGAAAGTGCCCCTGCCAACGGTCAGCGGTCTTTGACCAATGAAGCGGAAGAGGGTGGTGCGTTTTCGCGATGCGCGTAAGCTGCTCCCCGGCAAACCCAAGATGCTGACCTTGGCTCAGGAAGCCAGTGGAGCCTGGACGGTCAGCTTCATGGTGGTGATGACCGCGCAAGAGCAGCAGGACCGGCAGGACCGCTTTCCGCTGCCCGCGGGCATCGTGGCCATTGGCATCGACCAGAACCTGGGCGATGACTGCAGGTTCGCCACCTCCGATGGCCGCAAGCTGGCCCGGAACCGTTACCACAAGCAGAAGCTAGGTCGGCTCAAGATGCTGAGCCGCCGGCTGGCACGCAAGAAGAAAGGCTCGGCGCGGTATAAGAAAGCGAGCCAAAAGCTGGCTCGCACCCACGCGCATGTCCGCCACATGCGTGAGGATGATCTCCAGAAAACCACGACCGAGCTGATGCGTTCGGCCACGGTGTTGGCTCTGGAAAGCCTGGATGTGGCCGAGATGCTGGCCAAATCTAACACGAAAGCAAAACCGGCGCTGCCCGCCCTCGTTGCCCCTGCTGATGCCGCACCCGTCTGCGAGGTCATCACACCCAGCACCATGATGACGGCGCCGGCTCCAGCAGCAACCAACGCGGACGTCATGGTTGCCCCGCCAAACCCCTTCGCCAAGCCCGCGCCGGTGAAGCGTCCGTTCGTCTCCGAGCGATCCAAGGCTCAGCGGTTCAGTCAGCAAGACGCAGCCTTTGGCCGCGCCTCGACCTTGATCGAGCAAAAAGCACACCGCTACGGCCGGCAGTTTTTCCGCTGTGACCCGTGGGATGCCACCTCGAAAACCTGCTCCACCCCGGGGTGCTACCATTACATGATGGATCTGCAACCCGGGGTGCGCACCTGGACCTGCCCTAGCTGTGGCACCACGCATGATCGGGACATCAATGCAGCGCGGAACATCCTGGTCTGGGCCTTGGATCCCGAGCTCGCACGTACCATTCGTGACCAGCAACGTCTCATCCGGGCAGCGGTCAAGGCCGCACCCGGGTCGTCGGCCGTGCCGACGACCGCAGCACTTCGGAAGATGGGCGGGGTTTCGCCCTTAACGGACGTGGAGGGCACCGGTGACGGTCCCGGCGAAACGTCTATTCGGTTTCCAGATGTGGGCGGTTCCTGGTAGGGATCGTTCAAGTCAGGGTTGGGCAAGGAAGGGCCGAGCCCAACCCGGAAGCACGGAAGACCAGAACGTGGCTGCTGGGCAAGGCCTGGCATGGTTCTTGCGGGAAAGATGACTTTCGGCGCGGCTCCATCCTGGTCACCCTGCGCAAAGCCTAACTTGACCGCAACCGCCAGACGTGGGACGCTGGCTGTTGGCCGCTTCCCTCGGCCTGCCGCCCTCGGGGCGAACCGCTCAGGGCGGCAGGGGCATCACCGCGCAGGTAGGTTCCATCCCTCGTCCACCGGACGCGGCGCAGAAAGAGGGCTTCTGAGTGTTGCGTCCCCGACCGAGGTAGAACCATGCCCCTCCACAATCCCGTTGCCAGCGAACGACAGTTCAAGCGTTTTGCCAAGCGTGTCCATGCCCGCTTGGGCGATCGCGCCCCTGCCCTGGGCCAGCTCCAGGACCTGCTCCTGGCCGCCTTGGGCCACGCTCACCTCCATGCTGCGCGGCAGTTCTGGGCCCAGCACGCCACCACCGAGTCGCCGGCACTGCCGATGGCCTCCTGGGTTGCTTGCGGCAAACGCCTGGGCTACGAAGATCTGGCCTGTTTCGATGGCGTCATCATGGATGAGGATGTGTATGCAGAAGGCTGGGCCGCCGATACCATTTATCCGCCCTGCAGTTGCCATCCGCGCTATTGCCCCACTTGCCGGGGTCAGGGCCAGGTCGAGGTGACCGATGCCGACGGCACAGGCTGGGGCGATTGCCCCGACTGCACCGTGGGCTGGCGAGGGGCACCAGCCTGGCCCCAGGCCGCCGATCCGGAGCCTTCTCCGTCGTAAGTTGGTCTCCCCAGATGGCCCTGCTACACTGAGGGCCTACCTTGGAGCTGCCCATGCCTCGCGCCGACCACCCCAATCGCCTGAAGTTGCTGACCGCGTTGGCCCGGCGTAACTATGCCCGCGCTGACGAACTGATCGGCGCCGGCGTGCCGCTGGTGTCAAGCGTGCTGCACCGCGACGATCTGGCCTGGTGGAACCAAGCCCGGAAGCTCCCGGGCACTGCCCACCTGGATTGGCTATGGGCGCATGGGCTGCGCCCCGATAACGAACGCCACGCCTACAAGGCCTTGGGCGCGGTGCTCCAAAAAGGCCGCACCGACCTGGCCGACTGGTGGCTGGCCCACGGCGCCCCCCTGGCGTGCCCTGAACCCATCTATCGCTCAGGCAAGGCCACCGACCTGTCGGAATTGATCATGGGAGCGGTCATGGCCGGCCAGGTCAGCAGCGTGCGCTGGCTGGCGGCGCACGGCGCGCCCTTGCGCAACCCGCCCCAATCCCCGCGCATCACCTCTCCCGTGGCGCTGGCCATCGGCCAGCTTCGCGCGCCCGCCGCCGTGGCCATGGTCCAGGCGTTGCTCGACGCCGATCCGGTTCAGACTTTAGGTCACCCCGATCGGAGCGACCTGGCCCTGGCCCTGCTCAATGAACTGGTCGCCCCAGGTCAAGGCAATCCCACGGGGTTTACCGAAACGACCTTCCTGGCCATGTGGGACCAGGTCGAGCGCAGCTTGGCCACCCTCGACCACGAACCCGATGCGCAGGCTTACAGGGACGTGCGCAAAAGCCCCATGGGCCAGGCATTTACGGCCTGGGACCACGCCCGTGCCCGGCATGCCCAGGTGGCCAGTGCACCGGTGCCCACCCTGCGCCGACGGCGCCACCGCGCTTAACCCAACGTTGGATGCCGGGCTTGGTTGATGGCCTGGCGATACAGCCGGCCCCAATGGCGGATCAATCCGTGGGCGGCGGCCATCATCGGATAGAACACGGCCAGCACATGGACCGTCCACCACAGCGCCGACCAGTAGCGCGATGCTTCCACAACAGCGGCGGGCGCACCGCTCAGTGGGAAGTGGAAACGCCAAGCGGTTTCAAGGTCGAACGGACGGGTCGAAACAGGTCGGTCCCGCCCCTGATCAGCCGGGGCGGTAAGGCGTAGGCCGCGTTCCGGGCACGGCCTCTGAGGGCGTCGCCGGGCGGTGGACGCCCAACGCTTCACCCAGGGACGGTCGGGGGCCTGCATCGGTCAGGGCGAGGTTGAGCTGGTCTTCGATCGTGCGCTGGACGCTTTTGAACAGCGCCGTATGTTTGGTGTAGATCTCGGTGAGGATCACCCGCGGCTCGCGCCCCTGGCTCAAGGAACCTGCCACTGCCGCCGCAAACAACTGCCCCACGCCCCGCAGGCGATGCTCGCCCTGATCCTGGGGGTATTCGCTTTGGTTGATTTCCTGGAGTCGCCGGGCGATGGCCAGGCAGTTGTCCTCGACCTGGCGCGCGTGCTGGTTGGCGCGTTCAAAGTCATCGCCCCGCACCAGCATGCCCTGAAGCACGCCGGCCTTGAGGGCCACCGCCACATCCACCAACTGACCATCGACTTGGTCCCGCATGCCGCGCGCACTGACCAGGAGGGCATCACGCTTGGCATTGGCACCATTGAGTGCATCGCCCGCCGACTGACCCTTGGCCACCGCCCCGTGGATCACCGCTTCAAACAGGCGGCCCAGATTCTTCACCCGCTGAGGACGGCCTTCTTCAGGCTGGTCGGCCAGGTCAATGGCCACCAGCTGCCCGGCCACTTTGACGCGGTGGTCAAGGGTTTGGCGCACCGCAATTTCAGCCTCACCCGGATTGCGCCCGCGGGCGACCAGGCCTTTGAGCATGCCCATGCCCATGGCGGTCACCAGGTCACGTTGGCGCAGTTGCTCGGCAGTCAGATCAGCAGGGGACGTCATGGCGATCACACGAAAGGGGATGCTTCCATTATCACGGTGCCCGGCCCGCTCCGCAAGGCCACCCGTTTGGCCAGGTTCCTCCCCAGTTCAGCCGCCGCCTTGGCCATCGGCGGCTCCGCCTTCGCTTGGCATCACCGCCGCTGGCTGGCTCGCCCTCAAGCGCGTCGGATCAAGCCCCGACCTTGCGTTTACTGCCCGCGGATGGCCGCATCGGCATCGGCCTCGATCTGCGCACTGGCCTGGGCGAACGCCTGGTCGGCCGGCCGGCGGGCGGCCGCTCCGGCCACCACCTGGTCCAGTGCCACGTCGAGCTCGCCCCCGCCGGCCATCAGGCGCGACAGTTCCAGGGCCGACAGGTCGAAGGTGGGCGAAGAGGGGGTGGTCATGGGACAGGCCAGCGGTTCAGGTTGGGTCCCAGTCTCCCCCAAACGCCACCCAGACGCAAGCCCCGCCGTCCCCGCTGAGGCCGGCGGAATGATAGCCCTTGCAGATCAATAGCTTAAGATAACTGAACGCGAGCGCGGATGGCGGCACTGGCTTCCGCGCCATCGTAGGCACCGGCGTGCTTGGCCGCCAGAGCCTTCATGACCATGCCGATATCCTTGCCGGTCACCTCCGTCAACCCGGCATCCGCCACCGCCTGATCGATAGCCGCCCCCAACGCTGCCCCCGTCAGCTTACTCGGCAAGTACCCCTGGAGCACGCCCAGTTCGTAGACCGCAGCCGCATCACCAGGCCGCACCTTGAGCACCTCGTTGGCGTTCTTGGCAAATTTCTGGATCACGGCGAGGGTTTCGGCATCGGTCGTCTCCCGGTTGCCGGCATTCTTGCCCACGATCTCGGTTTCACCCAGCAAGGTGATCAAGAAGGTGGCTTTTGGGGAATCACGCGCTTTGCGCGCAACCAGCGAATCGGCACGGATCGTAGCAACCAGCGACATGGCACAGCATCCTTGGGATCAGGGGAGGGGCAGTATGCCGCATCACGCGGCCCATGGCCACCCCCTTGTCCAGGTCCGCCGCCCACGTTTTGACGGAGGTGCGGCCGGTTCTTCGAAGGCAGGGCACCGTAAGCCTGTCCAGCGTTCAGGGCAAGGCCCACGTGTGTCCGTGCCGGCCCGGGCCCATTCAAACCGGAAAGCGTGAAGGTCACTGGCCGCGACCGCGGCCTGCAAGCAGCGCCTGGCCGGGCCTTAACGCCCCGGCGTGGTGCCTGGCATCGAAAACGAACCGTTGCCCTGATGCCTGGACGGCGGCAACGGCGCCACGGGTTGCCCACCAAACTGCTCCCAGGCTTCGCGCGGCGTCAGCACATGGCCCTGCGGCGCATGGGCCATGAAATA
>Ga0163162_10005442_pt1 | contig 12302 bp, 15 predicted proteins | sample S55metaG_FD_115310 | JGI IMG/M metagenome (GOLD analysis project Ga0163162, IMG submission 115310) | Switchgrass rhizosphere microbial communities from Kellogg Biological Station, Michigan, USA - S5-5 metaG | ecosystem: Host-associated > Plants > Roots > Rhizosphere > Soil | place: USA...
CGAGAAAGCGAAGCTCGAAGCCCAAGTTGCCAAGCTAAAACCTGGTGCTGAGAAGGAAGCACTGGTTAGAAAGATCAGGCAACTTGATACCGCGGCCCATGTGAGCGAGTGGCTTTCCTCCCCGGGGCTTCGACCACCAGAACCAGCATAGGAAAGGGACACCGTCGGAACAAAGCTGCTCCGTCGGCATAGACCCCGCATGGAAGAATTAGAAAAGCAAAAGGACGTGGCCCTGGTCGCGGTGTCTTTATGCACCGCGACGCTGATCACTTGCTTCAGCATCGCCTTTGCGTTGCTGTAATGCCGTCTCAGTTGGCGGGCCTCTTCATGCTACTTGTTCCCGAGATTCCCAGGCTCTATAATTCTGGCCAACGGTGACTAAGAGTGCTGCAAGCTCCCGCCCAGTTGACCCATGCAAGACTTTCAAACTCGCCTGGAAAAACTCCGAACGGACGCAGCCGAATGTCGCTGATTAGCGACGTTGCAACCGACGCAACCAAGCGCGAACTGTTTGACCGACTTGCCAGTCACCTTACTCTCCTCGCAGACCAGGTTGAGATAGAACTGCTCCGCCAGAAAACTGCTTCAAAGTAAGTCGGTTGGCCGCCTTTGAGGGTCTAAACAAAGCCCGCCAGCGCGAACCGGCGGGCTCCCTTGGAACGTATACGAGTGACAAGCGTCATTCCTCAGCTTCCGGCATCCTGGCCCCCAAGCTACCGGGAGTAAAACCTCCCCGTTGGAGTTCGCGGCCCCAGATGTGATGATCTGGGGCCGTTTCAGCCTCACGTGCCGGCCGCGATTTGCATCCTCAGCGCGTTTAGCTCCATACAACAAATGGCCCCGGACGATGCCGGGGCCAAGTTCGTTCGCACCATTGGGAGAAGTTTAGTACCGAGCCGTGACCGGGGCCGCGCCCCAACCAAAGCGGTAGTTGAGGCGCAAGGTAACCATGTCCACGTCTTGAGTAATCCGGTTGTTGACGACGCCTGCAAGGCGCGGATCGACCCCGGTGAAGGAATTGTTCGCATCTCCCATCCACAGATGGTTGTATTCAGCACCGATCGACCAGTTCGGCGCGAAGCCGTACTCAAAGCCGACGCCGAGGGTGCCGCCCCAGCGTGTCGCACCAGCCGAGGCCAGACCCGCCAAGGTGACCGTGTCGAATATATCAAAGTGATTGCTGGTTACAGCCGCGCCGCCCTTGACGTACAGCAGAGCTGCATTCCACGCCCAACCGATTTGGCCCGTGAAAAGGCCGATGCCGTCGGTCTTCACGCGGGTTGAAAGCGCCGGGTTGAACAAGCTGACGCGCGAACTGTTGAGGTCGGCCCAATCGCCTTGTGCTTCCAATCCAAAGACAAACTGATTGGTTTGCCAGCGATACCCGATTTGCCCGCCCGCGAGGCCTCCGGAGCGATCAGCGCAGCCGTCGCTGAACACTGGCCCGACGAGCCTTACGAAATCCAAGCAACTGTGGCTCTGTCCCCAGCCGCCGTTGGCGCCAATGTAGAAGCCGCTCCAGTTGTAGATTACCGGAAGCGGAGCAGGTGGCGGTGCCTTTACGGCCATATCCGCAGCCGAGGCAGGACCGGCCAATCCCGTTGCTGCCAGACCCACGATGCCCATCCAGAACTTTTTCATCAGTGTCTCCCCTAAGAAAGAATGTGTCCCCGGAAAACCCCCAAAACCAGGCGCAAAGCTAACACAACGTCTGCTTGTCTACTGTGCTCAGGGGGCAACAGGCGGCTTTTCAACTATGGCGAGAATATGGCACTGTGCATCATTCAATACATTTGCGCTGGGCTGCGATCCCGCCAAAGGCAAGCGCACCGGTCCCGGGCGGGGTCATCTTCCGCCGCTGACGATTTGCATCTCCTGAGTTCCCACCGCAGGATACCTGCCGATCGAGCGCGCCCACGCGCAATCATCACAGGTCACCCGCGTGTCCCTGCGTCCCAACGCGCTTCATAACGCCAACAGGCTGAAGCTTGGCCTGTTCTTGCTCAACGCCGACGGCGGGATTGCGATTACAAGAGTGCCAGAGCGATGGCAGGCGGGTTGGGCCGAGATTGCCGAGGTCGCCAAAATGGTCGACCCGCGCCGGGTTCGAATTCATCCTGCCGATTGCGCGCTGGAAGGGATTTGGCGGCGGACTCGATGTCCGCACGCTGTGCTTCGAGACGTTCACATTCGCATCGGCGCTGAGCGCGATGACCGAACAGATCACGATCTTCTTCACGGTGCGTGTGCCGGTCGTGCATCCGGTGTTCGCGGCCAAGGCGCTGGTAACGGTCGATCACGTCAGCGGCAGTCGAGCTGGATTGAACATCGTGGCCGGATGGAATCAGGGCGAGTTCGACATGTTTGGACATGCGCCGGCCGAACATGATCGCCGCTACGAGCAGGGGCTCGAATGGTTCGACGTGATGAGCAAGATCTTCACCTCGAAAGAGCGGTTCGACCATGATGGTGAATTTTACAAGCTGAATCGCCAGCTCGACACCAACGAGATCTTCAACGAGCGCAAGCGCTATGCCGGCAGCTTAAGCTCGCATCCACTAATCGGCCGGCCGGAAAAGATCGTGGACGAACTGGTGCGCCTGCAGTCCGCCGGCATCGACGGCGTGACGCTGTCATTCGTCAACTTCAAGAATGAATTGCCGTTCTTCATCGACCGGGTGCTGCCGCTGTTGCGGCAGGCGGGCTTGAGGCAATAGGACGTGCCCTCAACCCGGACCGGCCGGCGTCTCCGTGTCGGGCAATGCTGTCCCGGGTAGATATCGTCGGACGGAGCGGATCTCGTAGACCGCCGACGGATTGACGCGGCGCAGGTCGCGGGCAATCTCGATCGCGGCGTCCTCGTTGGCGCAATCCACGACATAGAAACCCAGCAGCTGCTCCTTGGTCTCGGCGAACGGTCCGTCGATCACCATTCCGGCGCCCGGACCGCGCAAGGTGCTTGCCTTCTTCGTTGCGCCGAGGCGCACCGACGGTCCGAGCAGCTTGTGCGCGTTGAGCCTGTCATGGACCCCAAGCAGGCCAGTCATGACGGCGGCGTCCTGCTCCGGCGTCCAGGACATGACGTCGGCTTCCACGTGATAGGCCAGAATGGCGTAGAGCATTCGATGTCTCCTTGGATGAATATGGGGTCGGGTCCCCCGGGATGAACCTGCGCCCGCAGGACGTTCCGCCATGACAAATCCCGACAAATCAGGACGCAGAAAGCCGCACAGTGATTGCCAATGTTGCGATCGCGGACGTCTCACGAAACACTCCGGAAACACGATATAGGGGTCTTCTCCTTGAACGTGCCTTGCCGAGTGCACGACTGATGAGCAGAACGCAGGAACTGCTTTACGGAGACGGTCCATGCAACGCCAGCCAGCCATGATCATCTGCGACGCCACCCGGGCGCCAGCGTCTCAGGCCAGCGATTGGCACGATGTCACCGGTCACCATCGCTACTATGGCAGTTCAGCCGTCAACGGCGGCGAGCGAATCGTCGAAAACCGCCGCGGCCCGTGCCCACGATCGGTCAACCTCTGCGGCTTCTGAACCCGGCTAAGCAACTCACGCAAATAAAAAGGCGCGGCGGGATCGCTCCCGTCGCGCCCCAACTATTGTGCTCGCTGGTCCAGGGCTGAGAGCGCCCCAGTGCCAGGCTTTCGAGGGCCTAGCGGGCGATCCCAGCGAGGTGACAGCGCTTGGTAAAAGACACTGGATCACCTCCTTTCATTGTTGATGGAATTGTTAATATAGAGAGCGAATCTGCCGCTGTTAAGGCCGGAAACGGCAGAGAATCCGGGCAGGCAGAGGCGGTTAACTGCGCCGAAGGCCACGCCGCTGGGCGGTTGAGGCCGCCCGCCCGGCGTGTTAGGTGATCCCTCGCGCGGGTGTAGCTCAATGGTAGAGCAGCAGCCTTCCAAGCTGAATACGAGGGTTCGATTCCCTTCACCCGCTCCAACCCTATTGATGACCTTCCCCCGCCGTTCCCGAATCCTCCACTTGGGCGATGATGATGTCGGCTCGGGAGAACAGCTATGTTCAAATTTCATTTCGGGAAGAAGCGGCAAACCCGATAAGCTGTCGGCACAAACGAGTCGCAGGGGGGATGACCGTGACAGTGTCGGGAAAGCTAGCGCTGTTCATCGACGGCGCCAGTCTCTACGCCACTGCGAAGGCACTCGGGTTCGATATCGATTTCAAGCGACTGCTATCCGAGTTCGCAAGCCGCGGAACGCTCGTGCGCGCGCACTACTACACCACCATCATGGAAGGAAACGAATTCCAGGCCATGCGACCGCTAACGGATTGGCTTGATTTCAACGGCTTTGCCGTAAAAGCCAAACCCGCCAAGGAATATGACGACGGACTCGGCCGCAGGAAGATCAAACGAAACATCGGCGTCGAGCTCAGCATCGATGCGCTGGAAATTTCAGGTTACGTCGATCACGTTCTGCTGTTCACCGGCGACGGCGACTTCCGTCGCCTGGTCGAAGCAATTCAACGCCGCGGCCCCGTTGTGACGGTCGTGTCCAGCATCCGCACGAAACCAGCGATGATCGCGAGCGATCTCAGGCGGCAGGCAGATGAATTCATCGAACTCGACACGCTTCGGGACCGTATCGGCAGGGCCCTACCATCGCTGGCTGCGCAGTGAGTGCTCGCGGCGAGCAGCACCCGAATGCCGCCTCCGAACCGCGCTGGTTTTTTTTGGCTAAGGGCCGGGAAGCGGCCACGGGCAACAGTCAGTATTTTTGGAACCCGCCTCACAGCATCGGCGGTTCGAGGAAGGCTGGCGGCGTACCGTGATTTGTCGTGGGTGAAAGCGATTCAATCGCCGACTGTTCCTCCGCCATTCGCCTGGTAATGAACCGGCGTTCAAGGTCGGTCAGGTCTGTATCCAGCAATTGGCGATAGCGCTGAATGTTGCTTCGATGCGTTCGAAGCCGGGCAAATGCCTCATCCAACATTTCGTACTCCTAAAATGACTATTCAAAATCGACGGTGCAAAAACGGAAATTTCCAACCCGGGTCAAGCATGAAACGGGCCACACGCTTAATGTGCGGTACTGAAGCTGCATCTTTGTGACGACAAACAGCGGAACTGCCGAGGCTCAGCGCGTCGCTGAGCGCCTCCGGTTACCACTAACGACTCTGAGGACAGGGAACTCGTCGTCCTCCTGGCAGCTCCAACAAGGGCAATCCGAAGAGAGCCTTTTGCGTCCCGGGACTGAGAACTCCCGGAGTAAGGCGGCCCAGTGGCGGCGATTCTTGGAACGAAGATTTACGCATGTCGTTTGGATAGGTAGGCATGGTAAAAATTCCAAATTGTTCAGCGAACTAAATGCTCAACTTCGTGTGGGACCGACATGGAAAAAGAGAATTTGGAAAATCGGGCCGAAGAGGCTTTGGTCTATGCGTATCTAAGCACCGCTAGTTTGGTTGTGTGTTTCAGCGTTGCGCTCATCATGCTCTGAGTCGCCCTCGGCTGCTGGGGTGGATTTTGATCGTCCTGCAAGCATGTTCATGCCCATCCCGGCGATTACATGAAACGCGAAAATGGGCCGGGTCCACACCGTAATCGACCCTGCCGGCTTGGACTAAATCCTACCCTTGCGCCCGACCGCTCAGCCAAAGGTGATCCTAAGTAGCTGAGTGACGATCCATGCGAGGAAGCCTGCAACGACTGCCAATAACAGATTGGCGTCTCGCGCATTAGACAACTCATGTCTCACGTGATGCCAAAATGATTTCAGTTTTATCACCGTAGTCTAGCTCTCTGGACCGATCTGGAGTTCTAGCAAAGCCATTCTTTGAAGAACCGAGGGGCTGGACTCGCCGTCTCGTGCAGCTCGCAAGATGGTTTCGGCCATCCGATGGATGAGGTGCGAACTGATTCGTTCAGGGAGGCTGTCGATGGCTGCCTGAAGCGCAGACGTCATCGATTCAATCATTTCCGGTGAAAATGCAGCGTCTGCAAAGTTTTTCATGCCACTTCTCCTCATCCAGAGAAACGGCCGCTTGCCCGCGGGCTCTGCGCTGACTCACAGACGGCATCGGTCCATGCAAACGGGAAAACGCAGCAATCGTTCCACAGTGAGCGCCAGTCCGCTTCGCTCGATTACCATTCGGATTGAAATGCGTCGGGAACATTCAGCAACAAGGGGGGTTGAGCCGTATCGAAATCCAAAGGAGCGTGTCATGAGGAACGTGGTTATCTCTCTAGCTATCGGCGTCGGCGCACTGCTTTCATCCGGGGCGAACGCCGCGCCGCTCTCGGTCAGCCCTTCCATGGCACCAGCCACAGACGTCGAAAATGTGCGATTGGTCTGCGACGAGTATGGCCGCTGCTACCGTACTCGCGGTGGCCAGCGCGTTGTCGTCGAACGCGGGTACGGCGACAGCTACAATTATGCCCCGCGCGAACGTTATATCGAACGGCGCGGATATGATGGCGGCTACTACAACAACGGGCCGAGCGTCGGTATCGGCGTCGGTCCAGGCGGCGTGGGCGTCGGCGTTGGCGTGGGACCGCGCTGGTAGCGCCTGTCGGAAAGAACGGGTCGCAAAGGCGACGCAATCCGCGATCGTCTGCGACCCGTCGCCATCAAGGCCGAAGTTACATTAAGCGCGGCAGCGAGCAGTGCCTAAGCGATTCCGCAAAGCTGGATCTTACTGAGGAACGGAGCAAACCATGAACGGACTTATCTATCTCGTTGGCCTGGTCGTCGTGATTCTCGCCGTCTTGTCTTTCTTCGGCCTGCGCTAGAGGTGCATATGTCATTCGAACAGGACGCCGGCTATCCGCGTAGCGTCGTCGGGCATTATATCGCTTGGACGCCGGTCATCGCGGGCGCGCTTGTCGCCACTGCGCTTTCCACCATTTTACTGGCGTTTGGAGCGGCAGTCGGTCTGGGCGTCGCTTCGACCGCCCCAACTTGGCGCGATGCGTCCGTTGCCCTTTGGCTGCTTTCGGGACTTTATCTCATTCTCGTGGCTCTGATCAGCTTCGGCGTCGGAGGATATATTGCAGGACACATCCGCGTTGCCGGCCCCGCTGCGGACCCGGCCGACGTCGAGCACCGCGACGGGGCCCATGGGCTTTGCGCGTGGGCTGTCGCCGTCGTGCTTGGCGCTATTATTGCCGCGCTTCTTGGCGTTGCTCTGACCCGCGCACCAGCCGCACAGGGGACCTCTTTGTCCAGCGCCGGCGCCGCAGAGCCGCTCCTCAGCTATGAACTTGACCGCATGTTTCGCCCGGCTCGCCGGGCTCCTAATGCCGAAAGTCCCATGGAACGTGCGGAGGCGGGTCGCATCTTGCTCACTGCGTCCGGCCATGACGGCGTAGCAACGGAAGACCGCGCCTATCTTGTTCAGCTTGTAGGGGGCGTGACGGGCCTTGCAGGCGCCGACGCGGAGCGACGCGTAGATACGACGATCGCGAACGCCAAGACAGCGATTGCCCGCTCCCGCCGAAGTGCAATCATTGTCGCATTTTCGATTGCCACATCTCTCCTCTTAGGCGCCATTGCGGCTTGGGCTGCAGCCAGCGAAGGAGGGCGGCACCGGGACGGGGCACCTGTGCCGCACTGGTTGAGGCCAGGGCCGCTGGTGGCGCCACGCCCACATAGCATACCCTAGAGCACGGGCCCGCGGCGGCAACGTCACGGGCCCTTGCATGCCCCCCGCGCTCTACGAAATGGCAAGAACCTCGAGTTCCTGACCGCCGGCGTCCACTACATCGCCGACACGCTTTCCCATTAGAGCTCTCGCCACTGGCGACACGAAGGAAATCGACCCAGCCTTAGGATCCGCTTCGTCTTCTCCGACGATACGATACTTCTGCAAGCGCTGATCGTCACGAATGAATGTAACGGTGCTCCCAAAGGCGACGATGTCAACTGACGCAGGATCAGGGATGACCTGAGCCGAGCGCACTCTCGCGCCAAAATAGCGCATATCACGCAAGGGGCTCGCGGCTTGCCGCCGCCGTTCATTTACGTCTTCGATTGTGCTCGTAGCATCGTAGGCCACGCGTCCTTCTTGGAGCTGCGCCTCCAGGGCCTTGAATCCAGCTTCCGTAACCAGGTTCGGGTGCGGCGAAATCGTGCGGTCAGGTAGCAGAGTTTCCGACGCAGTTTCGGCACTTTCTTCCTTGGTGAACGCAACGCTCAATCTCGAACTCCGTTTCTCCGTCCTCTGCGAAAAGGACGCCCGCGTGACCGCTATATTCTTACCTCACGCTGTGATGCTTTTCTATTCGACGGTAGTGGATCCAACGATGTGAAGTGGTGCCAACGCATTCCCGCCGATAGCGCTCATCCTATGCCAAAATCCTGTGTGGCTCTAGAAGACGCAGCATTGAGAAGCGCAACTATTCGCCGCGGGGGCGGTCATCCCTGCATCGGACGTAGAGCTGTGGCGAACGCACTAGGCGAACAAAGCAACGATCCCCTTCAGAACAGTAACGACGAGGCCTTAACGCCACATCCCGCGCGTGCGGGCGCCGATGTCCAGCTTTGGTCCCTGGCTCGTGGCCCGTGCTGCGGTGCCGGCCGCCACAATAGGCCACGCCGTCCGTTCGAACAGACCGAGCAGTTTTTCAGGAATGAAACGTGTCCTGGATGCATAGAGGTGGCGGTCGCCCTTCGCCTGCTGGCCGTGGACGAAAAAGCGCTGCGGCACGACCAAATGAAGGTCGTCCTTTGCGCGGGTCATGGCGACGTAGAGCAGACGACGTTCCTCCTCGATTTCGGCCGAGGTGCCGGTACCGAGGTCGGAGGGCATGCAGCCGTCGACGGCGTTGAGCAGATACACCGACTTCCACTCCTGGCCCTTGGCGGAATGTATGGTCGACAGGATCAAGTAATCTTCATCGAGCAGCGGCACTCCGGCCTGGTCGCTGGTTGCGTCCGGTGGGTCCAGCGTTAGTTCCGTGAGGAAGCGTTCGCGTGACGGATATCCGGAGGCGATTTGCTCGAGTTGGAGCAGGTCGGCGCGCCGCGTTTGGGCGTCTTCGTGGATGCGGTCGAGGTGCGGTTCGTACCACAAGCGGGCGCGCTCCAGATCGACAGGCCATTCCGAATATCGGAGATCACCCAAGGTTTCGACGAAAGCCTTCCAGTCTTGGCCCGCACGGGGCGGGGTAGGCAGGCTCGCGATTGCTGCGATCGGATCGGTGCCCTCAGCCATGCGGTCCAGCACACGCTGCGCGGTTGCGGATCCTATGCCGGGCAGCAAATGCAGCAGACGGAATCCCGCGACACGGTCGCGGGGATTTTCGACGAACCGTAGCAAGGCCAGCATGTCCTTGATGTGGGCGGCGTCGAGGAACTTCAGTCCACCGAACTTCACGAACGGGATGTTCCGGCGTGTCAGATCGATTTCGAGCGGGCCGCTGTGGCTGGAGGTTCGGAACAGAACGGCTTGTTCCTTCAGCAGCGTGCCGGACTCGCGGTTCTCAAGGATGCGCTCGACGATGAAGCGCGCTTGGTCGGCCTCGTCGCGGACCGAGACGAGTTGCGGCTTCGCCGCGGAGGTGCGCTCGGTCCAGAGGTTTTTGGTGAAGCGTTCCTTGGCGAGACCGATGACGCCATTGGCGGCGGCGAGGATCGCTTGCGTCGACCTATAGTTACGGTCGAGGGTAATGATGCTGGCTGGCGGAGAGAACTGGTCGGGGAAATCGAGTATGTTGCGCACGGTCGCAGCACGGAACGAATAGATCGACTGGGCGTCGTCGCCGACCACCGTCAGGCCACGGCCTCCGGGCTTCAACGCCAGCAGGATTGAAGATTGCAAGCGGTTCGTGTCCTGATACTCGTCGACCAGAACGTGATCGAAGCGGCTACCAATGTCATCGGCAAGATTCGCGTCGCTGACCATCTGAGCCCAGTAGAGCAAGAGGTCGTCGTAATCGAGGACGTTGTGCTTCTGCTTGGCTTCGACGTAGGCGGCGAACAGTTCTTTGAGCTCCGCCGCCCACCCCGTGCACCACGGATACCATGCGCCGATGACCTGTTCGATCGGCATCTCGGCGTTGACGCAACGCGAGTAGATCGAAAGACATGTTCCTTTGGTCGGAAAGCGGCTTTCCGTCTTGGAGAGGCCCTTTTCATGCCTGACCAGGTTCATGAGGTCCGCGGAGTCTTCGCGGTCGTGAATTGTAAAAGCAGGATTCAGGCCGATCTGTTCTGCGTACTCGCGCAATAGCCGGGCGCCGATGCCGTGGTAGGTGCCGGCCCAGTTTAGCGCGTCCGTCATGATGCCGGCGTTGTCGCCCATCACCTTGCGCGCGATCCGTTCGACGCGCTTGGTCATCTCTGACGCAGCACGACGTGAAAACGTCATCAGAAGGATCCGACGAGGGTCTGCACCCTGAACGATGAGATGGGCGACCCTATGGGCGAGGGTGTTGGTCTTTCCGGACCCCGCTCCAGCGATAACCAGCAAGGGAGTTGCGGTTAATCCTCCGGCGGCGCCGTGCTCGACTGCACGCCGTTGCTCGGGATTGAGGGTTTCGAGATAGGCGGCGGTTTGGGGCACGGCGTCGAATCATTCCTGATTGACTGCCGACGATCCACTATTCCTGTTTTGTTCGCAATGGTGGGGTGGGGGTCATTCGAAGTTCTTCATAAGGCGCTCGATATAGTCGTTGACGGTGTCAGCAAAGCTCAGGTCAATGCCGGAACAATCATCCTTGTGATCTTCGACGGCTTTCCGAACGCTGGCGAGAGCTGTCTGCCGTTCCGACTCAGGTGTAGCGGCCACATACTCGTTGACCGCCCGCTCTGCCGCTCCAATACCTTTTGTGTCGCCCTCACTGATCAGCGGGCGCAAGACAGACATACATTTGTCGAAAGTTTCCATGCAGCCAATATGACCCTGGACCGAGCCGATTCCTAGGCACATTCGGCGCGCCTGATGTCGCGCCCTTATGGTGAGTTCACTTTCAACGCCGGCGAGTGGCAGGCAAGCTGGGCGATCAGCCGTTTCACGGCTTGGACGCGAAGACGGCCAAGTCAAAATAATGGAAGAAACGGTTACCGTAGCTGCTCCCGATAAATAAGGCCGCTCGGTTGGTGGCCTCTTTCATTTCACCTGCGTTGGATTTCCCCCCGGGTCACGCCGGCGGGCGTTTTCATGTTGAGTCGGCTGGCGGACAGACAAGTGAGGGGTTCCGTATTTTAATGGAATGAGGCGGATCGCCAGCGCGGTTGCGTTGGGGCCGGGCGAGCACCGAATGTGTAGCGTGTTGCGTGTGGTGCTCGCCCTGGCTGGCTTCCAAGAAATCCTTATCGCAGCGGTCTGAATGTTCACTATGGAACCGACGAGCGGGCATCTGCCTATTTAGGATCGACAGAACCGTTGGACCCTACGGATTAGGACCCGTGTCTCGGAGGTCGTGTCATGAAACGTCGCCGCTCAGTTCCTCACACATTTGAAGATCAGATAGCAGCCGAGAAGGCCAAGACCGAAGGTCAGGTTGCCAAGCTCAGGCCAGGTCCCGCAAAGGACGCTCTGCTTAAGAAGATCGGCCAGCTAGACACTGCCGCCCACATAAACGAATGGCTTACATCGCCGGGACTGAGAACACCGGAGTGAAGCAGGGGCAAGAAGCATCCACCCTCCGATGACGAGCCGAAAGACGAGCCTTCCCGCACGGAGCAAGCGTGGCAGGTCGCTGAGGAGTACGCCAGCGATCAGCGCGAAATCCTCAAGAAGCTTCGGAAGCCATCCAATCGATAAGGCCGCCTTCAGTTGGCGGCCTAATTCATTTTAATGCCGCCAACCATGCTTGGCGTCCCATATCGTCTTCATCCGGCGTCGGATGGTCCCGGTAATTCATTGCCGGTAGCGCGGCAAAGCGCGCTCAAAAAATCCCGCTCAACCGCGACATGCTGTTGAAAGGCTGACTTTCGCCGTTGGAGCCGATTGCGGGAGCAGGGCGCCTCTGGGAGATTGAGCTGACTGGCAATGCATGGCGGAGTGGTGAAGCGATGACGGCCCTGACTGCTGCAGCCCCTCGCGTAACGTCCCGGGTGGGCGAAACCAATTTCTATTTCTACATGGCGCTTAGCTGTGCCGCCGTCGCATTCATCGGCTTCGCGCCGACCTACTGGATACCGGTCGCGTCGAAAACGCTGAAAGTGAATCCGGTCGTTCACCTTCACGGCGCGCTGTTTTTCTCGTGGTCGCTGTTCCTGGTCTATCAGACATGGCTTGCATCCTCCGGGCGGGTCGCGCGGCACCGCTCGGTCGGGATGATCGGCGTATCGTTCGCGACCGCGATGACGATATTC
>Ga0163162_10005446_pt1 | contig 12298 bp, 11 predicted proteins | sample S55metaG_FD_115310 | JGI IMG/M metagenome (GOLD analysis project Ga0163162, IMG submission 115310) | Switchgrass rhizosphere microbial communities from Kellogg Biological Station, Michigan, USA - S5-5 metaG | ecosystem: Host-associated > Plants > Roots > Rhizosphere > Soil | place: USA...
CCGGTCGCGTTGCACGGACAGGGTGAGGGAATCGACCGCGGCACACACCCGCAGGTTGGTCACCCCGTCGGCGTACACGTAGTTGCCGAGGACCACCCGACCCGGCAGGCTCCGAAGCCACTCAGTGGCGGCACCGAGGTCGGTCACCAGGTCGAGCCCGGCGTGGGCCGCTATCGCGGTGGAATCAGCGCCGGCGGACAGGTCCGCGTCCACGGGCACCAGCAGGGTTCCCGCCCGGTCGCGGCCGGTTGCCAGCAGCCGCCGCCACACCTCCGGCCGCGGCAGGTCGACGGCGGCCACCCGGGCTCCCCAACCCAGCAACGCCGGCAGCGGCCCCATCTCCGCGTCGGCGCCGAGCACGGCCACCGTCTGCCCGTCCAGCCGCAGCCACTCCGGGTGCGCCATCACCGTGCGGACTCGGTCGGCGGCCGACGGTTCCAACGCTCCCGCCTCCGCCCACGAATCCAGCCGCCGGGCCAGCGCATCTCCGGACAACCGCTCACCGCGAAACGGCAGACTGAACCCCGCCTCGGGCTCACAAGTGCCACGGATCTCCACCGTGCACAGCGCAGCCCCGGCCCGGTCGTGCAGCATCGCGTCGAGGGCTACCTCGCGGCCGTCCGCTTGCCGGTAGTGCATCCGTCGGTGCACAGCATGCAGACCATCGGCCGCAATCGTCACCGCGGCCTGCCGAGAAGCCAAGCCGACCTCGAGGACCCGGCGGAAATGCACGAGATATCCACGACGCCAGTTGGCTTCGTGCTCGGCGCGCAGCGCCCCGACCGCATCGACACCCCGCAAAGCGTCGGCCACAACCGCGCGGCCCAGAACCAAGCTGCTGCGCCGCCCGCCAGGATCTGCGGGAACCACCACCCCGGCGTCATCACCGCTCATCATCGCCTCCCGGCGGTTCGCGTCGCCGACTCGCACTACCGCCACCCATCCTCGCCCGCTGTGGACCTACCTTCGGCGCTCATCACGATCGAAGGGTGGCGACCAGTCCCCATTCGGTCACTGTGCTCTCTGCTCACCGCTTGTCGGCGTCGGCGAGTGCGATGCGCCGCACTCCGGGAGAGTCAGCCGAATTGTCCGCGCGGGTGGTGAATTCTACTGGCGCGCGACAGTTTCTGGATCTCCATTAGAGTCCGTCATCTCGCTGACCTGTCCGTCGTCCACCTTAATGAGACAGGCATTCTGTTCATCGATTGCCTCGCCGTTGATGATGCCTGTGGCGTGGTAGTCCGCTATGACCAGGTCTCCATCGAGGCCGTTCACGGCGGTGTTGACGAGCTCGACCCGCAACGTCCCGGCGCTGGCTTGACGAGTTGCCCAAAGCCTCGCACGGAACTCATTTTGCCGATGGAAGACACCAGCAAAGGCGGAACGACCCGGTGATGGTTAACGTCACGTTAGAGGAGAGCGTCTGGCGGATCGCGTCGAGATCCCACTGCCGATAGCGTCGAACCGCGTGCCGCGATGTGGGTATTCGTGAGTCCGCGGCTCGTCACCGTTGCCTGCTTTGGGTTTTTGCCCGAACCGTCCTAGTCGGCCGCCAGCGCAGTCAAGGAATGCGGCGTCCTGGCCGGTCCCGCCGGAGCAGGCGCTAAACGCTGCGAAGTTCTCCGTCCGGGATGCGCCGCCCTTGGCCGACCCATGAGCGAACCAATACAGGTAGGAATGCTCCCGGGGCCCAGCCCGGGGTCGCCAGACAGACGGCGACCTTGGGATGGCTGCCGAGCCGGACCAGATCCGGCTCGTGATACCCCGCTCCGCAGCACCAGCACTCCGGTGGCTCAGCGGGGTCAAACTCTGTCGCGCGCGGGAGTAGTCGTCACGGATCCTCATTCTGCCTGGGGTGCAGCCGTCAGGTGCTGCGGCTGGCCAGTAGGTTCTCGCCGAGTGGTGCACCCAGCCGAACCCGCTCACCCTCCGCGAGGCAGCTGACCTCTACGTCTCCTCCTTAGAGCCCCGCCACTAAGAACTGCCAGCCTGCTTCTGGCCGACGCCGCCCGCAGGTCGAGCCACAACAGGTGTCGGCTATCGCCGCCTGCCCGGCGCGGACAGGATAGTTGCGTCTCACCTCACTCTCCGGCAGGGAGGTTGCCATGGAGCTGTGCTGGATTACCGCGGCAGGTGTGCGGACGCTGACGCCGGATGAAGCCCGCGAGTCCGCCGCGCGAGACGACGGTGTCCTGTGGGCACATTGTGATCACAAGGACATCGCAGGCATGGCGCTGCTGACCGAGTTGGTTCCGGTGCGCCCGCCTGATCTGAAGGTGTGCCATGCCCGCAGCCCGGTACCGCTGCTGCGCGCTTATCCCGATCACTTCTTCAGCGCGATGAACGGCCTCGCCCGCGGGAGCGATCGGCGGCTGCACTTCCTGCCGGTGCGGATATTCACTCGACCCCCGATCGTGTTCACCGTGTTCGGTCCGCATCATGCGGCGCTATCGGCCGCGACAACGCAGGAGGACCTGGAGGCCGTCCGAGCTCAGCTGCGCTCGGCGCAGCTCCGGCCGAGTTCGGCCTACGAACTGGCGGCCGCGATTCGGCTTCAGATGCTGCAGTCGCAGGAGGATCTGGTGGCCGAGGCGGCCGGCCGGATCACCGAACTCGAACTCAATGTGATTCAGCTGGACCCGGTGCGCGCGGAAGCGCTGCTGAGCAGCCTCTTCGCCGTGCGCCACGACCTGCAGACCATCTGGACGAACGCCGCGCAGACCCACGAGTTGTACTCGCACCTCAGCGACCAGCTCGAAGCCGAAGCGGGACTGCTCCCGATCGACCCGAGGGTGTTACGGGAGCTGCGCCAGGCCTATGGCCATCTACGGAACACCACAGATCTGGAACGGGAGTACCTGCAGGAGGTGCTCGATCTCTTCCAGACTCGGGTCTCCACTGAGTTGAACCGGTTCGTTCGCAAGATCACCGCTTTCGGCACGATCGCTATCGCGTGGACGGTCATCGCCGGCATCTACGGCATGAATTTCAGACATATGCCGGAGCTGGAGTGGCACTTCGGTTATCCAGCAGTACTCGGGCTGATGGCGCTCATCGGAGTGCTGTTCATTGTCTTCTTCCGACGGCGCGGCTGGCTGTGAGCATCCCGCCCGCCAGCGGCGTCGCGTCCCACATACACGCGGTCGATTCCCCGGCGGCACCATGGCTGGCGGCGTGGCGGGTGACGGCATGTCTGCACTGAAGGCCGGAACCCCGATGCAAGGTGTTTCCGTGGAGTCGAGACCTCCGCTATCGCTGTGCCCTCGCTGCTCGGTGGTGGCGCGAGCAGGGCCCGAACGGTAACCACGCGACCCCGACTGCGGATTATCGCTGTTATCCAAGCCGACTGCGCCAGAAGCAGGCTGGCGGAGGTGAAGTCCCTCGGGATGACGATCGCTCCATACACGGTCGGCTTTGTCGATCTTGCGCATCGCGCCGGCGCGGTCGGTGACCTGCAGGTCGAACTTGTGCCGGTCGGTGCTTTGCAACAAGCCGGCCACGACCTGATCACCGAACGTCCGGTGCTGGGGCGCCTGGCCGCTGGGCACCTCACCACGGCCATCCTCATTAACGATCGCAATCGGGAAGTGCTGCAGGTTCTAGGTCGGGTTGAGGAAGGCACCCGGATAGCTCGTCGCAAGTAAACCGATCAGGGCCACAACCGCGATGATCGGAGCCACCCAAATCGTGTGGTCTTCAGCAACTCCTCGATGGCTTCAATGCCCTGCTCATCATCGGGTGGCTCGATACCCGTCACCGTGCCGGCCGTCGACGAGTCACCGGAGGTTGCGGCCGGCTCAGCCATGTGCCCTCCTCCTACCAGGCTCGACAACGCGGTCGCGACGACCGCGCGCCCCAGCATCGCCGTTCAGAGCCTCGACGCTATGGACGATCGTTCAAGCCCCTCCCCACGTCACGCAAGGGTGTGTCGGGTTGGGGGCAGCCGTCGTCGCCGAGCGTCGCATCGCAGGCAGCGGTGGGACGGCTGTGGCCACTGAGGCGTTCAGCTGTGGACTCCACACCACGAGTGCGCGCGAAGCAGCGTGGCGAGCAGCGGCGGCGCCCGCTGGTCAGGTTTCGAGTTCCACGATCGTGCTTCTAGGTCCCGCTCGGCCTTGCCCGCGCATCACTCAGCTCGACCTAGCGCGCCACGGATCCAGGTGTCCCAGACGTCGACGATCGTAGATCTACATCCGTGTCGGGGGGGTCATGTCTGCGAGGCTGTGAAGGTGCCGCGTGTGGGCGAGGTCTTGCAGCGGATGCGATACGGCCAGCTTGGAACAGTTAGTACTGCTCGCCGTACTCGTCGAACCAGTGCGCGAGCGGGCCGCGACGGCTGACGGCTCTGAGCCGGCGTTCGGTGGCTTCGCGTCGGGTTCGGGTGGTCACGATGAGCACTTCGTCGTGGACCTTGAGTTGCGTGTCGTCGGTGGGTACGAAGGTGCGTCCCTCGCGGATGATGAGGGTGACGACGCTGGGGTCGGGCAGCCGGAGTTCGATGATGGACACCGAGTGAAGTCGTGATCTCGGCACGATCGTTGTGGTCAGCAGTTCGGCGTCGAGCACGTCCAGTGGCGCGGATTCGACGAGGATCTCGCGGGCTACCTCGGGAGACACCAGCCCTAGTCTTCGGGCGAAGGGGCCCAGGCTGGGGCCCTGAATGAGGGTGAAGATCACCACGAGGACGAAAACGATGTCCAGCAACCTGTCGCTGTCGGGTACGCCGCGCACGATCGGAAATGTGGCGAGCACGATCGGCACGGCACCGCGAAGCCCTGCCCAGGACAGGAACGCCTGCTCCCGGACTGGGATCCGGAAGAAGAACAGGGAACTGACGACGGCCAGCGGCCGGGCGGCAAGCAACAGGACCAGTCCGATAGCGAGCGCGGGCAGGATCTGCTGTGGCAGCCTGTGAGGGGTGACGAGCAGCCCGAGCAGGACGAACAGACCGATCTGGGCGAGCCAGCCGAGCCCTTCGGCGAAGGACCTGGTCGCGGCCCGATGCGGGAGCCCGGTATTGGCCAGGATCAATGCTGCGAGGTAGGCGGCAAGGAAGCCGCTGGCGTGCGCGGCGCCGCCGGCGGCGAAGGCGACGATGCCCAGCCCGAAGGTGGCCAGCGGGTAGAGGCCGGAGGCGGGCAACGCAATCCGACGTAAGGCGATCGCCCCGAGCCACCCGAGCGCGACGCCGATCGCGACTCCCGCGGCGAGTTCGTAGAGGAGCGTGCCGACGAACGCGGGCGCGGAGAGATGAAAGGGGGTTGTGCTGAACAGCAGCACAAGGACGACGCTGGGCGCGTCGTTGAAACCGGACTCTGCCTCCAGCAAACCGGCTACCCGCCGCGGCAGCGGCAGCACACGCAGGACGGAGAAGACCGCGGCCGCATCTGTGGAGGCGAGAATCGCCCCGAGCAGCACTGCCTGCTGCCAGCCCATCGCCAACAGGTAATGCGCGCCGACAGCGGTGACCGCAGTGCTCATGCCGACACCGGCGCTGGCCAGTACCCCTGCTGGGGCGATCACCGACCGGATGTCCGACCAGTCGGTGGTCAGCCCGCCGTCAATGAGAATGACGGCCAGCGCCGCCGTGCCGAGATTCTGGGCGAGTTGGGCGTCGTTGAACTCGATCCCGAGCACGTCCTCGCCGAGTACGACCCCCAGCGCGAGGAACAGCAGCAGGCTGGGCAGGCCAAGGCGCGAGGCGACCCGGGTGGCGACGATGCTCACCAGCACCACCAGGCCGCCAACCAGCAGCGTCATATACAGCTGCTGCAGGCTCATCGCACCTCCGGGATCTTGCGTTCGTCGTGGCGACAGTCTCCCGTGATCACATGCGACCGCATCGGGTCACATCGGGATCGGCGACTCATCTGGCCGGGTCCCAGGGCCGTCCGTGACGATGGGCAGCGAGCGCTACCGCGGACACTCCCGCGGCAAGCCTGACGCCACGATTAGGAAGGCCACGCTGATGCGAGTAGCGATCGCTGGAGCCGGCAATATCGGCCAGTCGATCGCCCACGCCGTACTCAGCGCCGGCCACAAGGTCCTGTTGATCGAGCGCCAACGGCCGCACTACCGGCCAGCACAGGTGCCCGACGCCGACTGGATGTTGGCCGATGCCTGCGAGGTTGACGTCCTCGAGGCGGCCGGCATCCACACCGCGGACGTCGTCATCGCTGCAACCGGCGACGACAAGGTCAACCTCGTGTTCGCGTTGCTCTGCAAGACCGAGTTCGCGGTGCCACGCGTCGTCGCACGTGTCAACAACCCCAGCAACCAATGGCTGTTCACCCAACAATGGGGAGTCGACGTCGCCGTATCCACACCGAGCACCCTCGTCGCCGCCGCCGAGGAGGCCGTCAGCCGGGGTGAGGTCGTCCGGTTGATGACGGTGCACCACGGCGAGGGCAACATCATCGAAGTCACGCTGCCCACAGCATCCCACCTCGTGGGCGGGCCGCTCACCGACCTCAACCTGCCAGCCGACGCAGCACTGCTCACCATCACCCGGTCGGGGAACCTGCTCACACCCGCCCCGGATCTCGAGCTGCAGGCCGACGACCAGCTCATTCTGCTTGTCGCGCCGCAGATCGAGGACCAAATCCGTGACCAACTTTGGTTCTCCGACTGAGCAGGCGGCATACACCGGGAAGACACGTGGCACGAGGCCGGTAGCCACCGTGATGGGAGAGTGGCCAGGCCCGATTTAAGTGCTCTAACAGCCATGGCACCTCGGCAGGCCATCGCCTCCGCACAGGGCGGTGGCGGTTCGGCTCCCGGCGGCGGATGCTGAAGATACGTCGGCGGACGCTGAGCAGTCCGACCGCGAGGCGGTGAGCAGGATGAGCCTCAGTAGGGCACGACGATCGGTTCTCCGGCGCTGTCTCGCGACCCGCCGATCGGACGTGATCGCATGCATGCCTGGATAGCGTGGGTGGCCGCGGCTGCGGTGCTCGGAGTCGTGGAGATGGTCACCCTCGCGTTCGCCGCGGGACTGATGGCGGTGGCTGCGCTGGTGGCCGCCGTGGTCGCCGGCGTGGGCGGCGGCGTGGAGCTGCAGGCGCTGGCCTTCGCGGCTGCCGCGCTCGGGGGGCTTGCCCTGTTGCATCCATTGGCGAGGCGTCGACGGCTCGGGAAGACCGCGTATCGCAGCGGGGTGGCGGCGCTGACCGACCGGCCGGCGGTCGTGATTGAGCAGGTCGACGCTTCCTCGGGGACCGTGCGGATCGGTGGCGAGGTGTGGTCCGCTCGGGCCTACGACGAGACGCTGGTGATCCCAGCCGGCACCCGGGTCACCGTGTTCGAGATCGAGGGCGCGACCGCGCTCGTGTATCCCAGGGAGCTATCGTGATCGCTCTTGTCATTATCGCGGCCACCGCGATCGTTGTCCTGGTGGCGTTGAGCAGAGCCATTCGGATCGTCCCGCAGGCTCGGGCGTACGTGATCGAGCGGCTCGGCTCCTACCACCGGACCCTGTACGGCGGGTTCAACACGCTAGTGCCCGGGGTGGAGCGGGTCCGCAGCAAGGTCGACCTTCGCGAGCAGGTGGTGTCCTTCGCCCCGCAGCCGGTGATCACCGAGGACAACTTGGTGGTGCATATCGACACGGTGCTGTACTTCCAGGTCACCGACCCGCGGGCCGCCACTTATGAGATCGCGAACTACCTACTGGCGATCGAGCAATTGACCGTCACGACGCTGCGCAACGTGATCGGCGGCATGGACCTGGAACGCACCCTGACCTCGCGGGAGGAGATCAACGGCCAGCTGCGGGGTGTGCTGGACGAGGCCACCGGCAAGTGGGGTATCCGGGTGAACCGGGTGGAGCTCAAAGCCATCGACCCACCGAAGTCGATCATCGACGCGATGGAGAAGCAGCTGCGGGCCGAGCGGGACAAACGGGCCGCGGTCCTGACCGCGGAGGGTCTCCGCCAGTCGCAGATCCTCACCGCTGAGGGCGCGAAGCAGAGCGCGATCCTGACCGCCGAGGGTCAAGCCAGGGCCCAGGTGCTGCTGGCCGACGGTCAGGCCAAGGCGATCGACACCGTGTTCACGGCGATCCACCAGGGGCGGCCCGACCCAGAGCTGCTGGCCTACCAGTACCTTCAGGTGCTGCCCAAGATCGCCGAAGGCAGCGGCAGCCAAGTCTGGATGATCCCCAGCGAACTCACCAAGGCGCTGGAGGGATTCGCCTCCGCGTTCGGATCGTCCACGACCACCCCGGCGGGTGTCGCACACGAGCCCACCGGCCCACCCCTAGCCCGGGTCACCGCCACCGGCCGTCCCTAAAGGGATCTACCCGTGCTAATGGTCTATCCGGCAAACCGTGATGCGGATAGTCAGCGAAACGGCCTGGCGCGACCGACCTGGTCCGACTTCGCCCACGGTGCGTTTCGCGACGGACGTCCACTTCCGGGATCGTCGGCTGGTCATTCTCGACGCCGGATGCACATGTCAACGGCGTTGACCGTCGCACGACGGCTGGTGATTCTTGCTTGTTAGCGGATGCGGCATCGGCCCGCCGACAGGCTCGATGTGCTACATCACAGCGCTCTCCTCGCGTGAATGGTGGCTATTCGGCGGACTCGCCTACAACGACAAGGAAGCAGCGTTCCGTCTTCGGCTGGCTCCGGGAGACCTGATTCGCGGCCGGCCGGCTACGCGGGGCCGAGCGACCGTAGCTATTGCCGGTGAATTGCCCGCCGTCGTCGGTGTCGTCGGCGTGGGGAAGCCGGGCGGCCGAGCGCGACGAGGCGGCGATCACCACCTGGGTTAAGTTTCTCTGCCGTGCCGGCGTCCTGCGCTGCGGATTGAAGTCATCGGGCTGTTCGCTAATGCGAGCGGCACGTTCACTGGCACGATCAGCCCCCAGGGGCTGTTCCCCCGCAACCCCGACGGCAGCTGCGCGGTCGGGCAACCATCGCTACACGAGGTGGACATGGTCGCGTTCAGCGGAACCCTGTCGTTCTGACCGCGTTGGAGCTAGTGATGAAGATCGGAGCGATCGGGGCGGGCAATGTGGGTGGCACGCTGGCCAAGCTGTGGCGCGAGGCGGGGCACGATGTGCGAGCTGGAGGACGCGACTCGGTCGCCGAGGTGGCGGCTCACGGCGAGATCGTCCTGCTCGCTGTTCCCGCGGACGCGGTCGACTCGGCCCTCGACGCCGCCGGCCCACTGGACGGGAAGGGCTCATCGACGCCACCAATGACCTGGCCGGGGAATGGCCGTCGCTGGCAGCACACGTCGCCGAGCTTGCGCCCGGCGCGAAGGTGGTGAAAGGCATTCAACGCGGTCTTCGCGCCCGTCTTCGAGAAGGCCGCGCAGCTAACACCGCCTGCGAGCCTTGTCTTCTGCGGTGACGACGACGGCGAAGGAGACGGTCGCCGGCTTGATCCGCGATATCGGCCTTGAGCCGGTCGACGTCGGCGGTCTTGATCAGGCTGCGAATGTCGAGGCATTCGCGCGCATGAATGTCAACCTGGGCTTCGGCCAGGGCTGGGGCCTCCTCGTTTATCGCTACGACGCTGCTTGACGTGAGGAGTTGGTGGGGCCGGCTCGGGGGTCCATTACTGCGTGAAACCGCAATTATCCGCAATATCCGAGTCGGCTCGGTCCGACTCTTCCTTGTTCCCCAGTACCAGCTATTTCGCGACCGTGACGTCCCAGATCCGCGAGGTCTTGTCTTTGCTGCCGCTAGCTAGCCGGGTCCCGACCGGGCTGAATGCCACCGCGGTCACGTTGTTGCCGTGCTTGACCTCGAGCAGCTGGTACCCGGTGATGGCATCCCGGATCCGCGCGGTCTTGTCGTCGCTGCCGGTAGCCAGCTGGGTGCCGTCCGGGCTGAACGCCACCCCGCGCACGGGTCAAGCCAGGCGGCGGGCCGCTGTTCCCAGCTGATCGCGCCGCGGCGCAGGTCCCACATCTGCACCCGGTGGTTGGAGGCGGTCGCGAGACGGGCGCCGTCGGAGCTTATCGCGAGTGCTAACACGTGCTGACCTACCGCAGAATGCCCGGCACAGGCACGCACGTTGGCGTGGGAGTGCTGGATCGTCGTGTCCCACGCTCGCCAGTGCCGCCTTGCTCCCCACTCGGCGTCGTTGACTGATTGCCGGCATCCTCGACGGACGGCTGGGACGAGGACATGGTGATGTGAAATAAGTGACCGTCGGGTGCACGCAGATAGAAGACCGGGGTCGCCCACTCGACCGGGTTGGGGCTGTTCTTCACGGTCTTGCGGGCTTCAGCGGTGGCCGCTTCGACCGGATAGCCATCGGCGATGGCGGCGTAGAACGTGTTGGAAAGTCGATCGCAGCCTGGTCGGTGATTGCGAATTGCATCGCGATGACCGCCGAGACGCCTTGCTGGACCAGCGTTTGGGCGGTGCCGGCGTATGGGTCGGTGAGGCCGGTGCGGGGCCCCCTCGCAGGAATTGAGCACATCGAGGCGCAGTGTGCGGTAATCCGACAGCAACTGTGCCAACGTCGTGCGCCTTCACCTCCTGGCCGCGTCCATGCGGACCCTCGAGCACCAGCGCCCCGTCATCCGCGCTTTCGTCTTAGAGGCCGTGGCCCACGTAGTGGAAGATGTGATAGTCCTGCCGGCGCAACTGCTGCTGCAGCGCGGCTAAGGTGCCCCCTGGGGCAAGCGGTCGACCACCAGCCGGCCGGCGTCGACCAGGCTGGCGACCGCTCCGCGTAGATTTTCGAACTCCCGCTATACATCCAGCTGGATCTCGGCGCTGCTCCAGCGACACTGTCTGATTGCGAGCTAGCTGTTCAGGCGTGGTGCCAGGTCGAACAGCAACTCGCCTTGGTGCGCGTTGGTCGCCGGCTGCTTCCGAAATCGGGCGAATGCTTCGTTGTGGGGGTCGTTCGGCAGCGGGCTGCGGTTGATCAGCATCGCTTGGCTGAACACGTCACGCACGCGGTGCTGGGCGGTGAGCGCGCTGCGGTAGCCCCACTGGTCCAGGACCTCACCGGTGCGGCGCTCTCTGCGTTATGCGTGCCAGACACGTCACGGGCTACATGGGCCGCCGTGCCTGATCTACGTTGCCTTACTCGTGACCATTCCGCTCGTCTTGAGGAGAAAGGTGGCCCGTTCATGTCGCCGCGACTCGACCTGACAGTGCCTCATCACCCGACGGTGATCGACCAGTTCAACAAGCGTGCGGAAGATGCCCAGCTCAGAATTGCCGATCAGATCACCCGATTCGCGGGGTCGATGGCGTTCGTCTACCTGCACATCGCGGTGTTTGCCGTGTGGATGTTGTTCATCGAGCGCAGCCCGTGGCCGACCTTGACGCTCATCGTGTCGCTCGAGGCGATTTTCCTGTCGACCTTCGTCATGATCGGGCAGAACCGGCAGGCGGCCTTTCAAGAGAAGAAGGCCGATCACGATTTCGTCGCTCAAGAGTTGGAACTCAAGACCAACACCGACTTGACCCGGGAGGTCCATCAGATGACCGAGCAAATCCACGCGATCGTCAGCGCGCAGCGTACAGAGCGCAGCTAGTTGCTCGTGTCGCAGCCGTTGGGTCGTAGTTCCGAGGCCAGGTGGGGCAAGGATGTCGCGTCACGCCTGACCAACCGCTGACTGTCTCGGATCCGCTTAGCGTTCAGCCACGACCGGACGGAGTCGGCGATCTCCCGCCAGCCGTGGTCGATGGTCAGCGAGTGGCCGCGGACGGCGAACTCGGCCAGTTGGGTCGTTGCCTGCGAATGCCGGTACTTCTTGTGTGTCGACTTGCTGACGGTCTCCGGGACCGTGTGGTCCTTGCCGCCCATGGTGGGCAGCAGCGGTCCGCGGTCCTGGTTGTTGGTGTCGACCTTGGTCTGCGCGTGCGGGTTGAAGTTGGCGCTGGCCGACTGAATAGGGGCGTCCTGGCGAGGGGATCGCCCATTTGTCGAAAGCTCGTCGGAGTCGTCCTCGCTGATTCCGTTGCCGAAGCCGTAGCGGAACTGCTTTCTTGGTCAGCGATACCGCGGCGTCGATGTTGCCGGGGTTCTTCAACGCCACGAAGGCAACCCTCAGTGCGGAGATCGGCAGCGGGAGCACTCCCTTGATCGGCGCGGCGTCGATCCCAACCCCAGCGATGGCGTGGCCGTCGCCGAGTAGCTTATCGGCGAGCAAACCGCCGAAGGAGTGCCCAATTACGATCGGGCGGCTGGGCTGCGTTGCCATGTACGTCGCGTAATGGTCGGCAATCTCGTCGATTCCGTGGACCGCGACCGCATCGGCGTTGGCTCGGGTCGCCTCCACGGTGTCGGAGTCTCCTGGCCCGCCCGGCGCGGACGCGTCG
>Ga0163162_10005448_pt1 | contig 12294 bp, 8 predicted proteins | sample S55metaG_FD_115310 | JGI IMG/M metagenome (GOLD analysis project Ga0163162, IMG submission 115310) | Switchgrass rhizosphere microbial communities from Kellogg Biological Station, Michigan, USA - S5-5 metaG | ecosystem: Host-associated > Plants > Roots > Rhizosphere > Soil | place: USA: Michigan...
CAACCACCGCAGCCATCATCCGATCTTCCCCCGTTTTATGTGTCCGCTGAAAATAATCCGTTTATCCCTGCGGGACAATATTTAACACAAGGGTATGTAACACAAGAAGATGCGGCTGCTTACTTTAGTACGAGTCCAAACGTACAATTTATACCGGGAGTTGGTTTTCTTATCCCACCGTCAGATGCATCCACAACTAGCAGGTTAATGACAGCGCTGCGTCCGCTTCCTTTCGTTGCAACACAGCAAACACACGCACCGTCAGCGCCGGATCAAACGACAAGACCGCCAATTGCAAATCCAGCGTATTTTGACCAGCAACCGGTACATCCATCTTGGCTGACACCAGACCAAGTTCATCAAGAAAATCCGCCTGCATATAATCCAAATAATGGTGGGCAAAAATATTAATAGTATTTTTCTTTATTCGAGGAATTTATGAATCGCAGTATAACGTTAAAAGATTTAGAACAGAAAATGCAAGATGGCAGGACGTTGTTTGATTTCTTCGTTGAAAGCGATAATCAAACAATAGAATCGCTTTTCTACCGTCCTTTTTATGATAGCAAGCCAAGCACCGGCCAAGTTCTTGATGGTCTTGCTAGCTTAGTACAAGCAGGAGCAAAACCAGCTAACATTTGTAAGGTTTTACGTTTGCATGGTCTTAGCAATTCTTCTAATCGAGCAGGGCACATAGGATTTATTCTTGCCTATTATCGCAACACAGCCCTCAGCACAGCCATGCTCACAAAATACATTGCTCTACTTAGCAAGTTTTTTACTGATGAAGTACTCACCGACGCAGAACTTATTAATATTCTTAAGATTGCTGCACGCGTGGATGGAAAAGACACAACAATGGGCGAACAAATTATATTGAAAAACGACGAAACCAGAGTTAAAGAATTTTTGGCGTTGCTTGAACTGGTTAAATATCAAAGTAAAGATGTGCTGGATATTTTAGAAAAAATGCCATTATCTGCGCGTAAATTACCACTATCTGAACAAACCAAAAGAAAGTTCAACGAATTGAATATGAGCAGTTTGTTCGATGTATTAAACAACAATCAATTAGCGATTAATGATTTGCCAAAATATGTAACACAACAAGCTGCTGTTTTAGATCATGTGGAAACAAATTTACCGGCAAATGAAAGACTAGCAGCTTTACGAAGAATTCTTGATCCTAAATCGCAATTGGGACAATTCTTTTTGATCTCAAAGGATAAAAAAGCCGCTAGCATCAAGAGAGAGCATGGTCTTTTATTTCGTGCATTAAGATTATATAGCCGATGTGCGTCACAAGAACCTGAAGATGGCGATGCAGATTTTTGTTTTGAACAAGCCGTGTTGTTGGATCAACTTATTAAAAATAAAAGATCACGCTCTGCTGATGTATTAAGCATCCTCATGAAGCTGTTGACTAATTCACTTGCTAACGTTGTGATGCACCCTGACCGAACCAAGCAAATTTATAAGCTTCTTATGCCTAATGACAAGACAGCGGTGACGTTGCGAGAATTAGTGGTTAACGCTGATTCGCCTGTTATCACTAAAGCATACACGCAAATGCTAACTGACTTATTGAATCATGGCATGAAAGCAACAGAAGTAGTGGACATTATCGAAGAACCTATGCAACACATTTATAGAAATAATGCCCGCTTAGTTGACTTGGTTGCTCGTCATAATAATGGCAGTTTGAAAAACCAATTAATTACTTTGCTTGCTACTTGTAAAAGAAAAGATGAGCGTGTTGATCGTCGCACCACCGCCATCATGACTCTACCGATTCTTAGTATTGGTAGAGTCTATTCTTCCATTACCGCCACAACAATATTAAGTTCGAGTGGATCTGGCAGTGTTGATGAAGTGTTTGATTATGTGTTACCACCAAAAGTTAAATCACCGCAACCTAGACAAGCACAACATAATCACGTTAGACGTCCTGTGGAGCGCGAACAAAAGCAAGTTGAGCGATTAGTAGCGTCATTAAATTCAGCGCCTGCCCCAGCCGTTCAACCAGCTCAGCAAGTGGTGCGATTACAACCTTTGCCTATATCTACGCAAGCTACGCATTATCCTGTACCCGATGCTCGTCAAGCCGTGCCAGACGCTGCCGTCTTGCCACCGGCTTATCATACAATACGCCAGCAGCAGCCAGCTGCGCAGCCACCTTTGTCGTCGGGATTTCAATACGTACCAGAAGCCTACATGCAGCAACCTGTATTTATGGCCCACCCTAACATGCAACAACCTGTATTTATGGCCAACCATGATATGCCGCCACAACCTAGAGCACCCATGGGAACAACCCAGATTTTTTCTGGACTTCAAGTTGTTGCTCCTCAACAGCCCCAACCTCAGCAGTTTAATTATCCAGATCCACTTGGCCAGCCTGCTCCACAAGGTGAGATGGATACAGTAGCGTTTTGGCTTGGACAAGCCCCTGCAGTTTTACAGCCACAACAACCTCAACAAGGGCGGCCTAATGCTGAGCAAGAGCAGAAAAAATATGCTCCGCCATCAGCGATGTACTAAGAGCGCTTAAACACTAGCAGGACGCGGAGTTTGAGCATTTGAAAAAACTCCGCTTCTTTTTATTCGCAAACCGCTCCACTTTTTGCTTTCAATCAATTAATATGCAACACCAAAGCAGCCGCAAGAAGGAAAGTAAGCGCCTCCTGAATACAGAGGACTGAGACCTTCACAAATTTTATCTTCGCGAGGAATTTATGGACAGTAAAATAACCTTGAAAGATTTAGAACAAAAAATGCAGGATGGCAGCACTCTGTTTGATTCCTTAGTTGAAGATAATAATGATGTAATAGTGGCTCTTTACGTCGACCCTACATATCATAATAACACTCGCGTAGCCCCCTCTCTCGAGAGTCTTGCCACTTTAGCAGAAAGAGGCGCAAAACCCGCGAACATTTATAAAGTTTTAAATCTGCACTCTCTTAGTGCAGATGCTCACCGAGCAGGACACATAGGCTATCTCCTTGCTCTTCACCGCAATAGCGCTATGCTTTTAAAATATATCGTTTTATTGAAAAAATTTTTTACAGACGGCGTTCTTACCGATGAGCAACTTCTTAATATTATCGCAATCTCAGCGACGATTAATGGCAAAAAAATAACAATGGCCGAACAAGTTATATTTTATAACGACGAAACAGTAGTAAAAAAATTCTTAAATTTGCTTAAACTAACTCGTAATCAATGCAAAGATTTGCTAAATATTTTGGATGGAATATCTTTATCTCAGCGCAAACCGGCTTTATCTGATTGGCAGACAGAAAGACTATTTAAGAAATTACACATAGGCAGCTTGTTTGATTCATTACAAAAGAGTCAACTAGCGGGAAAAGATTTACCAAAATACGTAACACATCAAGCTGCTCTTTTAAAGTATGCGATGGGTCTGCCTGAAAAAGATCGTGTCAAAGCTCTGCGAGGATTTTTTACTGGAGCTCAATTACACAGCCTTTTTATGATTTCAACGGATAAAAAAGCGAACAGTATCAAGCGAGAACATGGATTTTTATTTGAAGCATTGAGAGTATATAGCCATTTAGGATCATCAGCAGATGCAGAAGATGCAGATTTATGTTTTGAATTAGCCAAAAAGTTGAATACCCTTATCAATAACAAAAGATCAAGATCAGCTATTGTATTGAAGGTTCTTATCAGGCTTTTAACTAAATCTATTCTACTTAACCTTGACGAACACGATCCATATCACGATCCATATCGACTCGAAAGAGCCTGGGACCTTCTTATGCCTGAATATGACAGTGGTGAATACATACCTGACACACAAGTTACGTGGTATGAATGTGCCCATGTTACGTTACGCCTATTAATCGTTAACGCTAATTCACCAACTGTTACTGGAGAATATTTGCATTTGCTATGCGTCTTATTCGAGCAAGGCATGGAGCCAGCAAAGATATTAAGGATTATCGAAAATCCTATGCAACATTTGTTGTATGGAAAAGAGCCCACATTAACCGACTTAGTCGTTCGCCATGATGAGGGTGTTTTGTTTTTAAAAAATAAATTAACTTGCTTGCTTGCCGCTTGCCATAGAAAAGATGAGCGTACTGCTTATCGTGTTTCCGATATCATGCGACAACCGATTCTTAGCATTGGCTGGTTCTACTCTTCTTACACATCTAGAACACTATTAAACGCAAGTGGATTTGGCAGTGTGAAAGATGCGCTTGATTATGCCTTATCTAAAGAAACTACAGAACCCGTACAACCACAGTCTTTGTCTTTAGCTCTGCATCCCATATTGGGTGTGGGTGGTAGCCAACAACAATCAGCAAAGGAAGCGCAGCAACCAACTGCATCTATACAAACAACACAGATTCTTTCCAGACTTAATGTAACACCACAACCTGAGCAAGATTTTGCTCCCGCTGCCCAATACGCTCCACCAAACCCGCTTAACACGCTGGAATTTAATAGCCTCATAAGACAGGCCCCTTCCGTTTTACCACAGCAGCCTCAACAAAGACAGCCAAGTGCTGAGCCAGAACGGAAACGACAGGAAGCGCCGGCAGGGATGTATTAAAGATAAAGACGTTTAAACACTAGCAGGACGTGGAGTAGAAGTATTTTCTGAACCTTCATCATCAGGCCTTAAGCTTGAATCTGAGGTGACATTGGTTCCGGGTGTAAGATCAGATGAAGAAGTAAGGAATACATCCTCTAAAGCGATGCCAGCAGGCCTAATTTTGGCGAGCGGCACTGAATCTAATGCGCTGCAAATACCACGTGTGCTCTCGGTACTTGCGGTGGTCTTTTGTGGTTTCGCGGCAGTTTGGTGGCGAATATGCTTTATTAATAATCCAGCTCCCAAAGCAAGCAGCGCAGGGCCACACAAAAGTAAACACGCACCAGCCAGCACACTACCTATTGTTAAGCCCATCATGGGCAAGGTTAAACACATCACTGCGCAGATGACAGCAATAGTAGCAATACTAACTAATCCTATTCCGGCACCAATTAATGCATCTCGCGCCATATCGGAAGCCGCATAAATATCAACTCCTTTTTTCAAAAAACTTAGCTGGCGAATTTGATGGAAGCGGTGATACATTTTGTTGTAATTGATGTGAAGATAGTAATTCTTAGCTTTTGGATACATCGCATTATAATCAGCAATTTCATCTTTTATTTGGCTGATGGAATCTGGATTGTTGCGCACATAATCTAAAAATGCCGTGGTAGCTAATAATGCCGTCGTTAATTCTTGTGTCTTCTTGATTTTACGATCAACCAATATCGCTCTTTTTTTGGGATTGCTAATCGTTGCTTTGCCAGCACTATGGTAAAACGCATCGGGCATTAAGATACGCTTTAAGAACATGTAATGTTGGTCATCGCGGAATTTTTTGGTTTGAGCCGCTTCTAGCATCGCATCTTTTTCAAATAAAGCTTTTATTTCTTCGCTATCTATCCAAAAACAAGGGGTAGCCGTGAGTAAAAAAGGGAAGACAGCAATATCGGCTTCTGTCACTTGAAAAGCTTGAATAGGAGGTGTGTTAAAGGCTGGGTGATCTTCATTACCTTTTTCTGGATCAATTAGCACATAGCGAGAGGTGTAAGACCAGGTGGACCTTCCATCATCTAGTTTGACGTTAAAACCAGATTTATCAAAACCGTTATTATCGGTATGGAAATCCATTTCTTCTTCAGAATAAGCGGGCACCAAGACTTTCGACATTTCCGAATTGACAATGTCATCTTTGGAAATTAAACCTTTAGTGGTGGCACGATCAAAAACAGATTCAAACCCGTCCATATACCGAGACAGCACACCAACGCGATTTCCTTGCGCATCATGCGCTGAGCGGACTTCAGGATGTCTTTCTCCCAATAAACCTTGCCAACACATGCCATTAAAAGCTTCAATTTCAGTAATCGACCGGCCAGTTGCATTAGGTTTAAAAACAAATATTTTTTTAGGGTCAGATCTTTTTGCCACTAAATAAGCATTGCTACGCGATTTAATAACTTGCCCGGGAATTTTTATATAGTTTGATATTAATTTACTTTTTGGCGCCACATGTCTTGCTGTCTTTCTTGACTCACTATGTACACATTGGCGTGCGAATTTTTTTAATGATTGCAATAGCTCTTTATTTTCTGGGAGATGATACTCAGGAAAACTAAGAAAGCGCTTAATAGCTTTCACCACTTTGTTTTCGTTAGTGACAGTAATGTAAAGATAACCATCTTTACTAACCGGAGGCAAAGCAAGTAAAGCAAAGCCCTTATTTTCGAGCATTTGATAGTAGCGCAGATCCTCTTCATTGCGTTGCGGCAAACGAAAAATTACGAATGGTTTTTTTTGTGGAATAAAAAATTCATCACTCGCTTCATCATTTGAAGTGAGTATTTTATCAAAGCCTGTCGTACTTTTTGATCTTACTTGCATAGTTATCCGTTTATGGCGTCGTTAACAGCTTGCGACATTCTACTGCCGTTTCTTCCAACTCTTTTGCTAATCCTGTGTGCTTTTTGCCTTGTAAAAATAAAGTCAGCCCCGTTCCTGCCATCGTTACACCACCTGCAAGCATGAGACTACCTCCGGTCAAGCTGGGCACACCGAGAGGAAACAAGCCCGCTAAAAATGCCACATAACCAGCTGCTATTGCAAATCCACCGATTACCGCTAAGACAGCGCCAACTGCCATTAACGCAATACCAAGCCCTTTCATCCAAGGCGAGAAAGCACCATTAGCAGATTTTGCTTGTACCATTAATTTTTCAACTGTCGCTTCTGTCGGGAATTGAATAGCCTGATTAATCGTTTTAATCAAGCCTGTTAGCCCTGGTAAATCTTCATCAAAAACAGCTGATTTTAATCGTCTAATGCGGTCTGCTAGTAACTTACCTTTGTCATATAAGTCCGGATATGCTGCTTTATTTTCCCAAAGTAAACTTTCTAACCGAACATATTCTTTGATAAACGCTTGCAAGTCTTTTGTTGGCACCTTAGTGACACCTAATGCACTATCATCACCAAACTTTTCTGTTCCTCGCGCCGCTTCAATGCGGTCTCGCTTCGCTTTATATAAACGTAAATTCGCTTCTTTGACAGCTTCAAAAAAGTTAGGTGTGTCTGTTAGTTGCGTTACATCAATGCAGTTGTTAGCTCCTATCAGTGGCTCACTGAGAGTCGAGCAAATAAATAATTCATCACCAGCATGAACACGAATATGGAACAAATGATTGTGTGCAATGACTTCTTCTATCTTGGTAAAACAATCAGCGTTAAATGCATCATCGGTGAGCGGTCCTCTACGCGGCGCCAAAGAAATTTGTCCTTGTCCTTGATTAGGCGCCAATAGTAGCCTGACTTTTCCAATACTGAATCCTGCGCAATATAAATTATCTTGTTGTTCGTATACGATACTAATCGCCATAGCAAAATTAGTGTCAACAGCATGTTCAGCTTGCAAAGTATAAATATCGTTGATAAACCTACGTAACACAGTCTGATAATCCTGCCCTGAACTCGATAAATCATCTGCATAGCGGGCCATTAATGGAGTAACATGTGGCTTAATAAAAGCCATGAGATTATTTTCATCGTGACCATTTACCATGATTTGAAATGGTAAGCCACGATGCGAATAGCCAATGATTAAGTAATCTTGACTAGCTGTAGCTTCTGCGCGGTTAATTCCATCTATGTAATCGGCATGCAGTCTTGCTCCAAAAATCTTGCTATTACCATTATCAAAAGAAGTAGACCCTAAATTGAGTTGTTCGTTTTCAGGTACGCCATCTAAGCATCTAACGATTTCAGCAAACGTTTTGTAATTTTGCTTTTCGGCATCGTCGTCTGGTTTTCGTTTCATGCGGTCATCATAAAGATAACGATGCGAAGGCGATGGCATAAGAACTTGTTCTTGTGGTCTTGCAACTGGTGTCGCTCTTGCATGCGAGGTTACTACGCTCTTTACCATTGATTTGATGTCGCTGCTGGCAAACAATGTTTTAACTAATACACCTAAATCACACATTCCATCAAGTTTGATGATGGCGGTACTGCCTTTAAATAAAGGTATAAAAGCCTGCGATTTAATTTGGAGAAAAATGTCAGCATTCTCATCATCAGAATATTTATTTTGTCGCTCCCTTTTGCCATGCTTGCGTCGATTGCCTAATTCAATTGACCATCTAATATTGAGATCGACAAATTTATCATCAAATATATTTAAAAAATATTTTAATCCAGCATCGCTTAAATTATTATTTTGCAAAGATAGCCCAATTTTGCGTCCGGCTTTGTTTTCTATGGCTTTTAATGCTGCTGCCAAGATTTGCGCGCCGGCATCGCCTAACAAATTATTATCTAACTTTAAGTTTAATTCCTGAAATTTTGAAAATAAGTGAGCTAATGACTCAGCATCTTCCGCAGGTACATTAAGGTTTGATATATCAAGTGTGAAAAATTTTGAAAGAAGCCGCGCATTAGGATCCCTATCAACATTTTCCAACACCTGGAGCAAAGGTTTTAATGGGCTATCACCGGGATGCACATTTATAAATTTCACGCCTTCAAGCACGAGCGAACTAAGCCCTGTGCATTTCCCCGTTTGAATTAAGCCTGCCAATACATTTAAATCAACTTCTATCCCTGGTAGAAATTTAGCTGCGCCTACCCGAATCGCAACATCATTCATGTCAGCAACAAATTGTTGGAAATCGTTATATTCGCGCTTTACTGTTTTTATGGTTGCGGTTTTTTTGACGGCCCTAGTGATTTGCGCGCTGCTTGCTTTGGGTTTTATTGGTGTTAATTTAGGGAGTTTTGATGATTCTGGTTTTGGAAGGCTAGCTGATTTTCGTGTCAATGCCATTGCTTGTCTCCATCGTTTTTATGTCTAACAAACCCCGTTGCGCTTGCAGGTTAACACCCATTTCTTAATAAAACCTTAAGGCAGTTTCCTGGTGTGCAGGATATCGCTACCCCTATACATTTTCAATAGCCTCTTAGCATGTTAATATCCCTGCCACCCCACCATTTAGAGGGAGTATTGCCAACATGCAAGTCGCTGAACTAACCGTGCAGGAATTACAGGAATTAAAGAAATCTAACGCTAAATTTTTCTTGCTTGATGTACGCAATCCCAATGAATACGCTTTATGCAATCTTGGCGGCCATCTTATCCCCCTCAATGAACTGCCTCTACGTCTTGCGGAAATTGACGCTGAAGATCAAGTGATTGTGCACTGCCATGCTGGTGGGCGCTCAAAACGTGCCGCTGAATTTCTCATGACGAATGGTTTTACGCGGGTATTTAACTTACGCGGTGGCATTACGGCATGGGCCAATGAAATTGACCCATCGATGCCGACGTATTAATTTGTTTCGGTTTTGGTTTCAGTTTCTGTTTTCGCTAACGGTGGATTACAAAACTTTACGTTATCCTTAGATAAGGCTTTTTTAGCTGCAACGCTAACAGCATTAGTGACACACTCGCCGCCGGTTTGATCATTAGAGCACTCTGCTAACACTTTATCATCAAGACTTGTCTCAGCTTTATTACTCAAGCAATCACAAATCGCATCGGTGGCGTCTTCAATGGTATTTTTACATTTTTCTTTAAATTGCACTTTTACTTCGGTGTGAATAAGCTTAATTGCTTCTGAACCTAAGTTCTCCGCGTAAGCAATATTGTTTGCTACTAAAATTAATCCCGCCATTAATAACATGCGTTTCAACATGAGCATTTCCTTAATATGGTTTCACAACGACTTTAGTCCCTACGGTGATGAAATTATAACGCAACCATTCAGCGTCGCCCACCTGTAAACGCACACAACCATGACTAAAATTTCCTTCCCCTACTTCATGGCTTCCCACCCCATGCAAGGCTTGGCCGCCATGGAAGTACATACAATAAGGCATAGGCGCACCCCCGTGTGGCATTGGGAATAAGTGAGATATGCAATCAGGGCCACCTAACGAATACACTCGGAAAGTTCCCACGGCGGTATGGCAGCGACGGCCAAGGTCAGGACAATAATCAGAGCCAGCAGAAGCAATGCCTGCACGCACTAAATTGCCGCTTGCATTGTATGCACCCCACACATGCACGCGCGGATCTACGATAACTGTTTTTTCGGTAGTTGCAATTTGTTGTGGAATACGCGAAGCATAATCCGCTGTTAGTGACGTTGAATTACCTAATGAGCTTCCTGAATAACGTTGCGATAAATTGTTTGATGATTGCATTGATGCGCATGATGATAATGTTAACGAAACAAAACATAAACCAAATAAAAAATAAAATTCTCGCGATTTAACTCTACGCATAATCACTCCTCATTATTTTTTTACTTTAGTTATGCATATAGTTTAACTGATATAAGGTCTTAAGATATTATTAACAAAGTATGAACGAGTTATCGCAAAAATAAGGCAATTTAGGCATTAAAATCACATGCAAAATTCTTTTAATATTAGTCACTTATAAATTAATAGCGAAAAAGGGTTCAAATTTGCTTCGTTTTTTGATATAGTTCGCGACATGCAATTATTATCTAGTATTTCAAAATATCTAATCTTAGTGTTATTGAGTTGTAGTCTGTTAATCACCTGGAATGTAAATTATCTTCAAAACACAGGTATTAATATTATTGCTGTAACCAATACACGCTCAGACACTAAGCCAGCGAATTCCATTTGGAAGAGCATGCGACAAGAGTTCACGTTAGATCATCGAACTCAGTCCAAGCAAGTCCAAGCGGAGATTCACAAATTACTTGCTGATCAAGATAAGCTTTATGAAATCTTGAAAGCAGCAGGTCCGTACATGTATTACATTTATAAAAAAACTGAAGCACGTGGCTTACCAATTGAACTTGCTCTTATCCCTTTTATTGAAAGCGAATTCAATCCAAATGATCGCTCGAAAAAAGGTGCAACTGGTCTTTGGCAGTTAATGCCACAAACAGCAAAAGAATTAGGTGTGAAAGTCAAAGAAGGTTATGACGGTCGTCGTAATGTTGTTGACTCAACGAATGCGGCCCTTGCCTACTTCAACGATCTTGGCAATAACTTTTCTGGCAACTGGGAATTAGCGATTGCAGCTTATAACTGCGGACAAGGCAGAGTAGCATCAGCAACTCGTCGCACCGGTAGCGAAAATTTCTGGAATTTACCTTTACCACGCGAAACACGTTTTTACGTTCCCAAATTATTAGCGGTAGCTGCCATTATTGAAAACCCAGAAAAATATGGCGTACATTTACCACCTATTAATGACGAGCCTTACTTCAAGCAGATTAAAGTTGATAAAGGGGTAAGCTTGGAAAAAGTAGCAAAAACCTCGGGCATTAATATTAAGACTTTGAACAAATTGAATCCTGATTCCAAACATGGTGTCGTTGTTCCAAAAAATGGGACTACCACTTTGTTAGTACCTCTCAAAAAAGCTGATTCTGTGGCTTTATCGACTTAGGTTTTTTGCTTTATCGACTTAGGTTTTTCGTGTTACCCCCCTGATTCCTTCCTCACCCCCATTCACCACTTACGCGTCTCCGCAGGTGTCACCCCGGAAAACGCCGCTTTTTGGCGTTTGTCCGGGGTCCACGTCTCTAATCTCCTCCTAAGTTGAATTAGACGTGGATTCCGGCCTTCGCCGGAATGACAGCAGTTATATGATGAATTAGGCGTGGATTCCGGCCGAAGTTTACCCCTGCGAAGGCAGGGGCCGGAATGACAGCAGTTATATGATGAGTTAGACGTGGATTCCAGCCGAAGTTTACCCCTGCGAAGGCAGGGACGGAAATGACAGCGGGCTTTGATGAATTAAGGGTAGCAAATATAGCCCGTACACGTTTTTTGTGTACGGGGGCTCAAAAGACAGGCCTTTAAGCTGGGTGCCAGCCGCCGTCAGTGGACACACAGGCGGTGCCGGTGGTTTGGTGGGAGTTGCCACTTCTTACGCTGGTGATCGAGTATTTGCGGCAGTAGGGGTTACCGTTAACAGTGAGCTTTTGGATGGGGACCACGGTGTATTCAGTGCCGGTCGCCACGTTATCCCAACTGGAAGCCTTGCCTATACCCGCATCTAAAGCGTGATATAGCTTTGACCTGTCCAAATCATCCATCCCACCGCCACTGCCTGCTACTGGGCCTCCATTAACTGGGGTGCCACTTAATAAGGCCATTTGGCTCTTTGATCCTGGCTCTGGCTGGCTAGTGGAAAGATGGGTAGAGCAAGAAGATAAAGCCATGCCAACGGCAATGAGAAATAAAG
>Ga0163162_10005454_pt1 | contig 12288 bp, 9 predicted proteins | sample S55metaG_FD_115310 | JGI IMG/M metagenome (GOLD analysis project Ga0163162, IMG submission 115310) | Switchgrass rhizosphere microbial communities from Kellogg Biological Station, Michigan, USA - S5-5 metaG | ecosystem: Host-associated > Plants > Roots > Rhizosphere > Soil | place: USA: Michigan...
GACGGCGACGATCTCGAAATCCATTACCGCCACACGCTGGAGGAGCTCGGCAGGCGCTCGGGCATGCTCGGCGTCATCTTTCGCAAGGCGCAGAACAAGATTCAGGACCCGGCGAAATTGCGCCGGTTGATCGTCGACCTGATCGACAAGGAGCAGTGGTCGAGCCTTGGCGCCGATGTGAAGGGCGACGCCTACGAGGGCTTGCTGCAAAAGAACGCCGAAGACGTGAAGGGCGGCGCCGGCCAGTACTTCACCCCGCGTCCGCTGATCGCCGCGATCGTCGACGCGATCGCACCGCAGCCTGGACAGTCGATTTGCGATCCGGCCTGCGGCACAGGCGGCTTCCTGCTCGCGGCGCACGACTACCTGGCCAAGCATCACGCGCTCGACCGCGCGCAGAAGAAGAAACTCAAGAGCGGCACGTTCTTCGGCATCGAACTGGTCGACAGCGTCACGCGCCTGTGCGCAATGAACCTGCTGTTGCACGGCATCGGCTCGGAGTCGGACGAGGATTTGCCCGTCGTCACCAAGGACGCGCTTGCCGGGAAGCACGGCGAATACGACGTCGTCCTGGCCAATCCGCCGTTCGGCAAGAAGAGCAGTGTCACCATCGTCAACGATGCGGGCGAGACGTCGAAGGAATCGCTGGTCATCAACCGCGACGATTTCTGGGCGAGCACGAGCAACAAACAGCTCAACTTCCTCCAGCACATCTTCACCATCCTCAAGCAGCACGGCCGCGCGGCGGTGGTTCTTCCGGACAACGTGCTGTTCGAAGGCGGGGCGGGCGAAACCATCCGTCGCGAACTGCTCAAGCAGGCCGACGTGCACACCCTGCTGCGCCTGCCCACCGGCATCTTCTACGCGCAAGGCGTTAAGGCGAACGTGCTGTTCTTCGACCGCAAGCCCGCGCAGGAAAAGCCGTGGACGCAGAAGCTGTGGATCTACGACCTGCGCACGAACCTGCACTTCACGCTGAAGGAAAACACCCTCAAGCGCAACGACCTCGACGACTTCGTCGCCTGCTACCACCGCAAGAACCGCAACGACCGCAAAGAAAGCGAGCGCTTCAAGTCCTTCACCTACGAAGAACTGATCAAGCGCGACAAGCTCAACCTCGACATTTTTTGGCTGAAGGATGACGCGCTGGAGGAATCAGCGAACTTACCTGCGCCGGAAGTGATTGCCGCGGATATTGCTGCAGATCTGGAAGCGGCGTTGGAGCAGTTTGCAACCATTGCAGAGGATTTGAAGTAGGTCCAGACAGCCACTACCGCGATGTTCGGCGGGTCAAGAGTCCAACGTGGCCCGTTTCGTTCTGTCCGTTAGGCCAATTCAGAAAGGAAACGTTGAACGTCTTCTTGTTGCTTCTGGGTCATCAACCTTTCAGCCACTAGAGCCTTGCTCATAGCTTGCGCACCCTCTGACATCACACTTAGTGCCAGTGATCGTCGGACAAATTCGAGCGCGGTACGCATGCGCGCAGGTTCCGGATCACCCTCGGCCTTTGAGATCCACGGCTTGTCATCGCCAATGCTTACGCCGATCGCGACTGCCGTGAAATGTATGCCCACATATTCGTGAAGGATGTCGGTCAGCAATTTCTCGAATTGTGGTTGTGCGAGATCGCCGGTGAGCCTCGAGATTCGATCGAAGAGTCCAAGTGATCCGACTAGTTGCGAATTCCCGACGGTCCACGTCTGTGTGCCCTCAAACCCTACAGTAACCGGGAGCGGCTTTCCGGCGTTCGATATTATCCAGTGCTTGACGGTGCCGAAGGTTTCTCCTCGCGCATCCTTCTTAATCATGTGCAGTAATGGCATTATCGCTACATTGTCGATTAGCCCTGCGTCCCGAATTGACGCTACTCGTCTATTCTTTTCGTCCGTTACTGGCAGCCCTTGAAACGCTAGGGGGAACGCAGTGGCCGCCGCGACTGCGGCCATTTTTGATACTTTGATGTTCAAGAATGCTGTACGGTCGCGAAGAAGGTCTCGTGTGGCCGGGCTGAAGCGACCACGGCAATATAACCACAACTGGCCGCGTTGATAGTCCAGAGCTTCGACAAAAAACTTTGGCTCATTACCGAGCCCTTGAGGGAGTTGCTCCAGGCTACTCCACCATTTTTCAAGAAAACCGTGCCAAGCTCGCGTCGCCCTAAACAAACCTCCACGCAGCTGCCAATTGTACTGGCCTCCGAAACGCGGGGTCTTACTCACTAAGCTTAGTAATGATGTCTCGGGCCAAGCGGGCGCTGCCTTGTTTTTATGAGCGGCAAGATACTGCTCCCAGAGCATCGCAGGGATGGCGCTGCCGGAGACGGCGTTTACGATTACGTTACTATCGTCGAGCAATCCTGCGCCATCGAGCGCTCTGAGAGCACCGGCATTAAATAGCGCCGCTCGATATCCACCCCCCGACAGGGAGATCAAGCGATATTCGTTTGGGTGGTTGTTTGGGAGCACAGCATTCTCCGAAAAGGAGTGCCATCGAGAATGAGCAAGAATGCAGACATTGGATGTCTATACGAGCACGATAGCGAGCCATGTACAAGGGTCAGCCGTTCGCTCATCGACGGCAACAAGCGCATCGCACCGTGAAAAGCGCGCATGAGCCGGGCCACGAAACACGAGTCCGGCGAAGGTACGTAGCTCGCGCGTAGCAGAGCGGGATTCCTGGGAAATTTGAGACTGAGGCAACTCAGCATCGATCGGATATAGTCGACAACCTGTAGCAGCAGACACACGGGAAGCTCGTCCACGCGCGATCGATCGATTCTCGACGAGCCCCAACACAAATTTCGAAAAGCCATCCTCATGCCCACCAGTCCCCTAATCGACCGCCGCCACCTCGACTTCATGCTCTACGAGTTGCTCGGCGTCGAGGATCTTCTGCACTACCCGCGCTTCGCCGAACACAATCGCGAGACGTTCGACGCGGCGATCGAGCTGGCGCATCGGGTTGCGCTGGAAAAATTCCTGCCGCACAACCGCAAGTCCGATCTGAACGAGCCGCGGATGGTCGACGGCAAGGTCGTGATGATCCCGGAGATCGAGGAGGCGCTGAGCGCGTTCAACGACGCCGGCTTCATGGCGGTGCTGGCCGACTATGCCGATGGCGGCATGCAGTTGCCGTTTGTCATCGCGACGGCTTGCGATGCGCTGTTCTCGGCGGCCAACCCGGGCACGATCGCGTATCCGGCGCTGGCGCGCGCGGCGGCGAACCTGTTGCAGGTGTATGGCTCCGACGAGCAGAAGCGCTTGTACATGAAGCCGATCCTCGAAGGACGCTACTTCGGCACGATGTGCCTGTCGGAACCGCAGGCGGGTTCGTCGCTGGCCGACATCAAGACGCAGGCGGAGCCGCAAGCCGACGGCAGCTACCGGATCAGCGGCGCCAAGATGTGGATTTCGGCCGGCGATCACGAGTTCGGGCAGAACATCGTGCACCTGGTGCTGGCCAGGATTGCGGGCGCGACGCCGGGCGTGCGCGGCATCAGCCTGTTCATCGTGCCGCGCTGGCGCGTCGCGCCCGATGGCACGCGCGGTGCGCGCAACGACGTCACGCTCGCCGGGCTCAATCACAAGATGGGCCAGCGCGGCAGCGTCAACACGTTTTTGAAATTCGGCGAAGGCGGCGATTGCGCGGGCTATCTGGTCGGTGAGCCGCATCAGGGCCTGGCCTACATGTTCCACATGATGAACGAGGAACGCATCGGCGTCGGCCTCGGTGCCGTGCAGCAGGGTTGCGCCGGCTATCTGTACTCGCTGCAGTACGCGCGCGAGCGCCGCCAGGGCCGCCATCCGGACCAGAAGGATCCGAACGCGTCGCCGATCGCGCTGATCGATCACGCCGACGTGCGGCGCATGCTGCTGCAGCAGAAATGCTACGTCGAAGGCGCGCAGGTGCTCGGACTGTACGCGGCGCAGTTGGTCGATCGCAATCTCGATCCGGACCCGGCCGTGCGCAACGACAGCGCGCTGCTGCTCGATCTGCTCACGCCGATCATCAAGGCGTGGTCGTCGGACTGGTGCCTGAAGGCCAACGAGCTCGCGATACAGATCCTCGGCGGCTATGGCTACACGCGCGAATATCCGGTCGAACAGAATTATCGCGACAACCGCATCAACCCGATCCACGAGGGCACCAACGGCATCCAGGCACTGGATCTGCTCGGGCGCAAGGCGATGATGCAGAACGGCGCGGCAGTGAAGATTCTGCTCGAACGCATCGATGCAACGTGCGCGCAAGCGATTGCAGTGGAAGAACTTGCAGCGCTTGCGGCGCAATTGCAGGCTGGTATCGCGATCGCTGGCGAATGCACGGCCGCCGCGGGCAAGCGCATGGCGGCGGGGCAGGTGCGGCAGACGCTGGCCAACGCGCAGCACTACATGACCGTGCTCGGTCACTTGTGTATTGCGTGGACGTGGCTGTGGCAGGCGCTGGTGGCGCAGCGCGCATTGCCGAACGCGACAGGCGGCGATGTCGACTTCTATCGCGGCAAGTTGCAGGCGTGCCGGTTCTTCTTCGCGACCGAGCTGCCTGCGATAGAGCATGCGGCGCGATTGGTACGCGAGGTGGATTCGACGGCGTTCGATATGCGGGCGGAGTGGTTCTGAGGGCCTGAAGCGCGCCCGAACGCGCGTGCCAGCGAAGCTTCCCTCGTCACGCCGGCGGGAGAGGTGAATGACTGCATTCGTTGCAAAACCTGTCGTCTTCCTGACATTTTTTTGACTCTCACTCGACTTTAGTCGCACCTCCCGCCGCCTTTACATGGCGGGGCCTCGTTATGTCCTACGATATTTGTTCGTTGCTTCGATGCCTCCGGTGATGGAAATGGACCCGACCGAATTGCTCGGCTACTCGGCAGCGCTGCTCGTGCTGCTGACTTTCTCGATGAAGACGATGGTGCCGCTGCGCGTCGCCGGCATCCTGAGCAACCTGTTCTTCATCGCCTACGCGTTCTTCACGCATGCGCGTCCGATCCTGATCCTGCATTCGATACTGCTGCCGCTCAATGGCCTGCGCCTGATGCAGATTCTGTCGCTGGTGAAGCGTGTCGAAGACGCGTCGCGCGCCGCGGGCGAAGCGGATCTGGAATGGATGCAGATGATCTCGAAGGATCGCGTGGTCAAGATCGGCGAGATCCTGTTCAAGCGCGGCGACGTCGCCGACAGCATGTTCTTCGTCCTGGCCGGCCGGTTCCGTATCAACGAACTCAGCCTCGAACTCGGCCCCGGTGAAATCATCGGCGAACTCGGCTTGCTCGCGCCGAACAAGGCGCGCACGCAATCGGTCGAATGCATCGGCGACGGCGAGATTCTCGAGATCACCTACGATCGCGTGAAGCAGCTCTACTTCCAGAGTCCGAAATTCGGCTTCTTCTTCCTGCAACTCGCCGCGCGCCGGCTGTTCGAGAATCTCGAACGGCAGGATCGCGAGCTCGAGGCCTACCGGGCTGCGCAGACGCGAACTGCCTGAGGCGCCGGGCTCTCCCGGCAGTTCCGAACGCCGGCACTTCGTCATTCCTCGGGGCCGACTGACCCAGCCGTCGGTAGCTGAGACATCGCCCCTTCCGCGCATACCAGATATTCGACTTTCCTCATGAATGGAGGCTCCCTTATGGCAGTCGAGATAGGTGCGTCGTCGCGGACCCTCATCGTAGCCTTGCACGGGTACACTCGCGGTCCCGCGTCGCTCGCGCACGTCGAGCGCGCGATTCGCGCCTGCATTCCCGGCGCGCACGTGGTCGTTCCGAAGCTGCCACTGAGCACGTTCTCGTGTGCCGATCCGAACGCCATCGTGGCGGACCTTCTGCAGCAGGTCGACACTCTTTTCAGCAGGGAACGCCATGACAGAATAATTCTCGTGGGGTACAGCATGGGCGGCCTGCTGGCTCGCAAACTCTATATAGCCGCTTGCGGAAACAATGATCGAGCGCCTCTCGAACCTGTCTTGTCGTCGCAGTGCGCCGCGCCCCGCGAATGGGCAGCGCGTGTGGAACGCATCGTGCTTCTCGCCGGCATGAACAACGGTTGGTCCATCGACTACCACATGGGCCTGTGGAGCGCCTTCAAGCTGAGCGCCGGCGTATTGCTCGGCCGGCTGTTGCACTTCGTGCATCGCGGGTGGCCGACGATTTTCAACATGCGCCGGGGCGCACCATTTCTGATCCAGCTGCGTGTCCAGTGGCTGATCATGCGTCGCCTGGCATCGGCTCACGGCGTTGGTGCGGCCTCGGTGATCCAATTGCTGGGGACGGTGGACGACCTGGTGTCTCCTCGCGACAACGTCGATGTGGTCACCGGGCAAGACTTCTATTTTCTCGATGTGCCGAAGTCCGGTCACCTGGACGTGGTCACGATGGATGAGTCGCCGGCCGGGGGCGCGAGGACCGAGGTCTTCCAGAGGGCGCTGTCTCTTTCGCCGGCGCAGCTCAAGGAATCCAGCGTTCTCATCGCCGATATCGATCCTGTCCCGCCGCGGCATGAGGTTGAGGAGCTCGTGTTCGTCATTCACGGGATACGCGACGAGGGGTTCTGGACGGAAAAGATTGCGCGTGCCGTGATGCGCGAAGGGCACAAATGCGATCGTCGGTTTGCGCGCGAGACGTCAACCTACGGTTATTTCGGGATGCTGCCGTTCCTGTCGTCGTGGCAGCGGCGGCAGAAAGTCGAGTGGTTGATGAACAGGTACGCCGAGGCCCTGGCCCACTATCCAAACCTCAAAAAGATTCACTACGTCGGCCACAGCAACGGGACATACCTGCTGGCAAAGGCCATTGAGCAATATCCGTGCTGCCAATTCAATCGCATTGTCTTTGCAGGCAGTGTCGTGCCATCGACCTACGACTGGTCACGATACATCAACAGGTTCCCTCCCCAGGCGGAGGAGGTCCTGAACTATGCGGCGACGGGTGATTGGGTAGTGGCGTACTTCCCCAACTGCTTCGAGTTCCTGGGCATCGCAGACCTGGGCGGCGCCGGGCATCTGGGCTTCAAGGAGGGCTCCGTTGCGCCCGAGGCTGATTCGAAAGTGGTCAACGTTGAATACGTCGTCGGCGCGCACAGCGCAGCGCTGACCGAAGAGAACTGGAGCTCGATAGCCAGGTTTATCGTCCACGGGCATGGCGCGGGCGCGGATCCCCTCTGCGGCGCCCGGACCTGGAAGCGCCATTCGGGTTGGGTAGGGTTCTTCGGCAAGTTCCCCCCGATCATATGGTTGTGCCTGGCAGCCCTTCTTGCCACACCGATCGGGCTTCTTTACTACGCGGCGGGATATCACTGGCAGGAATGGTGGTTGCCGACGGCGCTGATCGCTTATGTGGCCGCCCTGTTGTATGTCGGCAATCGACTGTAGGCGAGCCGGCGGACGCCGTACACTTTCGCCGTGTGTTGATCCCTGCATGTTCTCCGAATGGCACCTTATCGGGTCGCGCCGGTACGTGTTCGGTGAGACAAGCCGATCTCTGACGACACAATAATCGACGAAGCAACCCGGAATGCGCGCAGGCAATGTGTTCTGTTCTGCGGGGTCAGTGGCGCGCTCAGCAATTTGCGAGCGCCGAAAGTCAGGGACGGTATGACAATCCGAATCCATTCTTCGCCGCACCAAGGCATTCACAGCGCTGCGACCAATAAGTCGAGCCTGTGGCACTTGGTCAGCGGAGTCTGACATGAGCGACTTCACCGCGACCCCCATGGGCTTGCGCCACAAAGGGCTGATAAACCTCGTCGCGTCGGGTACGCGGTTGGTGCAGCAGGCTCACCTCGTGCAAAAGATCGCGCACAGCGGACACGTGCTTGCCGAGATTCATCGTGACCTTGCGATTCCGAGTCATGTCGCACCTGAGCCGCAGACCGAATGGCTGTCGCACGCGGATTGGGAAAACGACTCTGGCGTGCCTTTGCAGTCTTTCCAGACGACGTGGCGCGTGCCGCCGCCGCCAACGACGAAGGGCGACCAGACGATTTTCCTCTTCAATTCGATGAAGCCACACGATGGCGGACACATTCTTCAGCCCGTACTTCAGTGGGGCGCTTCGTCGTTTCCAGCTGCAGAAAAGCGCTGGGCCGTTGCCAGTTGGTGGGTCGGTGCGCCGGATGAGCCGCTTTTCATCACGGACCTCGTTCCAGTCTCCACCGGTGACACTCTAGTGGGCTTGATGACGCTCGCGTCCGGAAACGGGATGTCGTTCGAATACACCTGTGAATTCGTCGGCGTCCCCGGTACGAAACTGGTCATCAGCAACGTGCCGGAACTGACCATCTGCAGTGAAGCCCTGGAAGTTTCCAACATCAGTCAACCGAGTGACTTTCCGCAGGCCGCACGAACGACGATGGGCAACATCGCGATCAACGCGGGCGGCGCCAACGCGGCGGTGGCCTGGATGGCCGCCGGCAGGAGCCCGCCGGCGATTGTCAACAATTCTGGGCATAACGGGCAGGTCGACCTGCACTATCCGGCGCAATGGCCATGAGCATGTCGACTGACGATAGCGCGTTCGGAGCGCGCAAGCGTTTGCGAAGTGAATGAGTACCGCGAGAACATGATTTGACCAGTCAGCAGGGGGAGCAATGAACAGAATTGCACGGAGCGTAGTGCTTGTTGTCGGCATGGCTGTGGTTTTGGTGCTCAACGGCTGCACGATGATGAGGAAACCCGATGAGCCAACCGTCGCGTCTGCAGCGCCGCTCGACCCGCTTCTAGTCAAGCCCTCGATATTCAGCGATCCGGCAGCGGTCGATAGGATCAACAAGGACAAGAAGGACTATCTCGGAGCGGTCATCCTGGATTCGATCCATAAGTGCCAAGCGTTCGTCAATACGCTCGACTTGGCCGAGGGTGACGCAAATTTCCTCGGTGATTCATTCAGCACGCTGTTTTCCGCCTTGGCCACGGTGGCGACGCCGATCAACACCGTACACGGACTGAGTGCGGCGGCCACGATCTCATCCGGAACAAAAAACGCTTATCTGTCCGGCTACTTCGCCAACGCGACGATCGCAAATTTCGGAATGGCGATGCAGACGACGTATCTGATCTCGCTTCAGCAGTACATCGAAGCGCTGCCGGATATGGACGACGCGGATATTGTTGTGCCGCTCGAGGTTGGCAAGATCGAATCCTTCCATACGTTTTGCAGTATGGCCTCGGCCCAGTACATCATCACCAAGACTCTGGGAAACGCGGCAGCAAAGCAGACGACAGGGAATATTTCAGTACAGCTCGATTTCGACGGAAAAGACTCGGCAAAATTCGGGGACCAGGCAAAAATGACCGTGACTCTCAGCAATGGCAGTGGCAAAGCGGCCACGTTGTCCGACGACATGCCGGTAACCATCACATCGGACCCCGCAGGACTCAAGCTCAAAGGCACGTCGTTTGCCAATTCGTCCTGTAGTGCTCAACAGATCGTCGTCGCAGACGATGAAAAGTCGATCAGCTTGCAAAAGTCAGCCGCCATTCCGAGCGGCGGTTGCACGATCCGGTTCTCGATCACGTCGGCAACGGCGGTGGCGGTCACAGCCGAGGTGAAGGCCGGCGCACTAAAAACCGATCAAGGATCCAATGCAAATGGCGCCGGCCCAAAGACGATCAATTTCACGTCAGATGGCAAGCCGCCCAAGGGGGCCGCAGCACCCGCTGCGCCGGGTCCTGCGCCAGGTCCGGGTCCGGCTGCCGCCCCGGCCGCGCCGGCTCAAGCGAAGTCTCGTCCAAGGCGGTCGGTTACACATTCGTGTGTACCGAAAGCGCTTGGAGAAAATCCATGTGCGAACTGATGACGATTCGCTAGCTCCGCGGGAGATTGTCGATGTGGACATTTGTGCAGCGGACCGGGGAATTCCTGAAACCAACCGGGCAACTCCTGGCGCGTGGGTACTCCGGACATTGGGATGGCAATCCACCCGTGGGTGGCCCGAATGATCATCGCAACAAGCCGGGCGACCAGGCGTTGATCGATCGTGGTCCGATACCGGCGGGCACCTATGCGATCGGGGCGGCGTACAACGATCCTGGCGGCAAGGGGCCGATCGTGATGGCGTTGACGCCGGCGGCAACCAATCGGATGTTCGGCCGCAGCGATTTCCTCATCCACGGCGATCGTGCGCCGCCGCTCAGCGGCACGGCATCCGACGGCTGCATCATTCTCGATCACGACAGCCGGGCGACGATTTCGGCGAGCATCGACCGGGTGCTGCAGGTGATCTCGGAACCACCGGCCGTTGCGGCCAGCAAGGGACTGGCACCGCCCGTGTCGAAGAAGGCAAAGAAGCGGCCCAAGCCAAAGCCCGAACGAAAGCAAGCCGCAAGGAAGTCGCCTTTGCGGGGAAAGAAGGCGGCCTCGCGCAAACCGTATCGAAAGAAAGAGCGGGGCAATGGCGCCGCAGTCGCCAAGAAGGCGACCAAGCGCTCGACGCCGGTGAAGAGGGCGCAAGCGCCGTCCAGAAGCCCCACGTCCGGCTCCGCCAAGAGCACGAAGCCCGTGAAAAAGAAGCGCAGCGCGGGGATGCGCGGTTTGAAAGCCAGGTCGTAAACGTCTCGTGGCTGGTCCGCACGCATTGTCCGGATTCCGCTGTGACTCGAACGCCGCGCTATCGAGGCCTGAAAAAACCAACGTAGAAGCTGGGTGCGCAGACCGAGTCAAGAAAGAGGCTTGCAGGTTAGTGAGACAGCCTCGATTCAAGTGACACTGAGTTGCTTACTACCACAGCGAGAACCAGGAAGATGGAAATCCTAACGTCGATATCCAATGCTCAGCTCAAGGACTGGCTTATCGTCTGCGTAGGCTCAATGGGCCTCCTTTGGTACTACTTGTGTATTGCCGACTTGGGTTTTCGACCCACACAGAAGGACCAGACCCCAACGGGTTTCCGTCAATTTCAGTCCTTGTCGGTCACCACGATAAGCGTCTCTCTTGCAACGTATGTTGGCTACGTGATCGGCTTGCCGACGGCGTCTGACATCGCGGCCAAGGCAGTGGCCGCCGGCTCCAACGCGACGGCAATCGCATCCACCGGGACGGTTTCGAATCTTCAGGCGGGTAGCGCAATGCTGTATGTCCTCTCACTGGTCACCGCGGTCTATTTCTACTACAAGAAGAAAGACGAGACTGAGCCAGCGATTACAGGACTGGCCAAGTCGCTCCTTGGCTTTTTCGCCGGAGTATTCTCTGTCGCCTTGACGGTGCCACACGCCTAGTAGCGTTTTTTTCCGGGGTTGGGTGTCGCCGTACGACGCGAGTCATCTCAGGTCCTCGCCGATCAGGCCGCGGATTTGGAGAGCTCGACTATGCTCGTGTTCGCTCCGCACAAGACCACTCCGACGCGCTGTGCCGACTTCGTCTCGAAAACACCGCTCAACACGGCCGCCAGTGCCGCCGCTCCACCGGGTTCGACGACGATTCGCAGCGTCTTCCACAAGGCGCGCTGCGCCTGGACGATTGCCTCGTCGCTGACGAGCAGCGCCGAGTCGACATGCTGCTGTGCGAGCGGGAACATCAGCGCGCCGACGCGCTTGGCGCCGAGCGAGTCGGCAGCGACGCCGCTGACGGGTGCGTCGACCGGTGTGCCGGCTTGCAGCGCCATCGCGAGTGCGGGCGCGTTTTCCGGTTCGACCGCGACGAGGCGCGTGCGGCCGCGGTACCACGCTGCCATGCCGCCGATCAGGCCACCTCCGCCGACGGCGACGAGTACGGCATCGAGATCCGGCGCCTGCGTTTCGCACTCGAGCGCAACGGTGCCCTGGCCGAGCAGGGTTTCGATTTGATCGTACGCGTGTACGCGTAGAGCGCCGGTCTGTGCGGCGAATGCCTCGCTGGCGACGAGCGCGTCGGCGTAGCGCTCGCCTTCGATGCGCAGGTCGGCGCCGTAGTCGCGGATCTGCTCGACCTTGGCCTTCGATGCGACGGTGGGCACGAAGATCGTCGCGCGATGGCCGGTGCGTGCGGCGGCGAACGCGGTTGCGGCGCCATGATTGCCGCCGGAAGCGGCGACGACCCCGGCGGCCGGCACGTCGCGCGTGAGCATGTGCGTGAATGCGCCGCGCGCCTTGAACGAGCCGGTGTGTTGCAGCAATTCGAGCTTGAGTACGAGCGTAGTGCGGGGCAGCCCGAAGTCCGCGCCGTCGACTTCGATGATCGGCGTGCGGCGGACATGGCCGGTAATGATGCGGTGTGTGGCTTCGATGTTTTCGCGGGTAAGGGCAGGGTCGATCACGGCTCTCAATCCTGATTCGATGATCGTGCAGTGTAGTGCTTCGCCGCAATTTGGACTTGGGCAATGGATA
>Ga0163162_10005455_pt1 | contig 12288 bp, 6 predicted proteins | sample S55metaG_FD_115310 | JGI IMG/M metagenome (GOLD analysis project Ga0163162, IMG submission 115310) | Switchgrass rhizosphere microbial communities from Kellogg Biological Station, Michigan, USA - S5-5 metaG | ecosystem: Host-associated > Plants > Roots > Rhizosphere > Soil | place: USA: Michigan...
ACCAATGAAGAACAACAAGCAGAACTGTTAAAATACCGCTTGACTTATTTGCGTGAAAGTACCGTAAACTGGTGCCCGGCACTGGGTACCGTATTAGCTAACGACGAGGTAAAAGACGGCTTTAGCGAACGCGGGGGTTATCCTGTTGAGCAAAAGAAAATGATGCAATGGAGTATGCGCATCACGGCCTATGCCGACCGCCTTTTACAGGGATTAGACACTATCGACTGGCCCGAACCGCTGAAAGAAATGCAAAGGAACTGGATAGGGAAAAGCGTAGGGGCCATTGTTAGATTTCAGATTTCAGATTTCAGATTTACGAATGTTGATCAAGCTAATCTCCAATCTCTAACCGCTAATCACTATATTGAAGTTTTTACCACCCGCGCCGATACCATTTTTGGGACGAGTTTCCTGGTGCTTGCCCCGGAGCATGAATTGGTTGCCTCATTAACCACAGAGGGGCAAAAGGCAGACATAGACGTGTATATCGCACAGGCAAAAAAGAAATCGGAATTGGAGCGTATGGCCGATGCTAAGACGGTTTCGGGTGCTTTTACAGGCAGCTATGCCATAAATCCATTAAACGGAGAACAAATACCGGTATGGATTGCGGATTATGTGCTTGCAGGTTACGGCACTGGCGCGGTTATGGCTGTGCCATCCGGCGATCAGCGCGATTACCTGTTTGCAAAACAGTATAACTTACCCATCATCCCCATCATCGATATCCAAAATATTGAAACCGAAGCCGACCCAACCAAAGAAGGCCACTATATTAATTCAGATTTTATTAATGGCTTAACTTACAAAGAAGCTACGGCAGCAGTTGTTGCAAAGCTTGAAGAAGTAGGCGCAGGCAAAGCAAAAGTAAATTTCCGCATGCGCGATGCTATATTCGGGCGTCAGCGCTATTGGGGCGAACCTGTTCCGGTTTATTTCAAGGACGTTTTACCGCAATTAATTGAGGAAAATGAATTGCCCCTGGTATTACCAGAGGTAGATAAATATTTGCCCACAGAAAGTGGCGAACCGCCTTTGGCGAGGGCAACTGATTGGAAATACTTGGCCTCACCTAAATCCTCTCCAAAGGAGAGGACTTTGAAAACAGGTGAGTCAAACTCCCTCTCCCCTGGAGAGGGCCGGGGTGAGGCCTCCTACGAACTAAGCACCATGCCGGGCTGGGCCGGCAGTAGTTGGTATTGGTACCGTTATATGGATGCCCACAATGACAAGGTGTTTGCTTCAAAAGAAGCCATTAATTATTGGAAGGATGTTGATCTGTACATTGGCGGTTCCGAACATGCCACCGGGCATTTATTGTACAGCCGTTTCTGGAATAAGTTTTTGAAGGATATTGGCTTGGTGGTTGAGGATGAACCATTCAAGAAATTGATCAACCAGGGCATGATACAGGGGCGGTCGAATTTTGTGTATCGCCTTGGTGACGATGAAGGACGCCCGGTAAACACCTTTGTTTCTTACGGGCTGAGAAAACAATACAAAACTACTGATTTGCATGTGGACGTTAACATTGTTGAAAACGATATTTTAGATATTAAGAAGTTCAAAGCCTGGAGACCTGAATACGCCGACGCGGAATTTATATTAGAAAATGGCAAGTATGTTTGCGGTGTCGAGGTTGAAAAAATGTCGAAATCAAAGTTCAATGTGGTTAATCCCGACGACCTGATTGAACGTTACGGCGCCGATACCTTACGCATGTACGAAATGTTTTTGGGTCCGCTGGAGCAAAGCAAACCCTGGAATACCAATGGCATTGAGGGTGTGTTTAAATTCTTGCGTAAGTTTTGGCGGCTGTTTCATGATGAGGCCTGGAATTTTAATGTCTCAGACCAGGAACCCACCAAAGCCGAACTAAAATCACTGCACAAAATCATCCGTAAAGTAGAAGAAGATGTTGAACGTTTCTCTTTCAATACGTCCGTCTCGAGCTTTATGATTGCGGTAAATGAGCTTACCGACCTTAAGTGCAATAACAAGGCTATTCTGCAGGATCTTGTAATTGTTCTCTCGCCTTATGCGCCGCATATCTGCGAGGAGTTGTGGACAATGCTTGGAAATGAGCCAGGGTCTTTATCCTACATAGCCTATCCGAAATTTAACCCGGTGTATTTAGTTGAGGACGAGTTTGCTTACCCGATATCTATCAACGGCAAAACAAAATTAAATTTGAATGTTTCTTTGAGCCTTGAACCAGCCGCCGTGGAAGCTTTCGTTTTAGCGAACGCCGATGTTGAGCGATATCTGGATGGTAAAACGCCTAAAAAAGTGATTGTTGTTAAAGGCCGTATCGTAAATATTGTTCTATAACGCCCACCCCGGTAACGAATTTATTACAGTAACTTAAATGACAATTTAATGCCATTTAAGCTGTAACATTTCAACTATTTTCGCTTCTAATTAGAAAAATCACAACAAATGAAACGTTTTTATATACTTATCGCAATAATATGTTCGTTTATAACGGCCAAAGCACAGTTTGGCATTGGCGGGGGCTCATCCATAGTCGGGAAGATTTCGGGCACAGTAATTGACTCAGTCACTAAAAAACCAATGGACTACGCGTCGGTAGGTTTATATCGCAGCGGCGGAAAAAGCCCGATCACCGGTGTTATAACCGACGAAAAGGGAAATTTTCGGCTGGATAATGTTCACCCCGGAACTTATAAACTATCCATAACCTTTATCGGCTACCCAACAAAAATTATTGAGCCGGTAGTCACTACCGATTCAAAACCGGACAAAAATTTAGGTGTGGTGGTTGTATCCCCAGGCGCAAAAACACTGAAAGAAGTAGTTGTTACAGGCCAGGCTGCGCTTATAGAGAATCGTATCGATAAAATTGTTTACAACGCAGAAAAAGATATCACAGCGGCAGGAGGCACGGCAACCGACTTGTTGCAGAAAGTTCCGTTGGTTACCGTTGATATTAATGGTAATGTTTCTATACGTGGCGACCAGAACATACGCGTGTTAATTAATGGAAAGCCATCGGGCGCAACCTCGGCCAGCCTTTCGGATGTTTTAAAATCTATACCCGCTGATCAGATTAAAAGTATTGAAGTGGTTACTTCACCGTCGGCTAAATATGATGCGGAAGGATCAGCAGGTATTCTTAACATTATTACCAAACAGAAAAATGTTTCGGGCTTCAGCGGCTCTGTAACAGGCGGCGTGGGTACAAGGCAAAATAATGGCAACACCAACCTTAACTATAATAAAAACCGATTCAACATATCCGCGAATATCGGCGGCAACGCTTCATGGCCGCAAACCTCACTTACAGATTTTCAACAAAAGATTGACATCGATCATGACACGGTACATATACATACTTTGAATAACACAAATGGGACAAGTAGGCTTACGAGGCATGCTTTGGTAGGCTCACTAACCGCAGGATATGAGTTTAACAGCTTTAACAGTATTACTTCAACATTCAGGTTTAACCAAATCCAATTTAACACCAACGGTAACTCAAGTACTATTTCGGATATTCCCTATACAAGTACAAGTTTAACACACAACCGTATAGATGGGTTCGACTGGAATTTGGATTATACACATAAATTTAAAAAGGAAGGGCACGAACTCGATTTCTCAACCCAGTGGAGTCATAATGCGGGAACAACCGACTTCTCTAACATTTATTCTGCTGTGCATAACAGTTTACAAGATAACATTATTGGCACCAATAATGAATATACTTTGCAGGTTGATTATACTTTGCCTATAAATAAGGTATTTAAACTGGAAGCGGGAGGCAAAAGTATCTTCAGAAGAATCAGCAGCACTTCGGATAATTTTCTTTATGATAACAATAGCATGAACTTTATATTCGATCCGGTAAATTCAGATGTTTACGATTATAATCAGAATGTTTACGCCGGGTACTCAGTACTTACCATTACTCTTCCAAAAAGTTATACTGTCCTCGCAGGCATAAGGGATGAAAGCACAGACATAAATGGCAATTCAGTTAATCCAACTCAAACATTGCCCCAGGTCAACCAAAATTATAATACGTTTGTACCAAGTTTAACCCTGCAAAAACAATTTTCAGCGACACAAACCATAAAATTAGCTTACAGCAAGCGTATAACCCGCCCAAGCCTCCAGTATTTAAATCCGTTTGTTAACAAAAGCAATCCCAATGCGCTAAGTGTGGGCAATCCTGATTTGAATCCTGAAATATCTCAAACTCTGGAATTTGATTATAATAGTTTTATCGGAACCTCTATATTAAACTTATCAGCTTATTACAAACATACATCCGGTTTGATCGAGGGGATTGCGGCTGCTGATCCAAATATTATTCAAGGCGGTACGCTTACCACTTACCAAAATATTGGCAGCAATAATTCAATCGGTGCAAGCTTTTTTGGAACAATAAACCCATTTAAGGCTTTAACTATAATAGGGAACATAAATGCTTATACTTATAAACCCGATCCTTCCGGTGCATTCCATCTCGCACAGTCGCAAAACGGGACCTATATACAATACGCGGGATTTTTAAGGGCAAGTTTAACATTACCTGCCAACCTGGTAGCTGAATCGTTTGCGTTCGGCAGCGCATCACGCCGTACAATTCAAGGCGAGACGCCAAGCTTCAGCATATTTGGATTTGGGGTAAAGAAGCAATTTATGCAAAAGAAAATGGCCATCGGACTTAACGCGATTGATCCATTTAGTAAATATAAGAATTTCGACTCGCATATTACAAGCCCTGGTCTTATCCAAACCAGCTCGTTCCAACTGCCTTTCCGCTCGTTCGGTTTGACATTTAGTTATAGCTTCGGCAAGCTAAGCTTTGCCAGCCGGAAGGAAAAGGATGGCCTTAATGACGACTTAAAGCAAGGCGATCAGGGAATGGGCGGCGCACCTGTTGGCGGCGCTGGTACAACCGGTGGAGGCGCTGCCGGTGGTGGTGCTACCAGGGGCGGCGGGAAATAACCACCCGTACGTTCAATTGTTATCAAAACCTTCGCAATTCTAACTGAGTTGCGAAGGTTTTTTTTGTTATACCGACTCGTTAGATTTAGGGAGAAATCGTCTTGAACACACTTCAGTAGTCAGCATCGCAAAAAATATTGTCTTCGCTCTTCAAACTTATCAGGCGCCTACATCTATCCCGATTTGCTTTAGCAACAAGGAGGCGTTAAATGTTTTACAGGCCCCGTGTTTAATTTTGTAATCGAACAACATTTCTCCTTCTTTAACCTGTATGTCAAAATAAAAATTCCTGACGTAGTCCGGGTGGTCGGCTTCCAGTTGCGAAATCTGTAAATCGTGCGTCGCTACCATTCCCACCGCCTTTTTTGCGATCAGCCGTTCAATTACTGCCTTTGAGCCAAGGTATTTATCCACCGAGTTTGTTCCCCGCAGCATCTCGTCAATTAAAAAGAAAACTTTTTCTTCGCTTTCAACTGCGGCAAGCAACATCTGCAGGCGGTCGAGCTCCGCTTTAAAAGTCGATGTACTTTCATTCAGTGAGTCTTTAATACGCATATAACTCAGGATCTTCATTACAGATACCCTCATATGGCTGGCGCATACAGGCGCACCGGAAAGAGCCAGCACAGTGTTGATTCCAATGGTTCTTAAAAAGGTACTTTTTCCTGCCATATTCGAGCCGGTAATAATATCTATCTTAAAAGCATTATTCAGCTCGTAATCATTTTCAATTCTCTTTTTACTGCTGATGAGCGGGTGTGCAAGGTTTCCGGCGGTTAAGGTATAACCGGAACCTTCAACAATTTCAGGGAAACACCATTCAGGATAGTTAATGGATAAGCTTGCAAGGCTTATTAATGCTTCAAATTCGGCAACCACTTCGAATGCGATCTCAATGTTTTGATGATTGTTTTTCTTCCAGATATCTATTGCGATAATCTGCCTGATATCCCAGATGAAAACTATGTTTAATATAAACATCATCACCATGTTCAGACGGTAATTAAGCTTATTGATAAGTTGCGAGAGCAGCTTAATATTATCCGAGATGCTGATTCCATCCCCGTTTTTAATTTTTGAAGACAGGTTTTGTAAATATTCGGCTTGCCATTCCTCGTTTTCAATGTTTTTAAAAGCAAATTCAAAATGCCCCAGTGTTTTGCCGATCCGTCCGGCTATCAGATCCGTTTTATCGATAATTTTTTTGCGGGACGCCACCAGGCGGTAATTAAATAAAGCAATTGCCGGTGTAAGGTAACGCGACGGAGCGTAAAAAATCGATACTACGATGGTCACCAGCAAAATGTATGGGGCAGCTATGCAATAAATGCTGAGCCATTTGGCGTTGTCCAGTTCAACCGGTAATTTCAAATAGCTAACCAGGTTTTTTATCTGCTCCCGTTGCTGTTTTAACGAAAATAACAGGTTTGCCTGGATATCGAGCTTCCAATCATTTTTGCCTGCAATTTCTTTAACTGCGTTTTGTCGCAATAAAATCAAATCTTTAGAAGCCGGAGCGCTGAGCCATGTGGCCAGTTTAACCGTGCCCGGAAAGGTAGCCGCGCGATTAACCAGTTGGAACAGGGAGCCGCTGCCAAACACATCAAGGTCTGATGTATAATAATGCTTTTCGTTCTCAAACAACGCGCCGTTTTCGTACATATTGACGTAGGTGAGCATGCCCGCAATTTCATTTTCATTAACTTTTTTAAGATCCTGGAAGTAGTTTTTCAGGCTGTCGAAGTGGTTTTGTTGCTTTACCAGCCAGCTAAAAAGTAAACCGACTACTGGCAATGCGATGGCGATCACCGTAATATCGTTTATACTAACGGCCACACAAACGGCGATGATAAACAAGCCGAATACGCCCAGCCGGTAAAGGGAATAATTATTTGATAAAGCTTTATAATTGTCAACCTGTCGTTGCGCAAGCGCTATTCGCTTGGTATAGTCGTCTATTATTTCTTGTTCCATTTTTTAGCAGGTTGTAATGTTGAAAGGTTTAAAGTTGTGATGTTAATGGATAAAGGCAAACCTCAAAGCGAAGTATCAATTTACAAGTGCGCCACAAATTCTAACTTTACCACGTTACAACATCACAACAACATTCTAACTTTACAACGTTGCAACATTACAACTTTACAACAACATTCTAATGAAAATTACCTTTTTAACTGTTGGTAAAACGGAAGAAGCCTGGTTAAAGGAAGGCATAGATAAATACATTAAACGCCTCAAACACTACGCAAGGTTAACGATTATCGAAATTGATGAGTTAAAGAACACAAAGTCGCTTACCGCTGAACAGCAAAAAGCAAGGGAGGCGGAATTGATCCTCAAAAAAATATCGCCTACAGATCATGTGATACTCCTCGACGAAAAAGGAAACGAATTATCATCGACGCAATTCGCAGCCTATATTAATAAAAAATCACTCGGGTCCATATCCAGCCTGGTTTTTATTGTTGGCGGGCCTTACGGTTTTGATCAATCAGTTTACGAGCGGGCTAACGACAAGTTATCATTATCGAACATGACCTTTTCTCATCAAATGGTCCGCTTGTTTTTTGTGGAGCAATTGTACAGGGCATTTACAATAATAAAAGGTGAGCCATATCATCACGAATAAAACAAGCTTTTAGGAGGTTTAACGCTTTGCATATTATCTGCCGGGTGCTGCAATTTGTTTGAGCAGCCATTTTGTAATGTCGTCCGCAGCTTTGTCATTCTCAAAGTCGGAGGGGAGATGGCCATTGGTGTATTCATTATAGAGCCAGGGATCGCCAACCGCTAATACGGTTCCCTTTCCATATTTTGCAATTGCGATGATAATGCCATCGTTTCTGTTTTTCAACGCCGCGTAGGCGGGTGTTTTAACAGCAATAGAACAGGCATCTTTTATATATATTTTGTTAGCGGTTTTAAATAGACTGTTGCCCGTTGTTGCTATCGCGCCATCCTGGTAGTTGCGGCCGATTACATGGTTTTGCAGGTCGTCAGTAAAATGCATACCAAATTTAGCGGCGAGGTGATTGAAATGAGTTAGCTCCACGTTCGCGCTGTCGTTTGCCATCATTACCAATACACCGCCAGCTTTAACCCACTTAACGATTTCGTTAATATCCTTTTCCTGGATGTAGTTAGGGTGCGGGCTTTCCTTTTTGGTATCAGGATCAACTATGATATAAATAGCCGAGGCTTTTAAATTTTTAACGGTAGGTGCAACACTCAAAGAGTTGATTTTAGCCCCGTTTTTTCTAAAAATATCTCCCCAAATGGAATACCCGTTCATTGTGGTATCCTCCCACATATAGTGAAACCGCTGCGGCTGACCGGCCTTATCCGGATGAACCTCATGATTAAAATAATAGTCGAGCGTAACGGTTTGCGCAACTGACTTAAAGCCGATGGCGGTTAAAACAATTATTAAAGCTGATGAAAAAATCTTCTTCATGTTTGGCGATAGGGTGTATTCATTATATTTATTTCGCAGCAGGCTTTTCGTATGGTGCTAGCGCTTCCAGATATTTTTTAATTAATTTTTGTAAAGCATTAATATTGGGCTGCCCGCGTCGCAGTTGGCCAACTTCCCAGGTTGGCGGCACGTGCATAGGGGCCAGTTCGCCCGCTTCAAGCAGGTTGGCTGCGGTCTCGGCAATGTCTAATCCCTGTTTCCAGTCGGCGTTTGGTTGCGTCAGCCAGCGGTTGCCATCGTCAACAATCTTTGTAATGGCGCCTTCCCGGTCAACTACCGCTGGTAATATATCATTGCGATTCCTGAAAAAGCCTAATATTGCTGCTGCGATAGAAGGGTCGCGAACAGTCCCGTCTTCATAAAATACGCCATGCACAGTTCCCCAGCCCTCTCTTACAATCATCAGCTCCCAAATATACCATCCGACGTGGGCCTTCATGTGCTCTTCAAGTGTAACGTCATAAGGGTTTGCCCGCGCAATACAGCCTATCTCACCGTCAATAACCGGTTTCCCTGCTTTTGCTGCAAACTGTTGAGCACGTGAAATATTTTGATCGATTTTATCCCGGGTGTCCGAGTAATCGTGAAATTGCAGCACATCTACATAATCGGCAAGCGTTTCCATATTCTTCTCAAAGGCCATACCGATTGTGATCGGTGTCTTTGGGTCGATTTGATGGAAGAGCCGCGACATGAACTTGCAGTTTTCGAAGTTGCCCTGCACCCTTTCCAAAGGTTTCTCCGGGTAGTCGGGCTCATTCATAATATCCCACATTAGCAGGCCCGGGCGCGAGGAAAGGGAAGCGGAAAGAAACTTCACCCATTCTATCGCTTGCGGCCTTTGGCTGGTATCCTTTACCCATGGGCCTTTGCCTACCACCACCATAACGCCAATTCCGCGTACATAACAAGCCTGCACGAAATGCCTTAGCCTATCTTTAAGGGTATCCTTGATAGCTAAATAGGCCTCGTATGGAACAAATACACGCACCTGATTTAGGTTCAGTTTTTTTGCAAGGTCCAGATCGTAGTTTGTTACCCTTTCGCTGTATTTAACCCATTGGTCAATATGGTGATGTGGCGACACAGCACCCGCAGGCGTGTAGTTAAAGCCACGATATTTTGAAACATCACCCAGCGCCGACACATCAGCCTGCGACTTTGCCTGGGAATAACCAGCATACACTACAGCGATAACAATTAAGAGCGTGGCGGTAAGAGGTTTAAATATTTTCATGAGATAATCAACTGGTTATGGTTTGTAATTGCATGCGTTGGCTGTCTTTAGTACAATAGCGATTTTTTATAATAAAGTTACACAATTGACCATCAGTTTTTCGGCGTAATAACAAGTAGCGAAACACCCTGTCTTGGCAGGTTAAATGATAATTTCAATTGCTTACGGGTTACTGAAGCGGTTGCCGGCGGTGAAAGTAACTGCAGCTGTCCTGCATTCTGAAGCTCAAGATATTGCTGCTCGTTGGGTTGTTGGGGAGAATTCATTTGTTTCCACACGGTATAGGCGTTGCTATGGTTTTGATCTATCCGGTAATGGCTGATCGTAACCGATTTTGTATTCAGACCGGACAGACCTAATGACACAGGAGCATCCGCTACCGTGTTATCATCTTTGTCATGGTAATTCCAGATCATAATATAGACCGATTTGCCGTCAAAGGTTGCCAGGCCGTTAACATCCGGCTGTTTACCTCTTACACTTGAATCACAGATATTTTTGTAATTATACGGCGAATTGCTGGTTAGGGCCACTTTGTTACCGCGCATCATACCAAACATCCTGAAAACATTGAACACAGGTTTGTCTACTCCGTTAGTTGAGAGTTCGCGAAACCCGCGGAACCAGGGCTGGTTTTCAAACTCAAAAGCCCAGGTAACCGCGCCTAATAAATTTACACCCCTGTACGCCGCCAAGTCACATTCCCGTGCAACAGAAACTGCCGTATAACTTGCATATAGTGCACTGTTGCGGTAACTGTTTTGAGGAAAAACGTCGGCCGAGCAGGCGCCGCAGCTCTCCGGGTCAGATTCGCCGATGATTATTGGCAGATGTTTTAAGCTGGGATAACCGGCTATAATTTCGAAACCCCTATCGATGTTGCTGAGCTGCGTACCGATATTCATCCATACGGCCTTATCGATCACTTTTGTCTCACCCTTTGAATGAAAGGTCAAAAAGTCGATGGGGATGCCGTTTTTACCGTTAACCGCGCTGGTGCCGGCAGTAACATGATCCAGGAAAGTTTTTAAAAAGGCCCCGGCTTTTGGTGATTTGGGGCTGGTTGTCTCCGGGCCGCCAACTTTTGCTGTCGGCAAGGCCCGTTTGATCGCATCAACAGAATAATCATAGAGCTTGCAATATTCCTCAGGGGTTCCCTTCCAGTAAGAAATGTCCGGTTCATTCCATATTTCCCAGTACCAGCTCTCTACCTCTTTTTTACCATATCGCGCAACACTGTGCAATACCCATTGGTAAACCAACGCGGCAAATTTTTGATAGTCTTTTGGCGGGTAATTCCAACCGGTATAGTGATAAACCTTTTTTCCGTCGGGAGTTGTTTGATATCTGTCGGACTCTGGCTTAACAGACAAGGCCTCGGGCATGAAACCAACCTCCACGAGCGGTTTTGTTTTTCGGCTGATATAGGCGTCGAAAATACTGTCGAGTATTTTCCAGCTGTAAATAGGGTTGCCGTTGCTGTCTTCGGTATAGGCATTTGTTGAGCTCCATTTAAGTGCAGGAACGCCGTTCCCTGTTGTCAGCAGATTATGGGTCCGCAAATAAACGGGCAAGGGGGTTAATCCCGCCAGTTCGGTAAGCAGTTTCTTTCCATCTTTCATGAAGGTGTAATCCGCTTCATCATAACCAAAAAATCGCCAGATGGGCGTTAGCGGTTGGTGGGTTGTTTGATTTAAATTTACTTCGATAGCAACGGGATTTGCCTGGTTTTGAGCTCTAAGGGTAAATCGAGACAAGGTACAAGCCAATAAAAGACAGAACAGCGTTTTTTTCATCCTGATATATTATGATAGCAATAACTTAATTAATATTAAATAAACGACAGACGCATCCCTATTTTTTTCACCTAAACTGATCGCATCAATCTTTAACAGTGGTGTGAGTGATTTTCAGAAGATCAATTAGGTCAAATTGGGCGATGGTGAATAACAAGCAGTCATTAGCTATTCAACAATGTTGAACAAACATAAACTTTGATTTTTAATAAACAAATACTTCTTTAGTATTTATAAACGCTGTATTGAAATTGTTATAAAACTACTTGCGATGTACAACGTATTGCCGACCCGGGATTGGTCGCCTTCGTTTATAAAGGAACTTTATTTATTTTTGCCGGGTTCCGCGTTAGAGGCATTAAAAAAATGTTCGCCATTTTGCCGGGATTTAACTTATATGGAAACAGAACCGGTTATAAATCCTATTTCTAATATTGGCGACCGGATTCGGATATTGCGCGTAAATCAGAAGAAAACCCAGCAGGACTTTGCCGATTTGTGCGGATTATCAAAAAGCATGATCTCGAAAATAGAGACCAGCAAAACCATGCCGTCGGTAGCTACGCTGGTAAGGATGGCCCAGCATCTTGGAACTACCATCTCCGGCTTAATGGAAAACGACGGGTGGGTAAAGGCTATTGTTTGCTCAAGGGCCGAAGCCGAACAAAAACTGGTACCCACCGAAAAGGGCTACGCTATTTATCCTTATGCCTCAGAGTACCACGAAAAAAAGATGCAGCCGTTTTTATTCGTGGCCAAAAAAGGTGAAGTAAAAACGCACTCGCTTTCGCACGAGGGAG
>Ga0163162_10005457_pt1 | contig 12287 bp, 9 predicted proteins | sample S55metaG_FD_115310 | JGI IMG/M metagenome (GOLD analysis project Ga0163162, IMG submission 115310) | Switchgrass rhizosphere microbial communities from Kellogg Biological Station, Michigan, USA - S5-5 metaG | ecosystem: Host-associated > Plants > Roots > Rhizosphere > Soil | place: USA: Michigan...
AAAAAGGCCGCGGAGTTTGCGGGCAGGCCTGGGAACAAAAGAGAACAATAATTGTTGAGGATGTCAATAAATTTCCGGGGCATATCACGTGCAGTGCTTTGTCCAGGTCAGAAATTGTAATACCGCTTATCAAGAATGATATCGTTCTGGGGGTATTGGATATAGACCATTCAACCTACGCTGCATTTGATAAGACGGATGAATTGTTCCTTACTGAAATACTGAGCCTGGTCCGTTTATAAAATAAATTAAACAAGCGTTTAATTTATTTATTGTTAAGCCCTATTTTTGTATTTCCATTGCTTGCTTCCTGCGACCTATGAAGTTGCTTCTTAGAGACGACTTCGAATATTTTTCACATTTTATGAAAAGAATTCTTTTATTTTTCCCGGTAATACTTTTACTGGCTTCTGTAAATGCACAGGGTCAGGATGAACTTGCAGGCAAATCTCTCGAAGACTGTATACGATATGCCCTGGATCATCAGACGAATATCCGTCAGTCGGTTATTGATGAGCAGATCACTGAACGTGAAATTAAAATCCGGCTTGCGGACTGGTACCCACAAATAAATTTTTCCGGAAACTATCAGAATAATTTCCAGCGACCAACCAGTATTTTTAATGGTACCGCGAATCCTATTGGAACCTATAATGCATCCGGCGGATATTTCAGCCTCGACCAGACTATTTTTAACAGGGACGTGATCCTGGCGCAGCAATCCGCCGGTGATGTAAGGCTAAGTGCCAAACTAACCACGATCAACACCCGTATTGCCGTCGTGGCCAATGTTAGCAAGGCATTTTATGATTTGCTGCTATCCACCGAACAGATTGCCCTCCTGGATACTGATATTGTACTTCTGCAAAGAAGTCTGAAAGATGCATACAACCAATATAAAGGCGGGCTGGTAGATAAGACAGATTATCAGCGTGCCACCATCACTTTGAATAATGTAAAAGCAGCCCGTGTCACTGCTGGTGAAACACTGAAAAGCCGCACTGCAGTCCTGAAACTATATATGAGTTACCCGGCCGATTCAAGTCTGCAGGTAATATATGATAGTACCCGCATGAAAAATGAAGTGGCTTCATTTGACACACTCCAGCAGGTGGATCTCAATAACCGAATTGAATACCAGCAATTGATAACGCAGAAAAGGCTTGAACAGGATAATCTGAAATATTTTAAATGGGGATTCCTGCCAACGGTTTCGGCTTTTGGTCAGTACAATCTGAATTACTACAACAATCAGTTTAAGGATCTTTACAAGGACAACTATCCGAATTCTTATGCAGGCGTATCGGTTACCGTTCCTCTCTTCACAGGAACCAGGCGATTGCAGGAAGTGCGTATTGCAAAACTCCGGATCGAAAGACTGGATTATAACTTCATTTCGCTCAAAGATTCGATCCATACTCAGTACGTAACTGCACTGTCTTCCTATAAGTCCAATCTTAATAATTATTTCGAGCAAAAAGCAAATATGGAACTGGCCCGGGAGGTATATAATGTAATCCAGTTGCAGTATCGTGCCGGAGTAAAAACTTATCTGGACGTGGTAATCGCTAATAATGACCTCTTTTCAGCCCAGGTTAATTTTACCAATGCCATATTCCAGGTATTGAGTGATAAAATTGATGTGGAAAGAGCCCTTGGCACTTTAAAATATACATATTAATCATCCTGTTATGACTCATAAAACATTTGTCTATTTATTCATGCTGATTGGATTTACATCCTGTGGCCATTCCGATCCTCCACCGGCACCGCCGCCAGTGTCGGTAAATGTAATAACAGTGAAACAGGGGAGTGCCCGGTATTATGATTCGTATCCGGCAACTATAATCGCCGTCAATCAGGTGGAAGTCAGACCACAAGTGGCGGGTTACATTACGGGCATATTTTTCCAGGAAGGACAGCACGTAGAAAAAGGACAAAAGATTTATCAGATAGATCAGCAGCAATACCGTGGAGCATATGAACAGGCTGTAGCGCAACTAAATGCCAGTGAAGCGAACCTCAGCAAAGTGCAACAGGATGCTGACCGCTATGAGGAACTGGGTAAACAGGATGCGATTGCGCAACAAACCGTACAGCATGCACTGGCGGATTTACAAACTGCAAAAAAACAGGTCGAAGCGGCGAAAGCCAATGTGAGTGCTGTGGAAGTAAACCTGCGTTATTCCACTATTTATGCACCGTTATCAGGAACTATCGGAATTTCTTCCGTGAAACAAGGAGCTTCCGTTTCCCCGGGCACAACATTATTGAACACAATTTCCTCGGATAATCCGATTGGTGTGGATGTGGCGCTGGAAGAAACACTGATTCCATTTATGGTAAAAGAAAATAAATCAGATAAAGGCAAAACTGATTCAACATTTACCATAACCCTGGCTGACCAGTCAAAATATCCTTACCCCGGGAAAATATTCATAATCGATCGGGCTGTAGATCCGCAGACAGGTACGATCAAAGTGCGTTTACTATTTCCGAATCCGGATAATTTACTTAAGGCAGGCATGTCAGCGAACCTGAAAATTTTAAATAACAGCGGGGTTGAAACCATTCTGATTCCCTACAAGGCTGTCGTGGAGCAAATGGCTGAATATTTTGTATACGTTGTAAATGCCGATACCGTAGCGCAACGTAAAGTTCTGCTGGGTCAGCGTATCCGCGATATGACGGTGGTAAAAACCGGACTTAAGCAGGATGAAATTATCGTTTTGGATGGCGTACAAAAATTAAGAGACGGGTCAAAGGTTAAAGTGGCAGCGCCGGTATCAGGACAGGATTCCGTGGGCCGCCAGGTTAGTGATTCATCAAAAAGAAAATCATCGTAATCTGATAACAGCATGATTGCAGATACTTTTATTAAGCGGCCGGTAACGGCCATCGTCATTTCGATTGTTTTGGTATTGGTCGGTTTACTTTCATTATTGAGTCTGCCGGTGAGCCAGTATCCGGATATCACTCCACCGACAGTACAGGTGACCAGTAATTTTATCGGAGCAGATGCACAAACGGTGGAACAAACCGTAACCACGCCCATTGAAACACAGGTAAATGGTACACCCGGGATGGCTTACATGCAAAGTAACAGCACCAATAACGGTCAAACCACTTTAACTGTTACTTATGAAGTCGGAGCAGACGTCAACACAGGAATGCTGGATGTACAAAACAGGGTAGGCATTGCATCCCCCTCTTTGCCGGATGAATTGAAACGATTGGGTGTAATAACCCGAAAGAGAAATCCCAGCATACTTATGTTAGTGGCGATTTATGCACCGAAGGGAACACATGCAGTTACTTTCCTCGATAACTATACCAATATATTTGTGCGTGATGTTTTGCTGCGCGTAAAAGGAGTAGGGGATGTATTTATCCGCGCAGATGATTTCAGTATGAGGATCTGGCTCAAGCCGGATAAACTCGCCCAGCTTGGACTTACCGCCAGTGATGTCACCAATGCACTGCAGGAACAAAATGTGCAAATTTCAGCTGGCTCAGTAGGGGCTCCACCGCAACATTCTACCCAGGCTTTTGAATATTCAGTCGTTGCCAACAGCCGCCTGTCTACAGAGGAACAATTCAATAATGTGATTATCCGTTCGAATCCCTCAGACGGATCAATTGTTTATTTAAAAGACATCGCCCGCGTACAACTCGGAAAATTCAGTTATGCGAGTAATTCATTTGTAAATGGAAAAAGAGCATCTTATCTGCTCGTATACCAGGCGCCCGGCAGTAATGCACTCGCTGTTGCTGAAGGCGTATATGCGGCGATGGATGAATTGAAAAAATCTTTCCCTACTGATATTGACTATGTAGTTCCATTCGAATCCATTTCCGTAGTACAGGTTTCTATTCATGAAGTGGTAAAAACACTGCTGGAGGCACTCGGCCTGGTTGTTCTTGTAGTATTTTTATTTCTACAAAGCTGGAGGGCAACCCTGATTCCCGTTCTTGCCATTCCGGTCTCCATCATAGGAACATTTATATTTTTCATCCCGCTTGGATTTACCATCAATACGCTGACTCTTTTTGGATTTGTACTTGCAATCGGGATTGTCGTGGATGATGCCATCGTGGTGGTGGAAGCCGTACAACATTATATAGATGTTGAAAAGCTCTCGGCACGTGAGGCAACGGAAAGAGCGATGAAAGATATCTCAGGCCCTGTTGTAGCCATCGCATTAATCCTTGCTGCAGTTTTTGTTCCCGTTGGATTTATTCCTGGAATCGTAGGCAGACTGTATCAGCAATTCGCTATCACTATTGCCATTTCAGTAATGATTTCGGCTTTTGTCGCGCTTTCGCTTACTCCTGCTTTGTGCACAATGCTTCTGCGTCCAATGCATATGGATAAATCTTCCAGGGGAATCAACCAGTTTTTTTACCGGTTTAATACCCGTTTTGCAAGATTCACAAACAGATATACAAAAGGTGTGAATACCTGGATAAAGAGATCACCTTATGTGGTCATCCTGCTTATATGTATCTGCGTGGGTACCTTTTTGTTATTCCGTGCCAAGCCCAGCGGTTTCATTCCCCAGGAAGATGAGGGCCGGTTATTTATTACTTATGAATTGCCCGAAGCCTCGTCTACAACCAGGAGCCTTGAAACGCTGACGAAAATGATGAAGATTATTTCAGAAACAGAAGGTATCCAACATTACGCCGCGCTGGGTGGTTTGAATGTTGTCACCTTTGCTACGAAGGCAAACGGTGGAACCATCTTTACATCCTTAAAACCCTGGGATGAGCGTAAGGACAAAGCATTACAGCTGAAAGGAATTGTAGCAACCCTGCAAAAAAAATTCGCCGCTATTAAGGAAGCCAATATCCTGGTTATTTCACCACCGGCAATTCCGGGGTTGGGCCAGACCGGCGGATTTTCTTTCGAGTTGCAGCAAAAGGGAAGTACCGACGATGTGAAAGCATTTGAAAGAGTTGTAAACAATTTCGTTGCTGCTGTGAATAAACGGCCTGAAATCAGCCGGGCTTATACATTTTTTAATGCCCGAACACCTGGCTATTCATTGGATGTTGACCGTGAAAAATGCAAGAAACTGGGACTGTCAATTACAGACGTATATAATACTATACAAACTTTCCTGGGAAGTTCGTATGTGAATGATCTGACGATTTATGGAAGAAATTTCCGGGTAGTAGCACAGGCAGACACCAATTACCGGGGCGATATCAAAAATCTGAATACTTTTTATGTTAAGAATTCTTCGGGAGCTATGGTTCCATTGAGTGCAGTGATTTCGTACAAGGTTGTTGAAAATGCCGCTCTCCTGTATCATTTTAATTTATTCAGAACAGCAGAAATCAATGGCGATGCAAAAGCCGGATTTAGTAGTGGTCAGGCATTACAGGCCCTTAAAGAAGTAGCTGCTGAAACACTTCCCGCGGGATACGGATACGAATTTGCGGGTCTCAGTCGTGAAGAACTAAAAGCAGGGAGTATCACATTACTAATATTCGCTTTGTCCATAGTATTTGTGTTTCTTTTTCTGGCTGCTTTATACGAAAGCTGGCAGGTTCCTTTTTCTGTTTTATTTGCAGTACCTGTCGGTATGCTGGGTGCAATCCTGACCCTTACGCTGATTCCAAGCCTTGTAAATAATGTATACGCGCAGATCGGGATGATAACACTGATCGGCCTCTCAGCTAAAAATGCAATCCTGATCGTTGAATTTGCCAAGGAGCGTGTGGACAGGGGAATACCGGTTGTTCCGGCAACCCTCGAAGCCGTACAGCTTCGTCTTAGGCCGATCCTGATGACTTCCATGGCATTTATACTGGGCGTACTGCCACTGGCTCTCGCTACCGGTGCCGCCAGCGTGGCTAGATCAACCATTGGATGGACAGTACTTGGCGGTATGCTGGCAGCTACCTCTCTGGCGATATTTATTGTACCGGTGCTATTTGTTGTGATAACCAGGCTTTCCTATGGAAAGAAAAAACTTGCCGCTCTAAAGGAACAGGTGCCGGGATTAACGGAATAAAAAGGAAAAAGTATAAAATAAAAAAGCCCTCTCATCCGCATAGCGTATCGAGAGGGCTTAATATTTATTACTATTACTAAAGAGTCAGAACTTTTTGCTTTTTACTTTAAAATAATCGTCCGGTGAATATCACCGACAGTTACATTAGCAAGGTTGTCACAACCTCCATCGCCAAAATCAATGGTTCCGTTTATCTTCTGATTGTATGAAAATCCAACTACTCCCTGACTTACATTATGACAACTCACAGCTTTTACAAGGGGAGTGGTTACATTAAAGACAAGACTGTTCCCACCGGCGTCTGAAAAGGCGCTGTTCCCGGTCACACTATACACGTCGTCAGTAATATCCAAAGGCGTAGCCAACCCACTTGTCAGGGTATATGTTTTATTGTGACTGTAATGATAGTTCGTTGAGTTCGGATAGGTAATAATTCCGTTCGTCACCTTGGTATTAATAACGAGATCAGTTGATCCGGTGGAATTATTGGTTATTAAATACGCTCCCTGAAGTCCGAATCCGTTTACAACGTACTGGGCGAAAGTAACTGACACGGTAGAACCCGGGAAAAATATCGGTCCGCTAAATACATAAGTAAGTTTTCCTTTGCGATAAATGCCATCGGCACTGGTACAACCGGAACCGAAATCAACCACCAGTGTCTTAGGGTAACTGTTCGGAATGCTGTCATCCAGTGTATAAATGGCACAACCCATATGTGTTTCCGTTCCGTTAGTGGCTTCGGTAGAAAAAGTCGAGGTTTTCCCGGCCTTTGCACCAGATGTGCTCATCTTACCAGCATTGTCGGAATAACTTACGAAGGCATTATTCAGCACATCGTAATACATATTATCGGCAGCAGTGGAAGAATCAGATAAGGAAGCTGCGCCCGAGTCACCTCCTGTGTTGGTAACAGGAATATCATCCTTCTTACAGGATACCAGGCTGATGACAGCGGCGAGGGCAATTATTTTACCCGTGTTCTTAAGGAATTGAAATTTCATAGAGTCTATTGTTTAGTTGATTCACTCTAACGCTGCCTTTTACGGGTTATTTCGTGAGCGTTTTGTTAATGTATTAGAATACCAATACAATGCTGATTACCAATGTAATAGCAAGTATATTTTTATAAAATAATGAATTAATTCACCGGGTCTTTCTCCGGGATTTTTGCATGTGCGTGTGAAATGAATTCCGGGATTTAGATCCGTTCCAGATTAGAGAAGAAAAAATCGCTTTCCACCCGGGCATTTTCATCACTGTCGCTGCCATGAATAGCATTTTCTCCCAGAGAAGCGGCGAAAAGCTGGCGTATGGTTCCTTTGTCAGCTTTGGCGGGATCCGTTGCCCCTATGAGCTTCCTGAAATCGGCGACTGCATTTTCCTTTTCGATTATGGCGGCGATAATTGGTCCACGACTCATAAATTCCACGAGTTCCCCATAAAAAGGACGGGCACTGTGTACCGTATAAAATTCTCCGGCCTTTTCGGGTGTAAGATGGGTCATCTTGAGGGCGATCAATTTGAAACCGGCTTTTAAAATGATGTCAAGGATTGCGCCGGAATGCCCGTTGGCAAAAGCATCAGGCTTGATCATGGTGAAACTACGGTTGCTCATTTGTTCTTGTTTGGCCGGCAAAGGTAATACATTTTACAGGAGATTTGGGAATGGCGATTTAATTCTGCACCTTTGCAACCGTTTTACATGCAACCTATTACGGATATTATTCCCTTATTGCAGGAGCCGAGAACCATTGTCATTGTGATGCATCAGAAACCTGATGCAGATGCGATGGGTTCCTCTTTGGGCCTTTACCACGTTCTTGTTTCTCTCGGTCACCAGGTAACTGTAATTTCACCGACCAACTGGGCGGACTGGCTTAGCTGGATGCCCGGTGCGGATGGTGTTATTGACTACGAACTCAATGCCGCCAGGTCCAATGAGCTGCTGGAAAAAGCAGACTGGATATTTTGTCTTGATTTCAATGTTCTGCACCGCACAAGGAAAATGACCGGACCTATTGGAAATGCCCCTGGCATACGCATTCTGATAGACCATCATCAGCAACCGCAAAAGGAAGTATTCGCATACGGAATCAGTGATACGTCTAAAAGTTCTGCCAGTGAAATGGTTTTTGATTTTATAGAATCCGCCGAACTCGGTCATAAGATCAACCAGGCGGTAGCCTCCTGTTTATATGCCGGAGTTATGACCGATACCGGTTCATTCCGATTCAGTTCAGCCTCCGCTTCGGTGCATCGCATGGTGGCTGTTCTGAAAGACACCGGTATGGACCATTCCATAGTACATGAAAATCTGTTTGACAATTTCCTCGAGAACAGGCTTCGCTTTATCGGACATGCGCTGCTGAACAGGATGGAAGTTTTATATGAATACAACACAGCCCTGATCAGCATTCCATGGAAAGATCTCGTGAAATACCAGATCAGGACAGGTGATACAGAGGGCCTGGTGAACTATCCGCTCACCATTTCGGGAATCAAATTTGCCGCACTTATCATAGATCGCGACGAAGAAATTAAATGTTCTTTCCGCAGCAAGGGCGGATTCGATGTAAACCTGTTTGCCCGTAATTATTTCGAAGGTGGTGGACACCGGAATGCTGCAGGTGGAAGAAGCAGTGAATCGCTCGAAGAAACAACCCGCCGGTTTCGCGCGTCATTAAAAGAAAACGCTTTACAATTACAATAAATCTGAAATGAAAAAAATCAATTCTTTTCTATTCGCCCTGATGGGTATTCTGTTACTGGCTTCCTGTGATAATAAGGGATTAAAGAAAACAAAATCCGGCATATTATACCATATCATATCTGACGAAAAAAATCCGGTTGTGAAAAAAGGTCAGTTTATCAAAATAAGTTTCACCCAGAAAATCAGCGGTGTGAAAGATACCGTCCTGATCAGTTCAGACAGCAGCATGCCTGCCTACGTGCCGATCGACAGTGTACCATCAAATGCTTATAGTCCGGTTGAAATATTTCCACTGCTGAGAAAAGGCGACAGCGCTGTCGTCATCCAGCTCGTGGACAGCATTATGAAAAGATCCAATGGACAGCCGTTGCCGCCATTCCTTCATAAAAAAGACAAGATCGTCCTTACCCTGCGTGTGCTGGACGTTTTTGATAATGAAGAGCTGGTAAAAAAAGACCGGGAATCTCTGCTGCAGGGATTTCATGAAAAGCAAATCAAACAAATGGAATCTTATCTGCAGCAAAATAATATCCAGGCAACCAAGACACCGATGGGTGCTTTTGTGGTCATCAAGACGCCTGGAGATGGTCCTCTTGTAGATTCGGGTAAACAGGTTTCAGTAATCTACACCGGTAAATTATTGCCTTCCGGAAAAGTATTTCAATCCAATGATGAAGGAGACAAAGAACCGTTCAAATTTGTTATTGGCCGGCATATGGTGATTCCGGGTATGGAAGATGGTATGCATCTCTTAAGGAAGGGATCCACCGCTACGTTATATATACCTGCTTTCCTGGCTTATGACCAGCAACCGGGTCCGGGTCATACACCCAATGAAAATCTTTCTTTTGATATAAGGGTTGCTGATGTTACTGAGGCACCGGCGGAAAGCGAAATGCCGATGCGTCCGGGAGCACAGAGCAGGCCGAATATGCATCCCGCGCAACCGCCCGCACACAAATAAATTTTACCGGGGAAGTCCTATGCACTGGCATAGGACTTCCATAACCGGATTGCTTCCCTGGCTTCTTTCACATCGTGGACGCGCAATATATCGGCACCCTGCTCCAGTGCCAGTGTATGTAAAACTGTGGTACCGTTTAAAGAATCCTCCGGTTTTATACCCAGTGTTTTGTATACAGTGGCTTTTCTTGAGAGCCCGGCCAGGACAGGCAATCCAAGCATTTTCAACACCTTCATTTTCTTCAGTACTAGAAAATTCTGTGCGGTGGTTTTGGCAAATCCAAAACCGGGATCGATGATCAGATCCCTTAAGCCCATACGAATGCACTCGTCCTTGCGACCTATAAAATAATCCAGTATCTCCCTGGTGATATCTTCATAGTCAGTCAGGTTCTGCATGTTTGCGGGATTCCCGCGCATATGCATGCAGATATAAGGCACCCCCTTTGAAGCCGCCAGCGCCGCCAGGTTTTCCTGTCTGGATGCCCCAATATCGTTTATTATCGAAGCCCCTGCCTCCAGCGCAGCTTCTGCCACTTTATAACGGTAACTGTCAACCGAAATAAAAGCAGCAGGAAACCGGCCGGCTAATAGCTGAACAGCCGGAACAACACGCCGGATCTCCTCATCCACCGGAATCTCCGCGGCTCCCGGCCGGCTGCTTAAACCACCCAGGTCCAGGATGGCCGCTCCGTCCGCTAACATCTTTTCACCCTGAGCGATTAACTTCTCTTCAGACTGAATCCGGCTACCGGAATAAAATGAATCGGGTGTCATATTCAGAATGCCCATCACGATAGGATCTTCCCAGCTGAGTAATCTTCCTTTGCAATTCAGTGAATACATATTGAATGCGTAAATTTAGGCATCATTACTAAATATTACTTTTGAACAATGAAAGATACCCTAACCCAGTATGAAAATGAAGTAAGTCTTTGCCGGGACATTTTCCTGAAAAAAACTGCAGATTATGGAACGTCCTGGCGTGTGTTGCGCATGATTTCCATTCTTGACCAGATATTCATTAAAGCCAAACGAATCCGGACCATCCAGGAAAAGGGCACCCAGCAGGTGGGAGAAGATATCCGGGGAGAATTTCAGGCAATCGTGAATTACGGAATCATCGGGTTGATACAACATGATTTACACAGCGACGGCATTGAAGATCTCGGAACCGATAAAACAGCAAGCCTTTACGATGAAAAAATTTCTTTCGTTAAAAAAATCATGGAAAATAAAAATCATGATTACGGGGAAGCCTGGCGGGAAATGAGCCAGGAAAGTTTCGCTGACCTGATCCTCATGAAACTTCAGCGCATGCGTCAAATTCTCGCCAACGATGGCAGAACGCTGATCAGCGAAGGCATAGACGCCAACCTGACCGACATTATTAACTACGCAATTTTCGCCCTGATCGGAATCGCAGAAGGGCGCCACATCGCATAATACATACAATGAAAAAAACCTTTCTGAATACGGCTAGACTATTGGTAGGTATTCTATTCATCTTCTCCGGCCTGATCAAAGCCAACGATCCCCTTGGGCTGAGTTATAAAATGCAGGAGTTTTTTGAAGTCTGGAACATGCCGGCTCTGGATGCCTACACCCTTGTATTTTCCGTGATCATGATTGTATTTGAAATCCTGGCCGGCGTAGCTGTAATACTCGGCTGGCGGATGCAACTCTTCGCCTGGTTGCTGCTCGTCCTAATAATTTTCTTTAGTTTTTTGACCGGCTACGCAGTTATATCCGGTAAGATACGTGAATGCGGATGTTTTGGAAATTGTATCCCGTTGCAGGCGATGGGTTCTTTTATCAAAGACCTGATTCTGCTTATACTCATTGGTATTTTATTTATTTACAGGAAAGAGATCAGACCGGCAATGCCCGTCAATATCTGCCAGTTTATTCTGGCCCTGTCGTTGGTATTATCTTTCTCCATTGAATGGTACGCACTTCGATATCTGCCTCTGGTGGATTGTTTGCCTTTTAAGAGGGGTGCCAATATTTTCGAAAAAATGAAGCCACCTGTCGGAGCGATACCTGACAGCACGGTGATAAATTTCGTTTATGAAAAAGATCACCAGACGAAGGAATATTCGGCCGATCAATTGCCCGCCGATCTGGACAGCACATACACATTTATCAAACGCTATGATAAATTGGTCCGGAAAGGAAATGCGGAAGCGGAGATCAAAGATTTTTCACTTATCAGTTTATCCGGCAGCGACAGTACCAGGCAGATTCTGGACATGCCAGGATTCCAGCTGATGCTGATCTCCAGAGGTTTCCCGCAAACCAACCCCCGGTGGAATAAATCCTTTCTTTTGTTGTATACTTTGGCGAGGTCAAAAAATATACCTGTCATTCTGGTTACGTCTAACCGGCCTGAAGCTGAAGAGTGGGTGAAATCTAATAACCTGCCCATTCCAGTTTTCGGCTGCGACGCCACCGCCGTCAAAACTGCCGCCCGTGCAGATCCTACATTATATCTTTTAAAAAAAGCTACAATAGTTAATAAGTGGAGCTATGCCAGTTTTGAAATGGCCGTTCCAAATATTGCCGAACTTCCTTTACAAAAAACAGAC
>Ga0163162_10005458_pt1 | contig 12284 bp, 13 predicted proteins | sample S55metaG_FD_115310 | JGI IMG/M metagenome (GOLD analysis project Ga0163162, IMG submission 115310) | Switchgrass rhizosphere microbial communities from Kellogg Biological Station, Michigan, USA - S5-5 metaG | ecosystem: Host-associated > Plants > Roots > Rhizosphere > Soil | place: USA...
AACTCCTGCTTATTTCAGGAAACTGTTTAAAGAATTTTATGGCCGCGATGTAGCTGAATTACTGTAATAATATAAAGTTACTAATCTTTTATTTAACCCTTTTCATCGGAAACTGTATTGCCTTGATCTTTCCTTTTCTTAGTCCTGATATCTCGGCGAGCAATGAGTCTTTAGTTATTTGGGTATAAGTGATCTTTTGCGGGAAATCATGTTCCGGGTTTTCAAACACCAGTTGTTTTTTGTTGGATGAAGTAAGCGTAAAAGTTACCGCTTTGCCGTTGTTTTGATTTTTTACTGTTGGGATATAGTAAAGCTTACCGGCGTGTTGCTCCAGCCTGATCTGCTCGGATGATACAGTATCTGTACCTGCTAATGAATAGCTTCCGCCGAGAAATGTGGAATCATTAAGTTTTTTCCATGTTTCGATATCCAGTGTTTTTGCCGATTGATTTTTCCAGCTGCCAATAAGCCATTTGGCTTGCGCGATAGGGTGGGATTTTTGTTGGGCATAAGAGCCGGTATAAGCAAGTGTAATGCAGACCGCAACCAGCAGTGATGATTTGATATGACGAAGCAGGATCATAATTGATGATTAATTAATTGAAGATACAAAACTTGTAAATCAGCATAAATTAAAATTTCACGCAAAGGCGCTAAGCCGCAAAGATTTTAGCTTGGCGCCTTTGCGTCTTTGCGTGAGAATAACCTTGTCGCAAATGCACCCTTTATTTGTCGCGTATGTAACTCTGCGATGCCATTCATTTTTAGGATATTTGATTAAACCAACAGCAAATCATGGAAAATTCAGTAACTAACGGCACCGAAGTGATCGCCATAAAAGAAGCTCAAAAGATACTTGATGTTAAATGTGCTATGCTCAACGGTTCAACCTTTGAGCAAATGATGATGAACAATGCCAGTTTCAAAGACGTATGTATAACCGGGCTTAAAATTGAAGATGCTAATCTGAGCGATCTGGAAATAAAATACGCGCAACTTGGCGGGGCTTACATTCATGATATTGGTATGCCGCCCGAAGGCCATCCCGCTTATGACCCTGCCGCGAAACAACGTCCGCTTAAATTTGAGAACTGCGATTTGCAGGGCAGCACCATAACCGATTGTAATCTTAGCGATGTGAATATTACAGACTGCAACCTGAACGGTATGAAAATTAACGGTATTGATGTGGCTGATCTGCTAAAGGCATATCAACAGAAATAGGGGGAACTTTAAGAAGCTGTTTAAAATCTAATAAAAAGACCGTCATTGCGAGGTACGAAGCAATTCCCAATTGGCAGAGCCGCTCTGCATAGTTCGCGATTGCTTCGTACCTCGCAATGACGCTTTTTTTAAGCTATCATATTAATAGCTTTTGGCTTTCTGCATTCAGCTTTTCGCCTTTACTTACTTGCCCACACATTATCCTTTTTGTTACTGTCTGGATCATAGGTGGTACCTAATACTAATTTTTTAACAGCTTTTTTGGCAGTAAAATCAACCTTGGTCGTTTTATTGCCTGCAGCCCAAACAACAATGCTTTTATGTACCAGTTCGGTAGTGCCATCGGTATAATAAACAGTTAGGTTTACGGGGATGGGTTTACTGCCAACTTTGGTAATAGTGGCACTGTACTTTAGCCCGGTGTTAGTTACTTTACCAATAGCCAGGTCAGTTACACCATTGTCAAAGAACCAGGCTTTCCAGAACCAGTTAAGGTTCATGCCTGATCCTGCGTTCATGCAATTGAAAAAGTCGTAAGGCATAGGGTGTTTGCCATGCCATTGAGCAATATAATAGTGCAGGGCCTTGGTAAACAGCTCATCGCCAAGCATATCTTTTACATATAAATAGCCCAGGCCCGGTTTGGGATAGCTATCGGTAAAGCTCGCCGCTCCCGTTAGCATTGGTGTAAGCGTCATTACAGGTACGTCAACCTCATGACCGGCAGTTTGTTCAACAGCAGAAACGCCGTACGGATCAACAATTGAAGGGTCTATCTCCGGACTCACCAGCCATTCGCCTATGGTTGCCCAGCCTTCGTCCATCCAGCCGTATTTGGTTTCGTTAATACCCATGTAAAATGGAAACATGGTATGGAAGATCTCATGATCGGTAAGCTCAATGGCATCTGCCTTATCTTCAAGCGGGTTATCATTCACCATCATGGGGTATTCCATTTGGTCAAGGCCGTCAAAAACGGTTTCATGCTGGTATGGATACGGCCATTTCGGGAATTTGTAGCTCATTACTTCTACCGTTTTGCGGGCGTAGTTAACCACGGCATAATAATCCTTGTGCTTTTCGTTAAACACGGCATCAACGCGGGTACGCCGGCCGGTTTTAGGATCAACCAGCAGGCTCGATGCTTTCCATAAGTAATGATTGCTGGTAGCAAACACAAAATCGGTAACGCTATCGGCCTCAAACTTCCAGGTATTGGTTGGATTGTTTTTGGTGATATTGCCTGCTTTAACATCATCTTCGGTAATGATATCGGTTACTTTATCGCTCGCGCCGGCATCGCCAATACGTTTAACTATACGGTTGTCATAAACATCTGCGGCGTTTTTCAGATCGCCGGTTGCCCAAACCTTATAATCGCCGGGCACGGTGATCTCTGCGCTAAAATGGCAAAAATCATTATAAAACTCCTGTGCGCCAACATAAGGGTAATCGTTCCATCCATCAATGTCGTCATAAACTGCTATACGAGGGAAAAAATAAGCAATGAAGAATGCGCCCGTATCAATCTGACCGGTACGGATATGCGAGCCCTTGTTTAACGTGTAAGCATAGCTGATATCAAAGTGTACTTTTTGTTTTGGAGCGATAGGAGATACCCGCAGCGTCATATTTGTGCCGTTGATACGGCGTTTGGCGCTATCCTGTGTTTTGTTATCAATGCTCAAACTGCTGATATGCACTCCATCGGTAAGGTCCTCTGCCGAAACCTGCATTTGGCGTACGGTCCCTTTTTTATACAAGTTGGGATAAAGTTTAAATTGTACCCGCTTTAATGTATCAGGACTATTGTTAAAATAATCGATACCAACGGTACCGCTCACCAGGCGGGTTTTAGGGTCGAAATTTACTTTGATCTTATAGTCGGCGGTGTTTTGCCAGTAATTTTTGCCTGGTGCCCCGGTAGCGGTTCGTGTTCCTTTGGTGTAGGTATTTTGCAGGTTTACGGCTATGGGTAAGGTTTGCTGGGCAAATGTTGTAGTACTGCCCAATAATAAAATAAAAGGCAATAATTTTTTAATACTGATCATTTATGCGGATATATATGAGTTATATTTGAGGTAAATATAAATAAACCGTTGCAGAACCCGGTAAGCGATAATTTTGTATCGCTGGTACGTTACCGCATAAATTAGCACGGTTTTGAGTAGTTTACCATTTTTAAATAGTATCCATGACTGCCGAAAAAATGATCATCGTAACCGGTAAGCAATACCTTGAGCTAAAACAAAGCTTAGAAAGCGGGGACGGGCTTACCTATAATATAGGCACCGATAAACACCCCGAAATAGTTAGGATCACCAATATTTACATGGACACTGATCCCGACTTTACCCGTAACCCGCGCCAGTTTGCGCGTATGCAGGAAGACCTGAACGTGCAGGTTAAGCTGGAGTACGTGGCGGAGTAGATAAACTTTTCCAAGGCAATTATTCCCAATCTAACCATAATCGCTTATTTTTAGGCCATGCATCACCCTGAAGATAACCCCTGGAAAATAACCTCCCAAAAAAATATCTACGATAACCCCTGGATCAACCTAACCGAATACCAGGTTATTAACCCCTCTGGTAATCCCGGTATTTACGGTAAGATACACTTCAAAAATGTGGCTATCGGCGTTTTACCCTTAGATGCCGAGTTGAATACTTACCTGGTAGGGCAATTTCGCTTTGCACTAAATCAGTACAGTTGGGAAATGCCGGAAGGTGGAGGCCCCGAAGGGACAGATCCGCTTGAATCGGCCAAACGCGAATTACTGGAAGAAACCGGGTTAAAAGCTTCACAATGGACAGAGATCCAGCGCCTGCACCTTAGCAATTCGGTAAGCGATGAGTTGAGTATCCTGTACCTGGCCCGTGGCCTTGAACAGTTTGAAGCCGAGCCTGAAGAAACCGAGCAGCTGATCATCAAAAAAGTGCCTTTTGCTGAAATTTATCGTATGGTTTGCGATGGCGAAATTACGGATTCCATGACTGTAGCGGCGGTGCTTAAAGTACAATTGCTGCTTACAGAAAACCGTTTGTAAATTACCGCTTTACTGAAAAAAATATAACTTTGCCCGTTGATGAAAAAGTTATTAGGCTATATTTTAACGCCGTTTACCGCTATTGCATTTTCCTTGTCCCTGGTTATATTTCATCCTATACAATGGATCTGTTTTCGCGTGTTTGGCTACGCGGCACATAAAAAGGCTGTTGATATATTAAATTTATTCCTGTTGCGCACTTTTTATATACTGGGCGATACGGTAACTTTTATCAATGAGCAAAATCTACCTATTGGCAGGCCTATTATATTTGTGGCCAATCACCAGAGCCTGCTCGATATACCACCGCTCATCTATTATCTGCGTAAATACCACGCCAAGTTTGTTTCTAAAATAGAACTCACCAAAAATATCCCCTCCATCAGCTATAACCTTAAACATGGCGGAGGTGCTAATATCGACAGGAAAGACTCCCGTCAGGCCATGACCGAAATGATGAAGCTTGGTGAGCGGATGAAAGCCAATAACTGGTCGGCCGTGATTTTTCCGGAAGGTACCCGTTCAAAAGATGGTACGGTTAAAGCATTTCATTCGGCCGGGATATCCATGCTTTTGAAAAAATGTCCCGATGCGTTGCTTGTTCCGATAGCAATAGCCGATGCCTGGAAGGTTATGAAGTATGGCTATTTCCCCCTCAATACTTTTACGCCGGTAACCTGGACGGTATTGGAACCTATTGAACCCGGCAAAACCCCCGCTGCCGAACTGGTGCTGGAAGCTGAGAACAGGATCAAGGCTGCTTTGGCTTGATTTCGGATCTCGGATTTTCGATTTCGGATTTTTTATTAACTGACTAATGTTGTCATTGTCGTCTTAAGTGTTCGGAAGGCGCAGGTCAGTTGAATACGTTGTTTTAAAAAACGATGTCATTGCGAGGAGGAACGACGAAGCAATCTCGTAGCTGTGCAGATCGGATATGCATTGGCTACGAGATTGCCGCGCTACGCTCGCAATGACATGGTTTTTATTTCGCCTCTCCCCTGGTGGAAGTTTAGCGACAGCGTAACTTCGTCCTGAAATTCGTTAAGCTCAGCTTAACTGCTCTGCTATTTCGCCGATCTGATCAACTTGCATATTCCGCTCCCGCAAGCAGAATGCTTGCCCTGTTTTAGGACGAAGTTACGCTGTCGCTAAACTTCAACCAGTTAAAGACGTCGACTCATCTCTTCCAAAATCCCAAATCCGATATCCGAAATACAATTAATCTGTTAATAATCAGTTAAATGTTAACAAATAAATCACATCATATTTACGTTAATATGAAACGTTATCGCTTATTTTTATAGACCCATAAAAAAGGTCGCCTAAAATTTACCTAAAATAATTTTTATGACCTGGAGAAAATTCAGCGGCGAAGTAATCCAATCGCCCATTATGGAAGAGGTTGAAAAAGCAATTGAACGCGAAGCCCTCCTCGGAAACAAGCTCAAAGTATGTATCGGTACCGACTCACAAGTTAAAGGGGCTGTAACAGATTTTGCAACCGTGATCGTGTTCCTGCGTGAAAAACGCGGCGCTTTCATGTTCATACACCAGGAGCGTACTTCGCAAAAAATGAGCATTAAAGAAAGGATGCTGAGCGAAGTTCAGAAGTCTATCGATATTGCTTACAAGCTTTGCGATTTGCTCGACCTGTATGATGTAGAGCTTGAGGTACATGCCGACATTAACACCAACCCGATGTTTAAGAGTAACGCAGCCCTGCATGAGGCTATGGGTTACATCCTGAGCATGGGCTTTGTGTTTAAAGCCAAGCCCGAAGCTTTCGCAAGTTCATACTGTGCAAACAAAATAGTGCAGTAAATTTGCCGAAACTAAAAGCGGTGTATCTATATTTGATATTAAAATATATCAGATATACCTATGTCGCCACTTATTGAAATCAACGACCCGGCTTTAGCCGCACAGGATACTATTCTTATTGATGCCCGCGGAGGGCAGGACTCTTACCAGCGTTACCTGGCAGGCCATTTAAACCACGCCATATACGCCGACCTTGATCAGCACCTTACCACTAAACCCGATGATCCCGCCTTTGGCGGCAGGCACCCGCTGCCCAATATACAGGAGTTTGCTGTACTGTTAGGTAACTGGGGCATTACGCCTGGTAGCCGCATTGTAGTTTATGATGATAAATCGGGTGCTTTCAGTGCTTCGCGCCTATGGTGGATGCTGAGGGCAATTGGCCATGAAAATGTACAGGTATTAAATGGTGGTTTACAGGCTGCAAAAGATGCCGGTGTTGAACTAAGTACAGAAGCTTATACTCCAACCCCGGTTGATCCATACCCGGTAACGCATGAGTATGCAAACACTGTTGAGATAGCTGAAGCCGGTGAAGCTGCACAGGATCCTTCAAGATTAGTAATTGATGTGCGCGAAACCCCGAGATATCTGGGCCAAACAGAACCTTTGGATTTGATAGCGGGTCATATCCCCGGTGCTTTAAACCTGCCTTATATCAATAACCTTGGTGCTGATGGCAGATATTTACCTGCTGATGACCTTCGCAAGGCTTATGATGCCGCTATAGGTGATGTAGCACATGACCAGGTGATTGTTCACTGCGGATCGGGTGTTACAGCCTGCCATACGCTGCTGGGTATGGATTATGCCGGTATCAGCGGACCTAAGCTTTACGTTGGTTCATGGAGTGAATGGTCAAGAAGGGATTTGCCGATAGGGAAGGAAGAGCGGTAGGCTTTTACTCACCCCGGCTGCGCTCCGCTGGCCGACCCTCCCTCCGGCTTTGCCGCAAAGAGGGTAAGAAAAAAATCATTTCGCCGCCACTCGGCTGGAGCCGAGCGGTGGCTTATTTTTATTACTGTAACATTCCAGCTTTATCTCTGTTACCTCATTGTGAAGACATACGTTTTAAAAAGAGAACAATCTATTCCCATCAGCATTGATCAGGCCTGGGATTTTTTCTCATCGCCATTAAACCTGGCTAAGATCACCCCGAATGATATGCGTTTCGTGGTAACTTCTGATTATACCGAAACTACTAAAATGTATGCCGGGATGATCATTACTTATAAAATATCACCGCTATTGGGCATCAACATGGACTGGATGACGGAGATCACCCACGTTGATGATAAAAAGTATTTTGTTGATGAGCAGCGCTTCGGCCCATACGCTTTATGGCACCATCAGCACCATTTCAAAATTATTGAAGGCGGTGTACTCATGACCGATCTGTTGCATTACGCTATTCCTTATGGCGTGGTAGGCCGGTTAGCGAATACTGTTTTTGTTAAAGGGAAAGTAGAGCAGATATTTGATTACAGGGTTAAGGCTATTGAGGAGCTGTTTGGGGTTTATAAATAAAATTATGAACTGCCGCGGGTTTAGCGCAGCGTAACCCGTGGTGAAGCATGATGTAAGCTTTCAGCTTACATATTATGTTCAGCTGAAAGCTGAAACGATGCGCACCACGGGCTGAAAGCCCGCGGTAGTGTTAATTTTTATTCCCCCACCAACACGACCTCTTCTTCAACTACCTTAACTTTTTGCCTGCTCAGCGTCAATGCAAATACTGCGCCTGTTGAGGCCATGATCACGCCGACAATTTCGGGCGAGGTAAAGCCCAATCCCCAGGCTATAGGAAGGCCGCCCAGGAAAGCACCTAAGGCATTGCCAATATTAAAAGCAGCCTGTGTAGCTGCTGCACCGAGCATTTCGGCGCCTTTGGCAGTGTTGATCATTAAGGTTTGAATTGGTGAACCTACGGCCATTGAAAGTCCACCTGTTATAAACGTCATGACAAGCGACAGGATCTGGTTTTGCGAAACAAAGAAGATCACAACCAGCGATATAGCCATGGTGATCATCAATATTAAACAGGCTTTTACCGGGGAAACTTTATCAGCCAGTTTACCGCCGACAAAATTCCCTACCACCATACCCAAACCTGCTAATACCAAGACATAAGGTACACTGCCGGCCGAAAACTTTGAAACCTCGGTCATGAGTGGGGCGATGTAGCTGATCCATGCAAAAAGTCCGCCTGTACCAATGGCCGTTAAGCCAATGATGAGCCAGGCCTGTTTTTTTCTGAAAAATGTAAGCTCTGAGCGGATATTCCCGTTACCATTCGGGGCCAGTTGCGGCAGCCATAGTTGAATAAAGGTTAACGTCAGTAAACCTATTACCGCTATCATCCCAAAGGTATACCGCCATGAATAATGATGACCGATGTAGGTGCCCAGCGGAACGGTGAGCAGGTTGGCAATGGTAAGCCCTGCAAACATAACTGATATGGCTTGCGCCTGTTTGCCTTTGTCGGCAAGCCGGGTGGCTACTACCGAACCCACACCGAAAAACGCGCCGTGCGGCAAACCGGCCAATAACCTCGAAAATAGCAGGACATAATGATTTGGCGCAAAGGCCGAACACGCATTAAAAACCGTAAAGATGATCATCAATACGGTCAGGATCTTTTTTGGCGGATAGCTGCTGGTAAAGGCAACCAATAGCGGCGCGCCGATAACCACGCCTAAGGCATAGGCCGAAATCAAGTGCCCCGCAACGGGGATGCTGGTATGAAAATCATTGGCAATATCAGGCAGCATGCCCATCATCACAAATTCGGTAGTGCCAATGCCAAGGCCGCCTAAGGTTAGTGGTAGTAAACTCTTTTTCACGTTGTTGTATTAAATGATATTGATGCCTGCTTCCCTGTATGCCGAAAGTTGTTTGTCGTCGGGAGAAACATCGGTAATGATGGTGTCCAGTTCTGTTACCGGGCCTATGTAGTAGGAATCGGCCTTATTTATTTTTTCTAAGGTGGATAAGGCGATGGTTTCTTTCGATACTTCGATCATCGTTTTCTTGATCTCGGCCTCTTCGTAATCCCTTGTAGTGATGCCTATGGTAGGGTGCACACTGCAGATCCCAAAAATGCAAAGATCGGCACGGATGTTCCTGAACGCGTTGATGGTTTCGTGGCCGATGGTGGTAAAGGATGATTTGTACAGGCGGCCTCCTGCAAATATCACTTCTACCGTTGGATGGTCTTCAAGCGCGCTGGCCACCGGGAAACTGTTGGTGACTACAGTGATCCTCAAATCGTCCGGCAGGCTTTGGGCTACGGCCAGGGTTGATGTACCGCCGTCAAAAAGTACAACCTGCCCGTCTTTCAAAAAGCTCAACACTTTTGATGCGATGACTTTCTTAGAGGCAACATCATGCTGTTCCCTCGCCCGGTAATGGTGCGGAATGGGGGAGTGGGCAACCGCGCCGCCCCTAACTGCTGTTAGCAGCTTCTGATCGGCCAGTACTTTAATGTCGCGGCGTACGGTGTCTTCCGAAACATTGAGTTTTTCGCTCAGTTCGGTCAGTAAAACCTTGCTGTCTTTTGATACGTGATCTAATATGATCTGGAATCTTTCTTCTCTTACCATGTTTGCAATATGGTGCAAAGTTAAAAATAATTTGCAAAATATTGCAATATTGTTTTGCTTTGTTGCATGAAAACGCAAGTAAAGAAAACTATTGCTATCGACATGGACGGCGTTATGGCCGACATCGAGCTGCAACTGATCAAGTATTATGAGCAATTGTATAGCATCACTACAACCCTTGAAGCTATCGACGGCTTATCCCATGCAGAGGCTTTTCCGTTGGATGCTGTAACGAAAGCTTCCCTGAACTTACCCGGGTTTTTCCGTACGCTGCCGGTAATGCCGGGCGCTATTGAGGCCGTTAAAAAGCTGATGGAAGATTATGAGGTATACATTGTATCGGCAGCTACCGAATTTCCGTTATCGTTATTTGAAAAGCTGGAATGGCTCCAGGAACATTTCCCGTTCATCGGCTGGCGTAATGTTGTGCTGTGCGGTGATAAAAGCATCATCCACACCGATTACATGATAGACGACCATTGTAAAAATCTCGATTATTGCGGCGGTAAGGCAATCATGTTCAATGCGCATCATAACAAACATGAACACCAGCACGTACGGGTACACAATTGGGATGAAATATTGAACCTGTTTGAAATGGAAAAAGCTTCTGCAGATTTAGCATAGTATAACCTGCGGAAGCTTTTTGATAACTACGGACTATTGCTTTCGGCTTTAAGCATTCTGCTTTTAGCTAAAAGCTATTTTGTATCTATCCGGTAATTAAGTGATGCCGAAAAATTGGTGCCTGCGCCGGTATTTCGACCGGTAACAAAGGTGCCGCCCGTTAAAAACAGCGACAAGCTTTTGGCGAACGCATGGCCGTAACTTAAGGATACCTGGTTAAAGGCAAAGTTTTTACTGGCGCTTGGGTTCACGTTAAAATCCTTGTTGATACTGGTGGCATAAAAGCCGCCTACACTTAGTGAGATCTGTTCGCGGAATTTTTTATCAAGCGTTAAGCCATAGGTGGCGTTATACCTGTCCTGGAAAACGCTTTCGTAACCGAAGTATTCGCGTACACCGTTCTCGAGCACGAAGAACGAGTTTTTACCGAATAGGTGCCCGCTGCCTGCAAAGGCCAGTTTAAGTTCGGCTCCCTTTTGGTTATAGCCCAACGCGGTGTTGGTATACATAGGTACAATAGCCGTACCCTGTAAGCTGAAATAATATTTATAATTGATATTGGCCAGGTAATACCTGATGCCCACTTCCAGATCCTGGAAACCCGAGCTTTTGCGGGTACCGAGATCCGTACTGAAAGTGTTCATTACATAAGGTGCCAATACCGACAGGGTGAACTTGCGGCTTAGCCCAACTTCTGAATATAAAGAATAACTCCATGAACTGAACTTGCCGTTATTGGCAAAGGCACCTTTATGACTGTCGGCATCCCATGCTTTATTGGCAAAAAAGTAAGTAGCCGATGGTGATAGCGAGATCCTGCCCGGCCTTACCGGGAAACCACTTGCGTAACTTTTGCCTGTGGCCAAGGCAAATACTACTATCGCCGCAAGTAAGTATTTTGATAAAGTATTTTTCAAGGTCATGTGTGTAGATTTTAATAGTTTAAAACAAGCCAAAGGTGTCGCGCATCCAACGGCCTTCATAATCCTTGTAAACTTGGCTTACCTCATGCGCAAGGTTTTTAAATACCATTACATGTTTATCAGTACGCATCGAGTTAAACACTGCGTAACCATTATTGGGCGGTACGTAAGGGTCCAAAAGGCCTAAACCCAAAATGGTTGGGCATTTTATGGTTGTTACAAAGTTTTTGGTATCGTAATAGTCAAGGTTGTTCAGCACCTGATCAAAAGTTACACCGGGTTTGCTTAACGTATATTTTTTAATGTCATTAATGGGCCATTCAACAGCGCCAACCAAATTGCGAATGTCGCTCATGATTGGGTTTTGTGCCGAGCAAAGGGTAACCCTATGATCAAGACCGGCAAGTGCCAGGGATAAATAACCGCCCATACTGCCGCCGGTAGCCAAGATCTGATCATGCCTTAAGTTAGGCTGCGCGTAAATGAAATCGACAGCGCGTACACAATCCATAATCACACCGCGCATTACGTATTTGTTTTTATCCTCAATGTGGTAGGAGATAAATGCATCGCGCTCGGTATGGATCACATCACGACTGGTGCCTTGTCCGCGGGTATTCAGGGTGATGATCACCAGGTCGGGATCGAGGCCCACAATAGGGTATAACTTTACCTGGTAACCGGGTAAGCCAAGCAGCACCGAAAATTTCTTGCTTTTATTTTTGCTGATGGGCACCGTCATGTAACCGCGGATGGTAAGGTTATCCAGCGATTTCATTTCTATTTCGTAAACCTTGCGGTTTTCGGTATTCATGGATGGCACCTCAGTAATTTTGTAGTTAGGTTTCACCTTTGCCAGTTCATCTTTGGCGGTTTGCCAAAACTGGTCAAAGTCAGCCGGCCTGGCATATTGCGATTTGATGTCATCCGGTCTGATGCCGAAAGCGCGGCGGGTGGTATCATCATAATCGCTTACGTTGATCATCATATTAACCTTGTAAAAGCCTGTTTTTAAATTAGGCACATCAAAGTCAT
>Ga0163162_10005460_pt1 | contig 12283 bp, 14 predicted proteins | sample S55metaG_FD_115310 | JGI IMG/M metagenome (GOLD analysis project Ga0163162, IMG submission 115310) | Switchgrass rhizosphere microbial communities from Kellogg Biological Station, Michigan, USA - S5-5 metaG | ecosystem: Host-associated > Plants > Roots > Rhizosphere > Soil | place: USA...
GCTGGCGACAAGAAAGCGTGATCCGCAGACAGTAACCCGCCTGTCTACCAGGGGAACCGCTGCCATTGAATTGGCCCCCTGCTAGGTGACGTTAGCCCGTTACAGTCCGGTTGCCTACGGGTCCGAAAACGAAAAACCCCCACCGCAAGGTGGGGGTTTTTCAATACCACAAACATTATGGAGAAAAGATTATGGAAACTTTTGAACAGGTAATTGCCCGTCTCGCCGGTAATGCGGAGGCACCGCTACCGGAACCGTTCATTGCCGAATTGAACGCCGGACACGCTCACGATATCTCCATTCGGGAGGCCGCTATTGCCGAGAGGGATGCACAGATTGTGGAGCGTGATAAGCTCGTCGCGGAGAAAGAACAGGCAGCGTTGCAACTCCGGGCAGCAAACTATGATTTACTAAAGCGTGTAAGCGCACCAAAAGATGACGACCTGGACACCGGCAACGAGCAGGACAACACCCCCAAGGGAATCAATTCCCTATTCGGACCGTAAGGACAAATAAATAACATGGCTACAAAAAACATTGCCCCGCTGAAAGATGCACCAAACGCGGAATTCCTCGACGCGATTTGGTACGACTCGTCCTCCGATTATCAGGCACGTATCCCGGAGGCCACCAAGGCAGGGGTGCAGGCAACTCAGGCCGCGCTCCAGACGGCTGGGTACCGTCCGCAGTTGAACGAATTCCAGGACGCACTTGTCAACCGGGTAGGACTCCAGTTGATCAAAAACACGTCCTGGACTAACCCGCTCAAGGAATTCAAGATCGGGCAGCTTACGGGCGGTGACACGATTGAGGAAATCCACACCGGCATGGTCCTCGCCAAGTCGTACGAAACCGACCGCGACGAGATGGAAAAGGCACTGTTCGGGACACACCGGGGAGAGGTGCGGGTCAACTTCCACCGCCTCAACCGGCGCGACGTGTACGAACTCACGCTCAACAACACCCTGCTCATGAACGCGTTCGACTCCCCGCAGGGCCTGTCCGCGTTCACGACGAAGATGATGGAATCCGTTTCGCTCTCCGACGAGTACGACGAGTTCCTCCTCATGTGCCAGTTGTTCCCGCAGTACGCCGCCAATGGTGGGTTCTTTGACGTGCAGATTGCCGACGTCGCGGATATTGAATCCAACGAGGCGGACGCCAAGGGTGCGCTGCGGAAGCTCCGCTTCATGGCTGACAAGCTCTCGTTCCCGTCGCGCCGGTACAACGCCGCAGGCATGCCGGTGTTCGCCAAGAAGGACGAACTCATTCTTGTCATGACCCCGGAATTCTCTGCCGCAATTGACGTTGAGGCGCTGGCCGGTGCGTTCAACGTTGACAAGGCCAACATGCACGGCCGCACTGTCATCATCCCAGAGGAACAGATGGGGATGGAGGGCTGCCAGGCAATCATGACCACCAAGGATTTCTTCGTGGTTGCCGACCAGGTGTTTGAGACGGCGTCTCAGTACAACCCGCGCATGCTCCAGAACAACTATTTCCTCCACCACCATCAGGTGATTTCTGCGTCCACGTTCGTCCCGGCTATCCGGTTTACCACGCACAAGGGAGACGACGTTATCACTGTCCGCACACCGGTCACGTCCGTTTCCGCTATCACGATCAAGGACCGCAACGACGTGACCCCCACCGCTGTGACCCGTGGCGAAATCTACAGTCTCTTTGCGGAGGCTGTGACTACCCCGTCCGGTGGTGTGAATGATGGTGTGCGGTACAACGTTTCCGGTAACACATCCGTCCGCACCTATGTGACGCGCGACGGTGTGCTGCATGTTGGTCCTGACGAGGGCGCGGATTCGTTCACGGTTCGGGCCACGGCAACATGGCTTGACCCGCAGGGCCTCACCAAGGATGGCAAGTTCTCCGAACTGGAGCTTGACGTGACCGGTCCTGCGCTGCCGTTTTGGCCGGTTGCCGGTTCGGACGGTCAGACGGTGACGGGGATCACTGTTGAGGGTGTGGCCGTTACCCCGGCATTCGATCCGGAGGTGTTCGCGTACACGGTGGTTGTGCCGGGTGGTACGACCACGGCGGACGAGGTCCAGGTTGATGGTCCGGACGCGGGTGAGGTCGATATCGTCCTCAACACGGCGGGTGACGTGGTGACGATCACGGCGAATACTGCCCCGGGTGATCCGGTGTACACTGTCACTGTGAACTAGCCGACTCCATAGCGGTTTAGTTCCGGTCCATGTGGCGGGCCGATAAAGAAATGCCCCGCACTCCCAGTGAGTGCGGGGCATTTCTTGTTTCATAACATGTGTGTGCTAAATGACGTGTACTGTAAGTACATGACTTCCCAAATGCAGACACTACCCCAGCCCATGAATGCTGGACATGAATTCAATTACGCGCTGTGGACCGCTGGCACTGAGGTGACGCTGTGCAATGTTACCTGGAATTCGGATTACAGGGACATTGTAAAGTTCGATAACTCTACCGCGCTTGACGATTACTTGCTCAACCAGTCGGGGCCGTTTACGCGTATTGAAAACATGTCTTACGCAAAAGTCGGACACCCGATCCGCATTTCCCTCCCATTCAATGCAGCGTTCCGTTACAACTATTTGCGAGCATTCAACCCTGTCCAGCCCATTACGGGTGGTGACACTCCGCGTGCGTTCTACTATTTCATTACGGGTGTGGAGTACGCAGCACCCAATACAACCGTTGTCACCATTCAACTGGATATTGTGCAGACATTTTTGTATGACGTTCAGTTTGGTAATTGCTACATTGAGCGGGGCCATGTTGGTATTGCCAACGAGAACGCGTTCAATGATTACGGTCGGGAATTCCTCACCATCCCGGAGGGTCTGGATATCGGCGGGGAGTATTCCATTGTTCAGCAGTGGAAGGAAAAGGTTGGTTCCGCTAAGACCATGACGGGCGGTGTGTTGGACTATTCGATTATGATTACGTCCACCGTTTCCCTTACGGCACCGCCCGGAACGGTTGACGCTCCTAACCTGACGTCCGCTAATGGTTCTACTTTTGAGAATCTGCCTAACGGTGCGGAGACGTACATTATCAAGGACCTCCCGGCATTCAAGAGGTTTACAAATTACTTCGCGGATAAGCCGTGGATTACTCAGGGAATCATTGGTCTTACTGCCATTCCGCCGTGGGAGCGTTACAACATGAACCTCACTGAGACAGTTATCAGCGAGTCCTCCGACGTGTCAGTGTGGGAGCCGTTGGGTGAAATGCCGTTTGGTATCAACCCTGTTGCTATGGCAACGGCATGGCGGGACAATCTACCGATCCCAGCACGATATGCGCACCTGGACAAGTTCAAGGTTCACCCGTACACGACACTGGAAATGACCTCGTACACGGGAACACCGCTCTCCCTCAAACCGGAATCATGGGCCAATGACGACGCGGTTGTTATTGAAATGCCGCACTTTGCGCAGCCAGGGCCTCGCCTCGCGTTTGTGCCGTGGCGGTACAACGCCACCGGGCGTGCGGGTGTTGCTACCGGGGAAATCGGTGACGACTTTGACGAGGGATTGTTCAACGACGGTGGGGAATTCCTAGATATGGCAACCTACATCATGAATTTCCCGAATTTCAGTCTCACCAACAACGGGTACATGTCGTTCATGGCGTCCAATCACAACAGCATTGCGTTCCAGCACTCTTCTGCGGACTGGGGTCAGCAGCGCGCAATGGGCGGGAACGCTCTCGCGTACGACAACACCAACCAGCAGTTGGACCTGTCCAAGAACCTGACCGGCATGCAGGTCAGTGCCGGGGCACAGCAGACGACACTTGCCAACGAAACGGCAGGGTGGCAGGCACTCAAGCAGGGAGGCAACAGTCTCGCCCAGGGAGCCATTGGCATGGCCCAGGGCGGCGGTGTGGGCTCCGCAGTTGGTGCCGGTTTGGGCATGGCAAACAGCGCCGCCGATTACGCCATTGGGTTGAACCAGCGCAACCAGTCCCAAGGGATCATGGCTAACAGCATGACCAACCAGAACACCGCAACAACCAACACGGGCGCGCGTATCAACGACTCCAACCGTTCCTATGCGGACTACGCCGCCAAGGGTGACTATCAGAATGCCATTGCAGGTATTCAAGCCAAGGTACAGGACGCACGGTTGATCCAGCCGACGACGTCAGGACAGGTTGGCGGGGACGCGTTCACGCTCGCTATGTACAAGTGGGGGTATGACGTGAAAGTCAAAATGCTGCAAGGTGCGGCCATGAACGCTATCGGGGAATACTGGTTGAGGTACGGATACCAGGTCAACCGGTTCGGGCGTATGCCATCCTCGTTTATGGTGTGTGAGAAATTCACGTACTGGAAACTCCGCGAAACATACATAACGTCCAGCCGTTGCCCGGAGACGTTCAAGCAGGCACTTAGGGGAATCTTTGAAAAGGGTGTTACTGTTTGGAAGAATCCAGCCGACATTGGCAACATTGATATTGCGGACAACACACCACTGACAGGAATCACACTGTAATGGCAAACAAAAGAAACACCCTGCTGACCGATTATTGGGATCCGCAGATTAGGGGTAGGGGGTTCGCCAACAATCCCCGCAACAATCAGCAGGCACTCGTTGAACGCATGAACCAGCGTATCCTGACCGAACTGTGCATGAACCGTTTCGAGTGGAAGGGGTTGCCCGAGTCCATTGAGCCTAGGTTCCTCGAACTCCAGTTGTTTTACAACGCGGTTGCCGTGTTCTACAAGGACGACACTACCGGGGAACTGTTGTGCGCCAAGGGGTCCGGTGCCGGTGCCGTGAATTTCAATGACAACCCCACGTCCTTTTGGGTGATCGGTTCCAACATGCAGGGCAAACGTCTAGAAATTGACGAGGCTGTGCCGGTGTATGCGAACATGCTACGCGCTCCCGATCTTGATATTGTTCTCACGTATTCCCGGAAACTTGCTGCCATTGACCGGACAATCGAAATCAATATCGAGCAAATGCGGTACACCAAAATTATCAAAACAAACCAGAGTACACAGTTGTCAATGGAAAACATTGACCGTCAGATACAGGCGGGTGTCAGTTCAATCAAGGTGCAAGACTCCCTGGATCTTTCCGCCATTGACGTACTAGATGTGGGAATTCCGGTTGACGCGGTCCCGAATCTTTTGGTTGCCGAATCCAAGATTTGGAACAAATGTATGGGACTGCTTGGAATCAACAATGCGAACCAGGACAAGAAAGAACGCTTGGTTGCGGCGGAGGTTGGCGCTAATGACGAGCAAGTCAACGCAACCCGCAACATTGCACTCAACTCCCGCCAATACGCAGCAAAACAAATCAACGACATGTTTGGAACCAACATCACCGTAGACTTCGGCATGAAAGAATCGCCGGGAGACGTTGCTGACGAGTCGGAAAAGGAAACCGAGAATGCCTAGTTTTACTATGACACTTGAGGCGGCGGTCAAGCAGTTGCCTGCCGATTGGCTCAACGACTATCCACTGTTTGACGAGGGGCACCGGGAGACGCTGAACCGTCGAATCCTGGACAGGTACTGGTTGCAGGAAATCGGGCAGGAAACCGCGTCGGTGTTTCATCACCTCATGGGTGTGAAAATGCGTGAAATAATGCCCTACTACAACCAGTTGTACGCGTCCGAAAAACTCAAGTTTGATCCGTTGCAAACGGTAAACATCAAGAACCTGACGACGTCGGAAACCACGTCCACGGGTTCGGGGACAAACACAACCGAAATGGAGTCTGAGGGGACCGGAGAGTCAACCACCGACTCAACATCCGATGCTAAATCCCGTGCGGTAGCCTCCGAATTCCCGCAGACGCAACTGTCAGGCAATGGCGACTATGCCACCAGCGCGCAAGACAACATTTCCGATACCCACGCGCACGGTACGTCCAGTGAGGCAAGCACCGGGAAACAGACAGGCACGGGCACCGAAACCAACCAGGGGCACCAGGATGGCACCGTCAACGGTGAGGTATCAGGGTTTACCGGTAATTACTCGTTATTGCTGGCACAGTATCGTGCTACCTTTATGAATATTGACCTCATGGTTGTTGAGGATTTGCAGTCGCTTTTCATGTTGGTAATTTCAACAGGTGACGAATTCACAGAAAGAGGATTTGAACATGGCTTTCCCGCCTATTGGAATTAGTTCCTACCCGATCCGCATTGACCCGCTCACCAACATCGCACCATTCACATACCGGTCCGGTGAAACATATCTCACCATGCTGTACCGCCTCAAGGATTACATTGAGGAACTTTCCCCACAGTTCAACACCAAAATGGGTGAAATGATTGAAATCCTCAACGCAGGTATTGCGGGAATGGAACAGAACAACGCGGAAGCGCTGGCACAGTGGAATGAGCGTTTCAACGCTGCTATTGCTGCGATTAATGACGGTTGGGTGTCGGAGGGTGAATACGGCCATATTGTGCACGGGTTCACTGCCGCCGACGCGCAGGCAGCGATTGACGCCGCAGCAGCGTCCGACGCAACCAACCGCAGTGTGTACTTCCCGCCCGGTGACTACAACCTCGTTGAGCGCGTCAAACTCCGGGGAGGAATCACTTACACGGCGCACCGTGACGCTGTGTTCCGCAAGTCCGACAACAGCACGGGCGGTTATGCCGTGTTCTACACCGGGTCTGACGGCGCCAAGGGTTACGGGTCCGGTGCGTCCAACTGGAAATGGTACGGCGGGACGTTCAAGGGTGATTTCGCTAACAACAATGCTGTCTGCGCTTTCGCACTCCATCACTCGGACAACTTCCGCATTGAGGGAATTCTCCACACCCAGGCCAATTTCTTGGGTCACAGTATCGACCTGCTCGGCTGCTCAAACTTCCGTATCACCGGGAACACCCTGGAGGGTTTCAAGAACAACGGCGGTGGATGGACGAAAGAAGAGGCAATCCAGCTTGACGTGTCCTCCGCAGGCTCATCCTCCGCTACCGACCTCCCGGGATCATACGACGGGTTGCCGTGCATTGACGGTGTGATTGATTACAACGTGTTCCGACCCATCACCATCGGCGGTGTCACATACGCCGCGCCCAACCCGATCGGTGCGCACGCGACGTTCGAAACCGCAGCACCCAAACGCATCCGGTTTGCTAACAACCGGGTTGTTGATCCGCAGCTTGACCAAACCTCCGATATGCGCGGTGTGCTGCACTTCCTCGGTGTTGACGGGCTGGACGTGATTGACAATACGTTTGAGTACACCACCCCCAACAACACCGTCGTCCTGGGCCTCTACTCCACCGACCAAGGCATCCGTGCCTCCGGCGCCAACTACGACGTCGGGGCAACCAACACTCTCGCAACGCTCACCACCCCGTTAGTGTGCCGGAACGTCCGGTTCAAGGGAAACAAACTCAAGGGTTTCGCCAACGTCAACGGAACGGGCGGCGTCGGCAACATCACCGTCAACAACCAGACAATCAGTTCCACTCCCGTGATGGCGGAAAACCTCGACTTCTCCGGTAACGAGTTCGAAATGCTGAACACCGGCACAGGAACACCGAACAGCATCTACCTCAAGAACGCTGTCAACGTATCAGTTGGTGTCGGTGGACGTAACGTATTCACCGGCCCCACCCGCCCGGTGGACGCGTCCAACGTCAACCGCATGGTGTGGGGTGACAACGTGGCAACCGGTGCCCGTGCCGACGCGTTCCGCCTTGACACGGGTGACAGCCTCCGGGTGAGAGGTGTTGACACCAAGGGATCGGCAGGAACCAGCGTCTACGTGTCCAACGCCACCGGAGTCGGTGTGTCGGACAATTTCTTGGAATCCCTCGCAGGTGGGCGCGGTGCCGTTGCGTTCAACAACGTCAACGGGTTCAACGTCCACGACAACGCCATCAAGGCACCCGCAGGAACCGCAGGGGTTGAGGCATACACCGGCTCCGCCAACGGCCAGATACACCACAACCGTATCAGCGGCGGAACCACAACACACGTCCTCAAAACCGACGCCGCAGCATCCGTCACCGAAACAGACAACATCAAACTATAGTAATCCTATGAAAAATGACCGCATGTATTCCATGCGGTCATTTTTCATGTAGACTATGTACATGGGAACTTACAGGATCACAGCAAACGGGACCACCGAATCACACCTCGACACGGTTGAGGCGGCAACCCGCAGAGTCAAGATGTTGCGCAAGCGTTCACCCTGGATCACGTACGAGGTCCACATGAAACTCCCCAAAGTCATCATTACCCGTATTGCAGAGAACGACCCCACCGCCAACCACATTGTGAGGACCGCAGCATGAGTGTTTACAGTGCCACACTGAAAATCAACGTAGTCACCGACACCAAAGAGGACAACTACGGAAAAGTAAAAGAACCATCAAAGTTCCACGAGTTGCTTGATATCGAAATCAAGGCTCCAACACTGGAAAAGTTGCAGGAAAAAATCGCAGCACACACCGCACTGGTTGAGGACATGTAATGGACTACGAAATTGAAGTCTGGACAATGTTCGTGGCGGACGACTTCCCAACAACCCACTTCGCAGAATGCAGTTGCCAGAATTTTTCTATTGATTCAGAAGACCGTGACGACCTTGAAAACGCTGTCAAGATTCACCGAGCATTCCACCAGGAGCGTGGCGACTCGACAGAGGTTATCTAATGTACCAACTATGGGAAATCTACGAGGGTGAATGGTACTGCATTGTCCCCGGTAAGCCACAGCAATTCCAGACGCGCATGGCAGCGGATTGGATGGCGAGAATCCTCAACACCACCGGACCGGAGGACAGGTATTACAAGGTAGAACGTTTGCCGGATTAGAAAGACCCTCACCGAATGGTGAGGGTCTTTCTTTTGAAATAGGCTCCCGAGCCCCTCGGGTTGTACTCTTATACGCATGGCCACACATGACATAAAGTATCTCGAAACCGTTGGGGGTAGCGTCCGTATCCATTTGGATGACGGGCGGCGCATTGACGCGTACCCTGACGGGCGCGGTCGGTTCCTCCCGCGTGACGGGGCAACCGCACCCGCCACACCGGACCCGGAGGACCCCACAGCCCCGCCCAACGGGTCTTGGGTGCGTCCCCTGGTTGGCGGTGTGGCAACGTCTGAGTATGGGCCGCGCGCTTTTGATGGTGTGGCGTCTTTCCATTATGGTTTGGACCTTGCCAACCCGGAGGGGCAGGGTGGGATTGTGAGGGCTGTCACAGACATGGTCATCACTGTCGCCCAGGAAAACGGTACCGGGAACAGCACAGCAGGAACCTACGTCAAGGGTCACACGCTGAACGGTTCGCACACGTTCAACTACTACCACGGGCAGGCGGGTACACTGTCTGTGCATGCGGGGCAGACGGTGGCACCCGGTACGAAACTCTTTATTGAGGGTGCTACCGGCAACGTGACCGGACAGCATCTGCATTTTGAGGTGTACACCGGGAATTACAATGACCCGTGGCCCCCGCCGTACGGTCCGACGCCGATTGATCCGCGCCCGTTCCTCGAATCCCACGGGATCGTGATCTAGGCATGACTAAGGTCTTTGATACTGAGACGGTGACGGTTATTCCGCCGAAAGAGCGTCCTATTGTTGCGCCTAATCAGCGGGGTAATAATAGTCAGATGGCGTATTATTCGTTCGATAAAATCTATTCGTACAACGCGATTTACAATTTCATTGTTGGTGCGCGTGGTTTGGGTAAAACGTACGGGTGGAAAAAGAAAGTCATTGCCGCCGCTATCAAGCGCGGAGACCAATTCATTTATCTACGCCGCTACAAGGACGAACTAAAGGCGTCGCGTAACACTTTCTTTGCAGACATTTATCACGAGTTCCCGAAATGGGATTTCCGTATCAACGGTGAGTATGCGGAAATGGCTCCCGCGAAAACCCGCGACGAGGGTAAAAAACGTGAGTGGCAGGTCATTGGACACTTTATGCCACTGTCCATTGCCCAGGGGAGGAAATCCGTTGCGTACCCGTTGGTGACGAATATCGGGTATGACGAATTCATCCTCGAAAAGGGCATGACTCATTACCTGCCCGACGAGGCTAATGCGTTCAACCAGTTGTATTCGACGGTTGACCGTAACCGGGAAAAGACGAAAGTGTTTTTCATGGCCAACGCTGTGTCGATCACTAACCCGTATTTCATTGAGTATGAAATCAAGGATATCAAGGTGGGGGACCTTATTACCAAGGCTCCCGATAAGAACGGTATCCCGTTCGTTGCCTGCCATTTCGCCGATTCGAAAGAATTCACGGCGCAGGTGTACGAGACGCGGTTCGGGCAGTTTATCAAGGACACCGAGTATGGTGCGTTTGCTGTGGGCAATGAGTTCGCTGACAATAATGAGAACCTGCTCGAATTCAAAACGTCCGCAGCGCGTTACCATTACTCCCTGGAAACCCGCTACGGTGTATTTACCGTGTGGGTTGATTGGGCCAACAATATGTATTACATTCAATCCAAGCGGCCTGGACAGGAAACCCTGTACACGCTACTGTCCGATAAAATGGACGTCGGTAAAACACTCATGCTACAGAATGACAAAATGCTTTCCCGTCTCAGGACAGCATTCAACAGTGGTAGGCTCAAGTTTGACGAACCAAAGAGCCGAAACGCTTTCATCGAAATATTCAGACGCTAAACACTAGGGGACACAATTGAATAGCGACAGCAACACCAAAATAGTCGGACCCGTCACCGCAGCGGCAGGCGGCGGCGCGGCAGTTGCCGCCATTGCCTGCTGGGCACTAAACCAGTTCGCCGGTATCGACGTACCCTCCGGGATCGAGGGGAGTCTCGCGTTTGTCCTGGCACTCATTGGCGGGTATCTCGTCCCGACGTCGCGCGGGGACCACAGCGCATGAGCGTCACGGAGGCGACAACCGCCGTTCTCAGTACCGTTGACCCGTCATGGGTTGCCATAGCATCCCTGCTGTTGACGTTCCTCATTTTCCCGTTCGCCAAGTATTACTTTGCGAAGAACGAGAAACTACATGAGGTAACGCAAGCGTCCGTTGCACGTCATGAAATCACACTCGGACTGCATGAGTACCGCATTATCTCCCTGGAAGAATGGCGGCGCATGAACACCGCAGGTGCTGTGCCCCCTGCCACATCAACAGGTGTCACGGTGAACCACTAATGGGGTATGTGCAGACGATCACCCCTAACCCGAATATCCGGTGTGAGGCAGGGCAGTGCCTCAAATATGTGCGTCAGACGTTTGGGTTGCCGGGTGGGTATCCGACCGCCACGGCCGGTTGGAATGCGTCACCAACGAAGCACCGTGACCAGGACTTTCCGCCCGGTGTGTGGTTGCCGCTGTGGTTCTCCCTCAGCGGTGAACCGGCGGGGCACGTGGTGTTGCGCTCCCCTGACGGTTCGATTTATTCGACGTCCGATTACAGCACCATCCCGCACCACCACCCGAGTCTTTCCGACCTCATGCGTTACTACGCAAAATACGGAATGATCCTCAACTACCTGGGATGGACAGAAGACGTGCAGGACATTCCCATCGTCACCCCGATCACCATTTCCCCCGAATCAACGACAGTCCTGGAGGACATTTTGGCTACTCTCACCGACGCAGAAAAAGCAAAACTCATGCTCGCAGCGGACCGTGTCCTGAGGTACCTCAACGCCCCGACCGGTGACATTCCTGAAAAAGTTATGGCACTCCGCGTTGACCGCAAGGGCGGTACCCGCACCGGCACCACCTCACTCGGTGACACCATTTCTTATCTTGACTCGAACCTTGACGCAGTCCGCGACGAACTGAAAAAGAGTGTCAAGGCATGAACCTCGTACGGTTCAAACTCAAACAGTCAGACGGTGATCCTATTGACGGGACCTCCGAATTTACCCCCACCCGCCGCTACAAGGATGCTGACAAGACCCTTGTGATCCCCACACCGGACATTGTCCACATTCCAGACAATGGACTGTTCAGCGTACCCCTGGACCCCACCGGAGATTGGGCGTGGACTGTTACCGTCACCGTAACCGGTGTGACCAAATGGACGGAGACGTTCACCGTCCCCAACGTTGACACGTCCGACTTTACCGACCTGCCCCGTGTTGACCCTGAAACCCTGGACCCTGCCGCGTTCCCGGAGGCCGCATGGTGGGTCACTCTCACCGGATACGCGGTCAACGGCGCACACCTGGACGGTGATGATCTCATACTCACCCGACCCAACGGCGACACCCTCAACACCGGAAACGTACGCGGGGCACAAGGACCCACCGGCCAAAAAGGCGACACCGGAAACACCGGACC
>Ga0163162_10005461_pt1 | contig 12283 bp, 13 predicted proteins | sample S55metaG_FD_115310 | JGI IMG/M metagenome (GOLD analysis project Ga0163162, IMG submission 115310) | Switchgrass rhizosphere microbial communities from Kellogg Biological Station, Michigan, USA - S5-5 metaG | ecosystem: Host-associated > Plants > Roots > Rhizosphere > Soil | place: USA...
CGCATCGGCCGCCGGGCGCGCCCGGATTCAGATCAGCGTTGTCCCGCGACCCGGCCTCAGATGCCGAGAAGCGTCATCGACACGGCGACCCGGGTCACGACCATCAGCAGCACCTGCACGATCACGAACAGCAGGATCGGCGAGAGATCGATGCCGCCCAGGCGCGGCAGGATGCGCCGCAGCGGATCGAGGAACGGCGCGGTGATCTGATAGAGCAGCGGCATCGCGGGCGATTGCGGGTTGAGCCACGACAGCAGCGCCATCAGGATCGTCATCCAGATGATCAGGTTGAGCGCCCACTTGATGACGGTGAGCACGGCGACGAGCAGCAGCATCGGCACCATGAGCATCGGATCGACGCCCGCGAGCACGACCATCAGCACGACGTAGACGAGCGACGCGATGAACGCGGCGAGAATGCTCGCCCAGTCGATCTTCCCGGCCGGCAGGATCTTGCGCAGCGGCAGGACGATCCAGTTGGTGGCCTGCATCACCGCGTTGGACACCGGGTTGTACGGAGGCATGCGGACAACCTGCATCCAGGCGCGCAGGAGCAGCGCCGCGCCGAACAGCGTAAAAAGCGTATTGAGCAGAAAACGGGCGATATCGCCGAACATCTCGGGTCCTTTTTTAAGGCGTGCGCGGGTAAGGCCGCGCGTTGGTCACTGGAACTTGGATCAAACGACGAACCGGCCGCGGCGCTCAGACGGCCGCGCAGAGAGGCGGCGTGCGGCCGCCCGAGCGCTCGCGGGCCAGCGGATATCGCGCGGCGTGCGGCGCTTCGGCGCCTGAGCGGGCCGAGCGGGCCAGAGGCGCTGAGCCGCCATCGGCCGCCCGTGCAGCGAGCGCATCTTCCCGCCGTGCGGCGCGCAACGACACGAGACTCGCGCCGGGAAATTCCGTGGGTTCCGTGAACGGCGCGCGGCGCGCGCCGAAACGGACGCCCCCGCGATGCCGGTAACGGATGCTGACCTTGATCATTGTTCGTTCTCTTCGCTGGAATGCCATGCCAGGGCCGCCGCATTCGCCGGATGGACCGTGCATGATTCAGTCCGCTCGAACGACGCGACTTTTTTTGCTTCGCGGCAACCTGATTTCCCCGCCCGCCGTGGGTTCACGGCGGGGCGCCGGTCGTCACCTTATCATGGCTTTAATGCTGCTTGGGCGCGTTGTCGAACGGTGCTGAAGTCTTGTCGCCGGGGACGCCTGCCGTCGCGTCCGCGTCCCGATTGGCCGCGTGCGGCGGCGCATGGTTCGCGTCGCCGAGCACGTTTTCGATCGATCGTTCCATCGCGGCGAGCGCGGCCTCGGCGGGCGGCACCGGACGGCGGCGGGCAAGCCCGATTGCCCGCCGCGTCATCAGCGCGTAGAGCGTCGCGTGATCGCCGCCGAAGCTCCGAAAAAGCGCCAGCTGCTTGTCGACGACCCCCGCGTCGCCCCGCGACACCGGTCCCGCCAGCGCGCCGGCCAGCCCTTTTTCGCGCGCGGTTTCGATGGTCCCGGCAAGCATCGGCAAGATGGCGCGCAGCGCGTCGTCCTCGGAAAACCCTAATTGTTGCCAAAGCGAGACGGTCTCGGAAAGCGCGGCGAGCGCAAAACTGGCAGCATAGTGGGCAGCGCCGTGATAAAGCATGCGGCCTCCCGGGGGGATCGAAAGCGGGTGGCAGCCGAGCGCGCGGGCGAGCGCGGTGAGCGTGTCGATGAGCGGCGGCGCCGCTTCGAGCGTGACCGAGCAGCCTCGAATGCGCGTCTGGTCGCCGTCGAGGCCGCCGAAAAGATAGAGAGGATGAAAGCCGCCGATGTCGCCGCCACGCGCGCGCACCGGCGCGAGAACATCGACGGGCGTCGCGCCGCTGCAATGAACCACGGCCCGCGCGCCCGTTCCGGACGAATCGACTTGCAGAGCGTTCGCAGCCGCACCGATTTCGTCATCGGGAACTGTCAAAAAGACGATATCGGCGCGCTCCGCTACTTGCCGGGGCGTGTCGGCGACGAAACAGCCGGGCAACTGGTCCGCGAGTTCGCGGGCCGGTCCGGCCGACCGGCTGGCAATGGCGGTCACCGGATAGCCGGCGCGCGCCCACACGCGCGCCACGCAGCGTGCGAGCCGTCCGGCGCCGACGAAGCCGAGCCGGGGCGTCTCTGAATATGGCATGTTTTCTGCTCCGTTTTGGAGAATCAGGCAAGAATCGTGTCGCGCTTTCAGGCAAGACGAAAGTATCGCGCAAGTCGCCGGTCAGGCGCCACGCGACCGGGCACGACGACAGTCGAAGCGGTTTTTGCAGTGCGATTGGGTCGCTTGTTTCCTTTTGTGGTTGTCATTCGCTACGTTCGGAGGTCGCCATGAGCATTTTTTCTTACCGAAAGCATCTGCGTTTTCTCAGTCAGGCCCAGCGGCGTCGCTGGTGGGATCAGAAAAAGCGCCTGACGCCGCGCGTCGTCGTCGGATCGGCGTACGTGCCGCCGAACGTGACGCGCGAGTTCGCCTATGTCAAGGTGGGGTGAGCGCATCCAGAAGCCGCCGCGCGCCGCCTCCCGTCACCGCCTGTCGAAGAAGAGCAATCGATGCAGCGAACACGCTGTGCTGACCGGCAAGGCCGGTCGAAGCCCCGCCGAACCTCGTGTTCCGCGGGGCTTTTTAAACTGATTTGTAAATAAAAATTACCCAGCCTTTCGATGGTAACGACGCGCGGCGCACAGGATGCCGTCAGTCGATCGCAGCGTCGGCGCTCCGGCGCCCTGCCGCCCGGCAGACGCCGTTCGGGCGGCCATCAGGCGACGTAAGGCCAATTGCAATTTGCAACAAATGCCCGATGCGGGCGGGGTCCTTTTTCGCTAAATTCATTCCATACCGTCGCAACATGTCAGTCGCGTGCACTGGCCGGGCGGCGAGGAGAAAACAAAGTGAAAAAGATCATTCCCTTATTGACCGCTGCAACGCTCGGCGTCGGGTTCGCCGGGGCAGCGCAGGCGCATGTCTCCGTCGGCATCGGCATCGGGGTGCCGGCCTATCCGGTCTATGCCGCACCGCCCGTCGTCTACGCGCCGCCGCCGCCCGTCGTGTATGCGCCGCCCGTCGTCTATGCGCCGGCGCCTGTCTATTACGGGCGCCCGTACTGGGGCCGCGGCTATTATGGACGCGGTTACTACGGCGGAGGCTACGGCCACGGCTATTACGGACACGGACACTATCGCCGGTAACGCGGCCTCGATTTGCTTCAGAAAGCGGTGTAATGCCGGCGAAGACGCCGGATTGCACCGCTTTTTGTTTGCAGGACCGTTTCGGTGAGCGGCCTGACCCGCGGCGCCGTCTCTCCACATCCGGCAGGAAGCTGGGACAATGGCGGTTCTCCAACGCACGTCTTGTCTCCGATGCCCACTCTCGCCGCCCCCACCTATGCCGATGTCGCCGATGCCGCCCAGCGCATCGCCGGCGCTGCGCACCGCACGCCCGTCATGACTTCGCGCACCGCCGACGAGCGCGCCGGCGCGACGCTCTTCTTCAAGTGCGAGAACTTCCAGCGCATGGGCGCCTTCAAGTTTCGCGGCGCGTACAACGCGATCTCGCATTTCGACGAGCGCCAGCGCGCCGCGGGTGTCCTCACGTACTCGTCGGGCAATCACGCGCAGGCGATCGCGCTGTCGGCGAAGATCGCGGGCATTCGCGCGACCATCGTGATGCCCGAGGACGCGCCCGCCGCGAAGATCGCCGCCACGCGCGGCTACGGCGGCGAGGTGATCACCTATGACCGCTACACGCAGAATCGCGAGGAGCTCGGCCGCAAGCTCGCCGAGGAGCGCGGCATGACACTGATTCCGCCGTACGACCATCCGCATGTGATCGCGGGGCAGGGCACGTCGGCGAAGGAACTGTTCGACGAGACCGGGCCGCTCGACTATCTCTTCGTGTGTCTCGGCGGCGGCGGGCTGATCGGTGGCTGCGCGCTCGCGGCGGCGGCGCTCTCGCCGTCGTGCAAGGTGATCGGCGTCGAGCCGGAAGCGGGCAACGACGCCCAGCAGTCGCTCGCGCGCGGCGAGATCGTGCATATCGAGGTGCCCCGCACGATCGCCGACGGCGCCGCGTCGACGCACGTCGGCGAATACAACTTTCCGATCATCCAGCGCCATGTCGAGCAGATCGTGACCGTCAGCGACGCCCAGCTCATCGACACGATGCGCTTTTTCGCCGAGCGCATGAAGATGGTCGTCGAGCCGACCGGCTGTCTCGCCGCCGCTGCCGTGCTCAACAAGGTGGTGCCGGTGGAAGGCAAGCGCGTCGGCGTGATCGTGAGCGGCGGCAACGTCGATATGGCGCGCTTCGCCCAGTTCGTCTCGTAACCGCGGTTCAGGAAGCGGCGTTCACGATCAGATCGCGATAGCCGTTCACGATCACGCTGTACGAGAAATACGCGAAAAGGAGCGCCGAGAGCACGTGGCACGCGCGCAGGAGCGTCGTGCCCGCGCGCTTGCGGCCGTGGCTCGCGAGCGTGCAGATGAAGAGGGTCCAGCCGAGCCCGCCGCAGAAAAAGCCGGTCAGGAACACCGATGCGCTCACCGGGGTCGTCGCGCCCGCCTTCGCGATCAGCGCGCCGCCCACGGCGGCGAACCACAAGATCGCGCTCGGCGACGAAACCGCCAGCAGCGCGCCGCGCAGGAAACTCCTTGCGTGGCCCGGGCGCGGCGTCGCGAGATCCGCTTCACCTTCGACGGGCGGCGCGGACGCGGGATAAAGCGCCTCGCGCGCCATCTTCCAGGTCAGGAACAAGAGCACGATCGCGCCGCCGATCCACACGATCCAGCGCACCGCGCTGAACTGCAGCAGCGCCGACATGCCCGCGAGCGCGAGCGCGGCATACAGCAGGTCGCCGATACAGGTGCCGAGCCCGAGCACGAGGCCCGGCTTGAAGCCGTGCGAGAGCGCGAGTGAAATGATCGCGACGTTGGCGATACCGATGTCGAGACACAGCGACAGCGACAGAAAAAATCCGTCCGACAACAACGACCACGAATGCATCCGGCGTGACTTCCTTCTTTTATTTACTGATGGCGTTCGAGCCGAAGTGAAACGTCGAGGCGTCCGGTTTCGACGCCCATCGTGTTGCGCATCGGCGGATGGCGGAACGCGTCGAGCCGGCGGCGCTGTTCCTCGCTGCCGATGTCGAGCTGCGCGAGCAGTTCCGCGACGATCGCATAGAGCACGGCCGTGTTGCCGTCCTCCACCTTCGCCGCGATGCCGAGCACGCCTTGCGGGCGCCGCACGCCGATCGCGTAGCTCGCGTCCGCGCCCGTCTTGCCGACGAGTGCGCCGTCGAAGGCCTGCATCAGCTGCGTGCAGAACCGTCCTTCGCCCGCGACGAGTTCGGGGTGCGCCGTCATCGCGCGATAGATGCGCGCGAGCGGCGAGGTGTCCGGCTGCGCGGCGGCGAGCTTCGCGTAGAGCCGCGCGAGGCGATCGAGCGGGAAGGCGGGCGTCGGCAGGTTGCAGCCGTCGATCGCCCATTGCACGCCGTCGTCCGGAAGATCGAGCACGCGCGCGACCGTGCGCTTCACGCGCACCTGCAATGGATGCTCCGGCAGGTGATAGTCCGCGAGCGCGGCGCCGATCGAGCGCGCCCCCGCGACCATGCCCGCATGCTTGCCGGAGCAGTTGCTGCACGCCGGGCCCGGCGTGAAGCCGCGCCTGATCCAGTCCTTGTAGACCGCCTCCGAGATCGGCGGATGGCCGCCGCAGCGCAGGTCGGCTTCGCTTGCGCCGGCTTTCGCGAGCATCGCGCGGGTGCGCTCGATGTGGCGTTCCTCGCTGCTGTGCGACGCGCACATGAGGGCGAGATCGGCTTCGTCGAAGCCGAAGCGCTCGAGCGCGCCGGTTTCCAGCACGGCAAGCGCCTGCGCCGGTTTCGCCGCCGAGCGGGCGAGCGTGACGCGATGCGGATTGCCGAACGACGCGACGAGGCGCCCCGTTTCATCGACCACCGCGACATGCGCCGCGTGCGTATTTTCGACGGATTCGCCCCGATAGACGGTCGCTGCGATCATGTGCGCTTCTCCATGCCGATCTCATCCCATAGCGCATCGACGCGCCGTTTCACCGCGTCGTCCATGACGATCGGGCGGCCCCATTCGCGGTCCGTTTCGCCCGGCCACTTGTTGGTGGCGTCGAGCCCCATTTTCGAGCCGAGCCCCGCCACCGGCGACGCGAAATCGAGATAGTCGATTGGCGTGTTGTCGACGAGCACCGTGTCGCGCGACGGATCGATGCGCGTCGTGATCGCCCAGATCACTTCCTTCCAGTCGCGCACGTTCACGTCCTCGTCCACGACGACGATGAACTTCGTATACATGAACTGCCTGAGAAAGCTCCAGACGCCGAACATCACGCGTTTCGCGTGGCCCGGGTAGCTCTTTTTGATCTGCACGATCGCCATCCGGTAGCTGCATCCTTCGGGCGGCAGATAGAAATCGGTGATCTCGGAAAACTGCTTCTGCAAAAGCGGCACGAACACCTCGTTCAGCGCGACGCCGAGCACGGCGGGCTCGTCGGGCGGCTTGCCGGTGTAGGTGGAATGGTAGAGCGCGTCGCGGCGCATCGTGATCTTCTCGACGGTGAAGACCGGAAACCACTCCTGCTCGTTGTAGTAGCCGGTGTGGTCGCCGTACGGGCCTTCGAGCGCGTGCTCGTAGTTCGCCTGCGCACCCTTCGACGGCCGCGGCGGCGCGCCCGCGGGCGGGGCTTGCGGCGCGCCCGTCTGCGGATGGATGAACCCTTCGAGCACGATCTCCGCGCGCGCGGGCACCTGCAGCGTATCGACCCCCGGCGTGAGGCACTTCGCCAGCTCCGTCCTGCCGCCGCGCAACAGGCCCGCGAACTGGTATTCGGACAGCGTGTCGGGCACCGGCGTCACGGCGCCGAGGATGGTGGCGGGATCGGCGCCGAGCACGACGGCCACCGGATACGGCTTGCCCGGATTGGCGAGCGCGAACTCGCGAAAGTCGAGCGCGCCGCCGCGATGCGCGAGCCATCGCATGATGAGCTTGTTGCGGCCGATCAGCTGCTGCCGGTAGATGCCGAGGTTCTGGCGCGTCTTGTTCGGGCCGCGCGTGACGGTGAGGCCCCAGGTGAGCAGCGGGCCGGCGTCGCCCGGCCAGCAGGTCTGGATCGGCAGTTTCGCGAGATCGACGTCGCTGCCCTCCCACACGATCTCCTGGCACGGCGGCGCGCTCACGGTCTTCGGCGCCATGTCCCAGACGGCCTTCGCGAGCGTGAGCAGCTTGCCCGCGTCCTTCAGTCCCTTCGGCGGCTCGGGTTCCTTCAGCGCCGACAGGAGCCGCCCGACGTTGCGCAGCGACTCGAGGGCGGCGCGGTCGCCGAGCAGGCCGGGGTCGCTCGCGGCATGCGCGTCCGACTCGATGCCCATGCCGAGCGCCACCCGGCGCGGCGTGCCGAACAGGTTCGCGAGCACGGGAATGGAATGGCCCGCCGGCGACTCGAACAGCAGCGCGGGGCCGCCCGTACGCAGCACGCGGTCGGACAGTTCGGTCATTTCGAGGACGGGGGAAACGGTCTGCCTGATGCGGCGCAGTTCGCCGAGCGCTTCGAGGCGAGCGGTGAAATCGCGCAGGTCTTTGTATTTCATCCTTCGAATTTCATCGATGAGCGGGAAGATGCGGCCCGCGGCTGGCTGCGCGCAAGGCGATTGTCGATTTTACCTGCGTTGATGTCCGTGCGTTCGCAGACATTCAGTGAATTCCGATACAAAAGCGCGCGCGCACGCGCATCCGGGACGCTGAACGGCGTTCATTATAACTGTAAGTAATTGAAACAGCAGCGTATAGCATTGACGGATCATTTAACCCTGCTAGAATCGCTCAACATCAGCAGCAGGTTTTGAAACTTTTTACCTCTGCGTCAAGTCTTTTCAAGACACGATGCGTCGGCGGCACCTTCTGCCGGCGACTCCGTGCTGTAGTTGTCCGAGCCGGCGCTCTTCTCCGCCGGTTTTTCGCGTGGAAGCCTCCAGCGCGCACCGGCATGCCATCCTTGCCGCGCGCTACCTTGAACGTAACGTTCCGGGCCGGCTTCCCAGACGGCGCATGCCGTTTTCCCGATGCCGCTCAAGCCTTGCCAAGAAGCGAGCGGTATCTGATTTTCGCTTTCGTTTGCCGTCAGGCGGCATTCATCAGCGCAAATCATGCAACAAGGGAGCACCGATGAACGCTTGGTTGTCGTGGCGTCCCGATACACGCATCGCGCAAAGACTGCGCGTTGCCGTGCGTCGCGGGACCCGCATGAGTCACTATCTTTTCAGCGTGGTTGGCTGCGCCGCCGTATTGACGGCGCTCGCGCTCTGGCTGCTGCCTTCCTGGCGCGGCACGTTCGCGGCCAAGATCATGCCGATCGTGTCCGCCGCCGTGCAGGCCGGTCCCGCGCGGCTGCTCGCCGGCCAGCCGCTGCCGCCGTTCTCCGTCAATCATCGGAAGGAAGAGGAAGTACGCGCGCCGTCCGACGTGCAGGTGCTCGGCTCCGCCGCCACCGACGACAGCAGCACCCGCGAACTGACCGGCGGCATCAGCCTCGCCGTGTCGCCGAACGGGCTCGACCCGCGCACGCTGCCGTCCGTCGGCACGCTCGCGAGCGCCATTCCCTCGCAGCGTGTCGTGGCCGACGCGCGCGACGATCGCGTGCTCGTCTCCTCCCGTGAGCAGAACCTCGTGGCGAGCTTCATTGCGCGGCGTTACCGCGTCGCCCAGGAACCCGTGAGCGAGCTCGTGCGCGCCGCATTCGACACCGGTCGCGAAGTGGGGCTCGATCCGCTCTTGCTGCTCTCCGTGATGGCCATCGAATCCGGCTTCAATCCGTATGCGGAAAGCGGAGTCGGCGCGCAGGGGCTGATGCAGGTCATGTCGAAGGTGCATTCGGACAAGTTCCAGTACTTCGGCGGCTCGCATGCGGCGCTCGATCCGCTCGCGAACATCAAGGTCGGCGCGCTGGTGCTGAAGGACTGCATCGCGCGCGGCGGCTCGGTGGCGGGCGGTCTGCGCTACTACGTCGGCTCGACGTCGCAGGACGACGGCGGCTACGGCGCCAAGGTGCTTGCGGAGCGCACGCGCCTGCGCGACGTGGCCCGCGGCCGCAATGTGCCGATCAACGCGCCGCAGACGCCGGCGCAGCCGGCTCCGAAGCAGGTGCTGGCATCGGCCGCGACCGATTCGAACAAGCGCGTCCACGCGACGCTCGACGGCGCGAAGCCGATCACGCCGCCGAAGTCCGGCATCTCGGCTCCGCACGATCAGGACGATGCCGATACGGACAGCCAGCCGAAGCATGTGGCGTCGGCGGATCTGGGTGCGTGATACGGCACGGAAAGCGCAGCGCATGAACGAAAAAAGGCACCCTCGGGTGCCTTTTTTGCGTTTTGCCTCGCGCTTTGCTTTCTGCGGCCGGCGAATCAGTGCTTGAACAGCGTGGCGAGCCGCTCGACCGCTTGCTCGAGTTTCGAGTACGCCGTTGCATAAGACAGCCGGATATATTGATCCGGCGCATGAAAGCCGAAATCCGCGCCCGGCACGAGCACGACGCCCGCGTCGTGCAGCATCGCGCGGGTGAGCGCGTCGCTGTCGCCGGCGGCGGGGTGCGACACGCCGCGCGTGTCCGCGTAGACGTAGAACGCGCCGTCCGGCACGACGGGCACGCCGAAGCCGAGCGAGCGCAGCGCCGGCACGATGAAATCGCGGCGCCGCTTGAACTCCAGGCGGCGTGATTCGTAGATGGCGAGCGTTTCCGGCTCGAAGCAGGCGAGGGCGGCGTGCTGCGCGAGCGCGGACGCGCAGATGAACAGATTCTGCGAAAGCTTCTCCATCGCGCTGATCATCGAGGGCGGCACGACCAGCCAGCCGAGCCGCCAGCCCGTCATGCTGAAATATTTCGAGAAGCTGTTGACGGTCACGACGTCGTTGCCGAAAGAGAGCGCCGAGACCGGTTTCGCGTCGTAGCTCAGGCCCTGATAGATCTCGTCGACGATCGTGAAGCCGCCCTTCGCGCGCACGGTCTCGACGATGCGCCGCAGTTCGTCCGGCTCGATCGACGTGCCGGTGGGGTTCGACGGCGACGCGAGCAGCACGCCGCGCGTGTTCGCGCCCCAATGCGCCTCCACGTGCCCGGCCGTGAGCTGGAAGCGCTCGGCGGGGCCGCTCGGGATCAGCACCGGCTTGCCGTCGACGGCGGCAACGAAATGGCGGTTGCACGGATAGCAGGGGTCCGGCATCAGCACTTCGTCGCCGTGATCGACGAGCGCCATGCATGCGAGCAGCAGCGCCGCCGACGCGCCCGCCGTCACGACGATGCGCTCCGGCGCCACGTCGACCCCGAAATCGTCGCGATAGTGCCGCGCGATCGCCTCGCGCAGCGGCGCGATGCCGAGCGCGTTGGTGTACTGCGTGACGCCGCGCCGCAGTGCGTCGGCGGCGGCGTGGATCACGGGCTCGGGCGCGGTGAAATCGGGTTCGCCGATGCCCATGTGGATGATGTCGCGCCCCAGGCCTTCCAGAAGCTGCGCTTCCTTCATCAGTTCCATCACATAGAACGGCTCGATGGCGTCCACGCGGGCGGCCAGCCGCATCAGCGGTTCGGCTAGGGTGTTCATGGTCGGGGATCCGGTCTGGGCGGGCGGCTGCGCGCGAGGCTCGCGGCCGCCTTCGGGAGTTCAGCCGCGGCCGCGGCCTTGCGCTTCGGCCGGGCGCAACTGCACGGCCAGCTTGTCGAGCACGCCGTTCACGTACTTGTAGCCGTCGGAGCCGCCGAAGGTCTTCGTCAGCTCCACCGCCTCGTTGATGACCACGCGATACGGAATGTCGAGGTGATGCTTGAATTCGAATGCGGCGACGAGCAGCACCGCGCGCTCCACCGGCGACAACTGCTCGACCGGCCGGTCGAGACACGGCTGCAACTGGGCCGACAGCGCGTCGGCCTCCTTGATCACGCCGTGCAGGATCGCGTCGAGGTGGTCGTGATCGGCCTTGTCGAAGCCCTGCGCGTTGCGCAGCTGCGCATCGATTTCGCCGCCGGGCGCGCCCGACAGCAGCCACTGGTAAAGCCCTTGCGTCGCGAGTTCGCGCGAACGGCGTCGTGCGCTCTTCATGCGCGGTCCTCGTCTTCGTCTTCATCGTCGTCGCCGCCCAACTGCTCAAGCGCGACCGACAGGTTGGCCATCTCGACCGCCACGCGCGCGGCGTCGCGGCCCTTTTCGGTCATGCGCGCGACCGCCTGCTCGTCGTTTTCGGTCGTGAGCACGGCGTTCGCCACCGGCGTGCCGAAATCGAGCGCGATGCGCGAGATGCCCGCGCCGCTTTCGTTCGACACGAGTTCGAAGTGATACGTCTCGCCGCGCACGACGGCGCCAAGCGCGATCAGCGCGTCGAACTGGCCCGACTCGGCGAGCTTTTGCAGCGCGAGCGGGATTTCCAGCGCGCCCGGCACGGTGACGAGCAGCACGTCCTGGCCGATCACGCCGAGGCGCTCCAGCTCTTCGATGCACGCGTCCGCGAGGCCGTTGCACACCGGCTCGTTGAAGCGCGATTGCACGATGCCGATGCGCAGGCCGTCACCGTCGAGGTTCGGCTGGTATTGTCCGATTTCCATTGATTGAGTCCGTTTTTCTGGGTGTTTGGTGTAGAGGCGGCGTGTTGCGGGTCTCGCGCGCGGCTCAGGCCGAGCGCAGATGCGTGACGGCAGTGTCCCCCGGCGTGGCGGGGCAGCCCGGCATCGGAATGAAACCCGTAACCTCGAGGCCGTAGCCGGACATGCTGCCGAGCTTGCGCGGGTTCGAGAGCACCTGCATCTTGCCGACGCCGAGCTCGCGCAGGATCTGCGCGCCGATGCCGTAGGTCTTGAAGTCGATCGGACGGCGCTTCAGCTGCTCCGCCTTGTCTTTCCTGTCGAACGCCTGGAACACGTCGATCAGGTGCTCCTTCGAATCGTGGCAGTTCAGGAGCACGATCGCGCCGAGATCGCGCGACGCGATTTCCTTCATGGCCGCATCGAGCGTCCATGAGTGCGTCGAGGAGTCTATTTCGAGCAGGTCGAGCACCGAAAGCGGCTCGTGCACGCGCACGGGCGTTTCGCGGTCGGGCGTGGGCGTGCCGCGCACGAGCGCGATATGCGGCGAGCCGCTCGGCTGGTCGCGGTACAGCACCGCGCGAAACGCGCCGTGCGCCGTCTGCATCGTGCGCTCCGCGACGCGCTCGACGATCGATTCCGTGCGGCTGCGGTAGTGAATCAGGTCGGCGA